>MDTD01094306.1_pt1 | contig 19019 bp, 17 predicted proteins | sample 811221 | NCBI WGS metagenome assembly MDTD01 (sample SAMN05326646, study PRJNA326480) | marine metagenome | isolation source: seawater | place: Pacific Ocean: South West | collected 2011 | reverse complement strand
GGCGAGCGAGGGGATTCGAACCCCCGAATAGCGGCGCCACAAGCCGCTGCCTTAACCACTTGGCGACGCCCGCCTCACATTTATGAATCTAACAACTTAAGTGCGTATTTTCACAATTTATTTGCTTTTAAAAAAAATTTGAATTAATTTTTTATATTAAATGTTTACTTATAATATTCTTTAGATGAATATAAAGGCCTTGGAAAATAATGGAAATATTAAGGTTTTAATTCCAAGGAGTTTGTGTGCGTTAGAACATCTAGCAAATTTGAGAGTTAATAATGAAGGTTTCTCATCAGTTGAGATTTTTTGGGATGAAGGAAAAGTAACAAAGATTAATTCTCTTGATGAAGAAGAATTGTCACCGAATCAAATACTTTTCCCCAGATTTGTAGAATCACATGCACATTTTGATAAATCCTTTTCTTGGAAAAATTTTCCAAACTTAAAATCTAATTATGAAAATGCTTTATCAGTAAACCTTGAAGAGCACATAACAAGAACTCCAAGAAAAGTTCTTGAAAGAGCTGAAAAATCATTAGATCTCGCAATAAAAAATGGATATAGAGCCATTAGGACACATATAGATACTTATATTGCGCAAGATAAGGAAATTTGGTCAGGACTTTTTGAGTTGAAAAAAAAATACTCACATGCTCTAAAACTACAGTATGTTGCATTAGCTCAGTTAGAATTTTGGAGCACTTCTTCTGGGGACTTTTTAGCAAAAGAATTAAAGCCCAATAATGGAGTTCTTGGGGGAGTATTAGTCCCGCCCTTTAAAAGAAAAAAAATTGAAGATTTACTCTCGAACACCCTACTACTGGCAAAAAAATATAGTCTTGAAGTTGACTTGCACATTGATGAATCAAGTATTGAGCCTGGCGCAGGAATAAATTTACTAATCAAAACCATTGAAAAGCTTAAATGTGAAGTCCCTATTACCTGCAGTCATTCAAGTAGCTTATTGTTTTTAAAAGATAGACAGATTATTAAACTTGGTAATAAGTTGGCTGAGAAAAATATTAGGGTAATAGCTTTACCTTTAACGAATTTTTGGTTATTAAATCGTGATGATAATAACATACCCCTACATAGACCAGTTGCACCATTAAAACAATTACAGAAATCTTTCGTAGATGTTTCTATAGGTAGTGATAACGTCCAAGATCCATGGTACCCTTTTGGAAATTTTGATCCTTTCTACTTATTTTCCTATGCAATGCCAATGCTTCAATTAAATCCATGGGATAGGTTATCTTTATCAGCGTTATTTAATGCTCCAAGTAGATTATTAAAACTTGAGTGGGATGGAATGGTAGAAAAAGGATGTCCCGCTGATTTTGTAATAGTTGAGGGAAAAGCTTGGGCTGATATTTTTTCAGGAAATTTAAAGAGAAAGGTACTAATTAATGGCATATGGGATGAAAAATGATTTATCTTTATTTAAGAAGATCTTTTAATTAAAATGTCTTACAAAATTGAAGAATTACTTGATTATTTAAAAATTATAGAAAATCTAGAAGTTATAAATAATTTCTCTGACTTAAAAAGGTTATCTAGAGATTTTTATAATTATTCTCCACTATTAATAGAACAATTAGATGGATGTATAGCAGATGTTGTGGTAAGACCTAGAAATTTAAATTCACTTATTCAGGTAGTAAAAAAATGTTGGGAACTCTCTGTTCCATTAACTATAAGAGGTGGAGGTACAGGGAATTATGGACAAGCAGTACCATTATTCAAAGGAGTCATAATGCAGATGAATTACTTTAACAAAGTTGAAGAAATTGCAAATGATACAGGATTTGTAAAAGTCCAGTCTGGATGTTTAATGGGGGATTTAAATACAGAATTAAATAGACAAGGGAGAGAACTACGTTTATTACCTAGCACTTGGAGAACTGCAACAATTGGAGGGTTTATTTCAGGTGGCTCAGGTGGTATTGGTTCTGTGAGGTGGGGATTCCTCAGGGATCCTGGGAATTTGATAGGACTTGAGGCTGTGAGTATGGAAAAAGAACCAAGAATTTTAAAATTTAATGCCCAAGAATCAGAACCTTTAAATCATGCCTATGGAACAAATGGCATAATTACATCTCTAATCCTCTCGACAGATACAAAGAGGGATTGGTATTCAATCAGTGTAGATTGCAACGAATTTGATACTGCAATTCAAGTGATCAAGGTTTGTTGTGCAGCAGCAATTGAATTAAAATTGGGTGCGATTTTAGAAAAGGAAATTGTAGAGCAAATGCCTCTTTGGTTTAGAGGTAATCATAATGTTCATAAAATAATATTTCAGACAACGCTTGGTGGCGTAAAAACGATTGAAACAATATGTAAAAAATATAATTTGTTTGTTGATAATCTAGGAAAAGATTCTGATTTAGATAATGGAATTTCAGATGTAGTATGGAACCATACAACTCTACAAATGAGAGCTAAGGATAAAAGTTGGACTTATCTTCAGATGCTTTTACCGTTAGATAATGAATTATCGTTAATAACTTCTTTGAAAGAGAAATTTGGGAAAAAATTACTTTGGCATCTAGAAGCTGTTTCTCAAGGAGGTGTTCCAAGATTAGCAGCTCTGCCTGTATTTAAATGGACTAATGAAGATGAATTAAATCAAATAATGGATGAATGTAAAATACTTGGTGCATTTATATTTAATCCTCATGTTATTACAGTTGAGGGAGGGGGATTAGGCGTTATTGATGCCGATCAAGTTAAAGCAAAATTAAAATATGATCCTAAAGGTCTTCTAAATCCTGGTAAGTTGGAGGGTTGGGAAGTAAAAGAGAATTTCAAGAATTAATTTTTCTGAATTTTAAAAATTCAGCAATTAGAAAAATTGAGCCAGTTAGTACAGGATGGCAGCAAGGCCATTCATCAAGACCCTCTAAAAACTTGAATATTGAGTTGAAATCTTTAAACTCCATTACATCAAAACAAATAAAGGATTGATTTGAATTTTTTATTATGTCTTCTAAGCACCAACTTTGATGGCCAGGAATTTGTATTAGCAAAAGTTTATCCAAAGGCCTAATGATTTCTTTAAGAAAATTAATAATATCCTTTTGCTTTTGCATACCAATTATCCAAAAAACCCCCTCTTCTTGATTGCTCCAATGTTCTCTCTCTTTTGCAAGGGCTTTTGCAGCGGATGGGTTATGCGCGCAGTCAACAAGAATCTTATTATTTTTCCATGTGAGTAAATCTAGTCTTCCTGGCCATTTAGTCTCTTTAAGAGAACTTTTGATAATTTCTTTTGAGATAGATATTCCTTTATGGCTAAGAATCTTTATAACACCTTTGGCAACGGCAGCATTTTGTTTTTGAAAATATCCTTTAAGACCTAACTCCCAATTATCAGAAAGGGGCTTAACCCAGTGGATTTTGGCACCAATTTTATTTACTCTTTCATTTATTATTTTTTTTACTTTACTATTTTGGTTACAACTTACCACAATTGAATCAGTTTTGATAACAGCAACTTTTTCTTGTGTGATTTCTTCAATTGTTTTTCCTAAATATTCCTTATGATCGATCCCAATATTTCCTAAGGCAATAATAGGCCTGCACCTATGAGCTGTTGTTGCATCTAGTCTTCCTCCAAGGCCTGCCTCTAAAAGTAGGAAATTGACATTTCTATCATTAAAATATTTTAATGAGCAACATATAATAAGTTCAAATGGAGTTAATTTTAATTCGTTTAGTTCTTCTTGAATTTGATTTAGCAGATTTATAAATTCATCTTCTTTGATCTTTCTTCCATTAACTCTTATTCTTTCATTTATCTCAAGGAGATGAGGAGATGTTGTAACTCCAATGTTTATATTCGCTTTACAGAGAATCTTTTCTAAAAATGCAGTAATAGAACCTTTGCCATTTGTTCCAACTATTTGAATCGCTGGAATATCAAGGCATGGATTATTTAGTTTATTTAAAGCTAGATTCATATTTGATAAACCTAATTGAATATTATCTCTCTCATTCTGGGGAGTTAATAAATTAAATTTTTCAGAATCATTTTTAAGCAATGGACTATAACTTATAACTCTTCGAAAATTAATCTTAATTTATGAAGCAGTTGTTTAGTTTCTTTTTTTGAGATAATTAATGGAGGAACTATTCTTATTACATTATCTCCTGCTGGCACAACAAGTAATCCTTTCTCTATGGCTTTTAGAGTGATTTTTTTAGCATTTTGAGCTTTTTCTCTAAGAACAATACCTTGCAGTAAACCAGTACCTCTTTTACTGTAAATTAATTCTGAAAAATCGTGAACTAACTCTCTTAATCCTATATCTAATTGTTCTCCACGTAATAAAACATTATTAAGTAATTTCCTTCTTTCAATTTCTTCGAGAACAGTCAAGCCTGCTTTACATGCAAAAGGATTGCCTCCAAAAGTACTGGCATGATCTCCTGGTTGAAATATATTTGCTTTCTTATTAACGAGTAAAGCACCTATGGCATGCCCACCACCTAAACCTTTCGCTAATGTAAATCCATCAGGTTCAATTCCCAAATTTTCATATCCCCACAACTTTCCTGTCCTTCCAATACCAGTCTGGACTTCATCAAAAATCAGTAATGAATTGTTTATGTTACAAAGTTCTCTTATTCTCTTAAAAAATTCACTTTTACCCTCAATTACTCCACCCTCTCCCTGTATGGGCTCAACAATAATACCGGAGATTTTCTTTTTATTTTTGCTACATTCTTGAAATAATTTTTCTACAGATTCGATATTGTTATATTCAAAAAATTTGAAGCAATTTAATAATGGTTCAAATCCTTTATGATATTTAGATTGTCCAGTAGCACTTAGCGCGGCAAAAGTTCTTCCATGAAAACTAGATTTTGCTGCGAGGATAAGTGAATCTTGATTTTTATGGTTTAAATTACCATATTTCTTTAATAATTTAATAGCAGATTCATTCGCTTCTGCTCCGCTATTGCAAAAAAATACACTCTCAGCGCAGCTGTAATCAATAAGCCATTCACTTAATTTCTGTTGTTCTTCAATCTTGTATAAGTTTGAAACATGTTGAATCTTTGTTAATTGATTACTTAATCTTTTCCATAAAACTTTATCACTATGACCAAGACTGCAAGTAGCAATACCAGAAACACCATCAAGATATTTTTTACCTTTCTCATCCCACAACCAGCATCCCTTACCTTTTTTAAAACATAAATTAAACCTATTGTAGGTATTCATTATGGTGGGAGCGGTCGGACTTGAACCGACATACCCGAGGGTGCCGCATTTTGAGTGCGGTGCGTCTACCAATTTCACCACGCTCCCAGAAATTTTATATTTACATATAAAATTATAAACTAAATTTTAATTATGAGCACAATTATCTTTTCTGTACTTAAGCAGCTTGATAGGTTTCTTTATCAAAAGAATTTTTATCTACGTCTTTTGTTTCTTCATATAAAACTTCATTAATATTTCTAGCTAGTTTTGCACCTAATTTATTTAATTTCCATTCAAAATGCTCATAACCTCTATCTAAATGTTCAAGTCCGGAAACAGAGCTATTTCCATTAGCAGTTAATGCAGCAATAATTATTGCTGCAGTTGATCTGAGATCCAAGCCGATTAATTTATCCCCCTTTAGTTCATTAACTCCTTTTATAAAAGCTGTACTTTTATGAACACTAATATGTGCTCCCATTTTATTTAATTCATGCACATGATTCATTCTATTCTCAAAAATTGTTTCAGATATCTTTGAAGTTCCTTTAGCTATTGACATTAAGACAGTAAAAGGTGCTTGTAAATCTGTAGGGAATCCAGGGAATGGTGATGTTTTTATATTTACGGCTTTTATCGATTGTGTTTTAATAGAAATTGAATCATTTTTTATAAATATTTTACTGCCGCTTTCTTTTAGCTTATCTAGAACGCTTGTAAGATGATGGGGTATTACAGGGGAAACAGTGATAGATGAATATGTTGCTGCAGCTGCAATTAAAAAAGTCCCTGCTTCAATCCTATCTGGAATTACTCTGTGCGAGCAACCCTTTAATTTTTCTACCCCGTATATGATTATCTTTGATTTTCCAGCTCCATAAATTTTTGCACCCATCTTGTTAAGCATTTGGCAAAGATCTTGAACTTCAGGTTCTCTGGCAGCATTATGGATAATAGTTGTACCTTCTGCTAATGTCGCGGCCATAATAAGAGTCTCTGTGGCCCCCACACTTGGACAAGCTAAGTGAATTCTTGATCCAATAAGTCTTTTTTTTGATCCATTTATATTCGCTTTAATGATTCCTCCATGAATTTTGATTTCGGCCCCCAAGGCTCTAAGTCCCTTTATATGTTCGTCTATAGGTCTCGCACCAATATTACAACCACCTGGTAAAGCTAATGATGCTTCTCCTAATTTAGAAAGTAGTGGGCCAATGCAAAAAAAACTTGCCCTAAGGCTATTTACCAATTCAAAAGGTAGTTCGCAGATATGCAAATCCTTTGAATTTATGACTAATTTTTCATTGGAATCAGTTTCGTTCGTTAATTTAACACCTAGACTTTTAAGTATATGTTGCATTTTGTCAATATCAGATAAATCGGGAACATTATATAAAGTAATTTTTTCTTCAGTTAGTAAAGAAGCAGCTAGTAATACTAAAGCTGAATTTTTTGCACCACTTATTTTTACTTCTCCTATTAAGGAACTTTTACCATTTATCTTTAAATTTTGAAATTTAAGATTTGTCTTATTTTTGCTTTCGCAAATCATCCATAAAGAAATTATTGTCTTAATCATGACAAATTAGCTTTAGTTAGTCCACCCTTCTTAATGCATATATTTTTAAACCAATTTGTATAAAAAATTTTTTTAAGTTTAGTTATTATATTTTTACATTTGCGGATATGGCGGAATTGGTATACGCGCATGTTTCAGATACATGTGACTTTATGTTTTGGGAGTTCGAATCTCCCTATCCGCATGAATACACTTTAAAAAGTTTTTAATTTCAAAAGATAAGAAACATTAGTATTGTTCAAATTTTAAAAGGAATTAATATATGTTTAGTCTATATATAAACAAATCATAGAAAATAACTTAATAACAATAACAAGTAAAAATAATCAGCTTATTAAGAAGTTCAGATCTTTTAAAGATAAATTACCTTCGAAAAATGATGATTTTTTTTGCATAGAAGGGACTCATTTAGTAGAGGAGTCTTTAAAAGCAACTCTAGAGTTATCATCAATTATTGCAACGGAAGAATGGTTATTAAAAAATAAAGTTTTGGCGACTAGTTTGAATGAAAGGTCGATCAATTTTGTTTCTAAGGAGGCTTTAACATCAGCCGTCTCTACTAGAAATCCAGATGGAATTGCTGCTTTAGTAAAAATCTCGGAATTAAAAAAATTTTGTATTAGTCAAGAAGATGATTTTTTACTTATTCTTGATAGAGTTCAAGATCCTGGTAATTTAGGTACTCTTTTTAGAATTTCTTTAGCCGCAGGTATTAATAAAATTTTATTAGCTGGAGGGGCGAATCCACTTAATCAAAAAGTTATAAGAGCTTCATGTGGTTCAATATTTCATTTGCCTTTTAAGAGAATAGAAGGTGATGAGCAGAAAATTATTGATGAATTATTAAATTCTTTGAAAAAAATTGCTAGTCAGGGTTTTCAAGTTGTACTTACTGATGCAGAGAGAGAATCTGCAAAAATGCCTATGAAACCCTATTGGGAATTGGATTGGTCAAGACCTACAGCTGTTTTATTAGGTAATGAAGGTTCAGGAATTCACGATAAAATAAAAGATGCTTTTCCTGAAACTATTACTATTCCGCATAGTGAGCTTGTAGAATCATTAAATGTGGCTTGTGTTGCTGTTCCAATATTACTAGAACGAAAAAGAGCCGCATTAATCTCAAAAATTAAAAATAAAAAGTGACTAATTCGAATTTTGACTTTGATCTAATTGTTATTGGCGCAGGATATGGCGGTTTTGATGCTGCTAAACATGCTGCAGAGAAAGGTTTAAAAGTTGCCATAGTTGAGAGCGGTGATATGGGGGGTACATGTGTAAATAGAGGATGTGTGCCTTCAAAAGCTTTATTAGCTGCGAGCGGCAAAGTTAGAGAATTAGCAAATTATGAGCATTTAAAACAATTTGGAATATATTCTTCTCCAGTAAGATTTGAAAGATCAAGAATTTCAGATCATGCAAATAATTTAGTTTTGAATATTAGAGATAATCTGACTAAAACGCTTTTAAGAAGTGGGGTTGAAATTATCAGAGGATTTGGTCGGGTTGAATCTAATCAAAAAGTTGGGATAAGAAATAAAAATGGTATCGATCAAACTTTTACATGTAAAAATATTATTATCGCAACAGGTTCATCACCTTTTGTTCCTAAAGGGATAACACTTGATAATAGGACTGTTTTTACAAGTGATGAAGCAGTAAAACTTGAATGGCTTCCTAGATGGATTGCTATTATTGGTAGTGGATATATAGGACTTGAATTTGCTGATGTTTATACAGCATTGGGTTGTGAGGTTACTATGATCGAGGCCCTTGATAAGATCATGCCCACTTTTGATCCAGATATTACAAAAATTGCAAAGAAAACACTTATTCAATCAAGAGATATTGATACCAAATCAGGTGTTTTCGCTACTAAAATAAAGCCCGGATGCCCAGTGAGTATAGAATTAACAGATGCTTCTACCAAGAAATTAAAAGAGATTCTAGAAGTTGATGCAGTACTTGTTGCTACTGGTAGAAGTCCAAATACATCAGACTTAAATTTGGAATCAATAGGTGTACAGACAAATAGAGGATTTATACCAATAGATAGTAAAATGAGGGTTTTGAAGGATAATGAAATCATTCCTAATATGTGGGCTGTGGGAGATGTAACAGGAAAACTTATGCTTGCTCATACTGCCGCTGCCCAGGGGGTTATAGCTGTTGATAATATTTGTGGCCAAACAAAAGAGATTAACTATAAAAGCATTCCTGCCGCTACCTTCACACATCCCGAGATAAGTTCAGTTGGGCTTTCTGAGATTGAAGCTAAGGAGTTATCTGAAAAAGAAAGTTTTGATTTAGGAATTGTAAGAAGTTATTTTAAGGCAAACTCTAAAGCTTTAGCAGAATTAGAAAGCGAAGGTATGTTGAAATTAATTTTTAATAAAAATTCAGGTAAAGTTCTTGGAGCCCACATCTTTGGATTACATGCCGCTGATTTGATACAAGAAATTGCAAATGCAATCTCAAGAGATCAAGATGTAGCTCAGTTGTCAGCTGAGGTTCATACGCATCCTACTTTGAGTGAAGTTGTAGAGGTTGCGTATAAGCAGGCGGCATCCCAATTGAAATAAATAATTAATAAAAAATTATGGAAATTAGAAGAAGGCCACCAAACCCAAAAGTGAGAGTTGAAAATCTTGAGTATGCTATTCCTCACAATGAATCAGATGCAAACAATATTCTTGAAGAAATAATTTGGTATAAAGATCTTGAAATATCAAGATTTAAAAGATCATTACCTCTAGAAGATCTTATTAAAGCAACCAAAAATCTATCTCCTACTAAGGGTTTCTTGAAAAATCTACTTATATCAGATCATAAACCAGCAATAATTGCTGAAATAAAGAAGGCTAGTCCAAGTAAAGGTGTGATAAGAGAAGAATTTGATCCTGAGGAAATAGCATCAATTTATGAAACCTCTGGAGCAACATGTATTTCTGTTTTGACTGATAAGAAGTTCTTCCAAGGTAGTTTTGAGACTTTATCAAAGGTAAGATCAGTAACTAACTTACCATTACTATGTAAGGATTTTATTATCTCGGCATATCAAATATATAAAGCAAGGTTAATGGGAGCTGATGCTGTATTAATGATTGCTGCGATTTTAAGTGATTCAGATTTGAGTTATCTAAAAAAGATTGCGGATAAATTAAATCTTGATGTATTAGTTGAAGTTCATGATAGTTATGAGCTAGAAAGGATATTAAATTTAGGATGCTTCGATCTAATAGGGATAAATAATAGAGATTTAAAAACCTTTAAAACTGATCTAAAAGTATCAATAAATTTAATGAAGCAATTCTCAAAACGACTTATTCAAGAAAATAAGCTTACTATTAGTGAATCAGGGATATTAAATGGAAAAGATTTGGCTTTATTAAACTCAGTAGGAATTAAAGGGGTATTGATAGGGGAAAGTTTTATGAAAGAGAAAGATATCGGAAAAGCCTTTATGAAATTACTTAAAGCTGTTTAAAAAAATACAAGACTTAAGCACTTTTAAATTTTATAATAAGAAGTCGTTTATTTTAGTTTGATGGAGTATGTAATATCTACTGGTTTGATAGCAGGAGTAATTCATGTTGTAGGGGGAGCCGATCATCTTATAGCAATGACTCCTTCTTCTATTACGAGTCCCAAGATAGCTTTAAAGAATGGTATTTCTTGGGGCTTAGGTCACTCCTCTGGTGTTATTTTATTATCAATTCTTGCAATATTTTTTAAAGACTTAGCTCATTTGAATAAATTTTCATATCTAGCAGAATTCCTAGTTGGTATATCTTTATTAATAATTGGTGTAATCGCCATAAAAAACTCATTTAAATTTAATATTCATTCTCACCTTCATGAACATAATAATGGGATATCTCATAAACATTTTCATTATCATAAAAATATTAATAAAAACCATAGTAGGCATTCACATGTATTAACCAGCCTAGGTCTTTTGCATGGTATAGCTGGTGGATCGCATTTAATTGCACTTATTCCAGCTTTAGCGCTTCCTTTTGAAGAGGCGATTGCGTATTTGATTTCCTATCTTTTTGGTTCTTTGATCATTATGACATTTTTTACTTACTTAATATCTTTATCTACTTTGAATGCTGGGAAAAGAGCAATAAAAAAATTAATTGGTTTTGCTGGCGGAATATCATTTGCTATGGGTTTATTTTGGGTTCAAAAGAGCTCATCACTTTTTATCGGTTAAAAAAACTCTTAAATTTACTGATCGATCTATAGCTTATTTGTGAGGTGACAATTCCTAAAATGAATTCTTTTCTTACTAAACCAAACAAACTACTATCATCACTATAATTTCTATTATCTCCTTTAACCTCTACCCCATATTCATGAATATCCGAAATCCTTTTGATAAGGATCATTTTTTTTAAAGGATGTTTAATTATTACAATTTCACCAGTCTTAATTATAGATTTGCCCGGGAGATATTTCTTATAGAAGACAATATCACCTTCCTTTAAAATTGGCTCCATTGAAATACCGCAGACTTGTGCAGTTTTTCTTAAGAATAGAAGGGATAGAATAATATCAGTGAATTTCTTATAAATAATAAATTTTTCTTAACTGGCCTTTACGAAAGCATCACTTCTTCCTTTCGTTTGCCAGAAAATATTATGAATTTTTTCAACATAGGTCATCAATTCTTCCGCTTGAGATTGGCTTATATTAACTTTGCAAGCGCTACATAACTTTGTCGCTTTCCAAATTGTGTCATGTAAATCTGGATATGTTTCTAAATGGACAGGCTTAAAGTAATCAGTCCACAAAATAAGGAGTTCTTTTTTGGTTTCTTTAGCTTGGTCCTCCTTAATTGCAACATATCTAGAGAATGTATTGTTGTAAGTTGACCAATCTTCTGAATTATTATTATTAGGTGGTGTTAATTCTACCAATTTTTTTGTCATAGATAAAACTGCTTCTGCAGCGACCCTTGCTGAAGCTGGATCATAAACTCCGCATGGACCATCACAATGAGCTTGAACCTTAATAATTGGTTTTTGGAGAAATGATTTTAATAAATTGCTAAACATTCGAAAAAATTAATTTATCTACATCTTAGTTATACATCCTCTAAATTGAAAAGTATTATATATTTTCAAAATGTTGCTAATTGACTTTTAATAATTCGACTTCAAAGATAAGTGTGGCATTCGCTGGAATAACGTTTCCAGCTCCTCTTGAACCGTATCCAAGTTCTGGAGGAATAGTTAATATCCTTTTACCACCAACTTTCATTCCAGCCACTCCCTCATCCCATCCTTTAATTACTCTGCCAGCTCCTAATGGGAAACTAAATGGTGCTCTTCCAATACTAGTATCAAATTGATCTCCATTTACCAGTGTACCGGTATAGTTAACAGTAACTGTTTTACCTGAGATAGCCTCTTCTCCATTACCGATTACAATATTTTCAATTACAAGACCACTTTCTGTAGTAATAGAGTTTTCACTTTCTTGAGAATTTTCAGCCATGGCAAAAAGAGTTGGATTAGGATCAGATGGGTCTAATTCAAATAAATTAACTTTTTTAATATCAGTTGATTTATTTAAATTAAGTTCAGATATACTTTTAATCTCTGATTGAGAGGCATTAGCAATTTTGGGAGAATTTAATTGACTATAAATAGTTATTGAAATACAAAATAAAAATACAGCAAAACTAATTAGTACTTCTTTCACAGTAGATTTAAAGAATAGTTAATTTAATTCTCGCAGAGAAAAGGTACATTTGGATTAAATAATATAAAATTTATTAAGATTTGTTCTTTATTTGCGAAAGGTTAAAATAAAAAATTTCTTAAAAAATTTATCTCCTTGTATAGGAGGAATTTGTGGAGGAATAGCAACATCAAGCTATTTATGGATTTTTTTGATGCCTATTTCTCTTGTTATTTTATGGAATGGATTCGAAAAAAATAAATCAAATTTTTTGTGGGGCTTTTCATTCGTTGCTTTGAGCCATTGCTGGCTTCTTCATTTGCACCCTCTTACTTGGATTGGTTTCTCATGGGTAACAAGTATTGGATTAACAATTTTCATATGGCTAGGGGTTTCTTTGCTTGGTGGATTATTAGTTAGTCTCTGGGGATTTATTGGTAAAATTTTATTTTCTCAAAAGACTTTATTAAAGCAGAATAATATTGAGCTAATTGTCAATTTATTTCTAATATGTTGTTTATGGGCATTTGGTGAATTATTACTTTCTCAAACTCCTTTTTATTGGATAAGTCTTGGAGAGACTCTAATACCTGGTGATTTATACCTTTCAGGGTTAGCACGTTGGTTTGGGGCGCCAGGATTAACAATTATTCAACTTTTAATAGGCTACTGGATATTTTTTATTTATAAAAGTTTTAACCTTAGGCAGAATATAAAAAAATCATTACTTAAAGGGATTTTGATAATCTCTTTTTTACATTTAGTAGGGTTTTTTCTAATTTTCCCTGTTCAAAATGTTTCTAAATATCCTGTATCAATATGGCAGACAAATATTCCAACAAGGAAAAAGTCTAATATTAGTAATAAAAAAATGAAGGAAGCTTTTTCTGATTCTCAAGAAAAAGCACTTTCTCAAAATGCGAAACTTTTTATTGCTCCAGAAGGAACGCTTCGAACAAATTTTACTTTTGATGAGCCAGTCAAAATAGATACCCTGATTGGAGGATTTAGGGAGGACAAAAAAAATATTAAAAGTTCCTTATTGGTCTTTCTAAAATCTGAAAAAAATTATTCAAACTCTAAAGATAAATATAGAACAGTCCCCTTAGGAGAAAAAGTACCTAGTTTTCTAGATATTTTTGGTAATGGTCTTTCCTCAATAGGAGGAATACAATCAGGAGTAAAGTCTAGATACTTTCAAATAAATGGTGGAAACATATCACCGTTAGCAGTAGCTATTTGTTATGAAATTTCAGATGGAATCAACTTGAGTAATGCAGTTAAAAAAGGTTCTAAATTAATAGTTTCTATTTTAAATTTAGATCCATACCCTAGTAAACTTCAGGCTCAATTTCTTTCACTAGCAAGAATAAGAACTATTGAAAATAATAGAGATTTGGTTCTTGCCGCGAATACTGGCCCATCTGGTTTAATAAGAAGTGATGGGAGAATTGATATGTTATTTGATACGAATCAAGAAGATATACAAATAGTTTTCCCAAGTCTATTAAGTCATATGACTTTTTATACAAAATTTGGAAATAAACCACTTTTTTGTATTTTTCTATTTTTTCTATTTTCAAGAAAATTTACTTATCAAGCCCCCTCCTAAAAGAATTTCCCCTCTATAAAAAACGGCTGCTTGGCCTGGCGTAATAGAACTTTGAGATTCATTAAAAATTAATTTAAAGTTTTTATCTTTTCCATTTGTATTATCAGGATATAAAATTGCTCTAACTGGCTTACTTCTATATCTTATTTGAGCCTCTACTTCTATTTTATTTTTTGGTTCATAAATTGATACCCAATTTATTTCTTTAACAGAAGCCTCTTTCTCAAAAAGGTCATGAATACTTGATACGTAAACAGTATTATTTGTTTGATCTAATTTTTTCACATAAAGAGGCTCTGACCAAGCCACTCCAATTCCTTTCCTTTGGCCTACAGTAAAATGTTGGATCCCATTATGTGATCCTAAAATCTGTCCATTTATATGCTTTATTTTTCCTTTTTTAGATTCAACATGATTATCAATAAATTTGAGCATAGATCCATAGTGTTCAACCAAGCACAAATCTTGGCTTTCAGGCTTTTTAGCGGTTCTTAATCCTAATCTTGTTGCTTCCTTTCTAGTCTCCTCTTTTTTTAAGTCGCCCAAAGGTAAAATTAGTCTACTTAAAACTTCTTGTGAAAGGCTATACAGGAAATAACTTTGATCTTTGTTAGTGTCTATTCCTCTAAAGAGTAAATATTCTCTAAATTTCAAATCACTTTCTTTCTTTAAGTTGATTTCATTAACTTTTTTAATGCGAGCATAATGACCAGTTGCAATATTTGTAAATGCACTTTGTTTTTTTGCCCAATTTAACATTTCCTCAAATTTAACATTCTTATTGCACATCGAACAAGGTAAAGGGGTTATGCCTTCTCTGTAGCCTTCTGTGGTTTTTTCGATTACATTTTTTGTAAATAAATTTCTAGAATCAATTATATGATGATTGATACCCAAGTCTTCACAAAGTCCAGCAGCATCAACTAATCCTTCTGAACAGCAAGATCCCTCTCCGCGCATCAACCAAAGGGTAAGTCCCTCAACATCCCAACCTTGTTCTATAAGTAATGCTGCCGATAAAGAACTATCAACACCTCCTGAAAGGCCAACAACAATTCTTTTTGATCGTTTAGATTTAATATTTAAAGATGAATTGTTTTCTAACTTTTTTACTTTTGTAGATTTTGTCATAAATCTAGGGATTTTGAAAAGTTTGCATACTTACTGGTGCATTTATTATGAATGAGGTTAATTGGCCAAAAATTGATTCTGATCATTTGATGGTGTATTCAAAACAAATGTTGGAATTTGAAAATGATATTTTTTCAAGGGGTATGCCAGTCGAATCACTTATGGAAAAAGTTGGAATAACTATAAGTGATTGGCTAGTAGAAAGAAAAGATCTCTTAAAAGATGGAATTACCGTTATCATTGGGCCTGGTCATAACGGCGGTGATGGTGCAGTAGTTGCTAGAGAGTTGTTTTTGAAGGGATACCAAGTGAAAGTTTGGTGCCCTTTTCCTATTAATAAGAATTTAACAAAAACACACTTAAATTATATTACCTCCATAGGAGTTCAAAATTTAGGAAAAGTTCCAGAACTGAATAAAAGTGACTTATGGGTTGATGCAATTTTTGGTAATAATCAAAAAAGGGCTTGTGATGTAAAACTTATTGAATTATTTAATAAAAAATTTGATAGTCAATTAGGAGAAATTATTTCTATTGATGTTCCAACTGGGTTGTGTCCAGATTCCGGAAAACCATTTTTAGATATTGCAGTAAAAGCAAATCATACATTATCTATAGGATTGAAAAAAATTGGAATAATTCAAGATGATGCAATTCCATATGTTGGAAAGATTCATGATATTGATATAGGTATTTCAAGCAATCAATTAATAAACCTCAAGAAAAAGAAATTAGTAGTTTGTAAGAATGACTATGCTGGATTGAATTTTTCTTTACCTCCCCAAAATGCTAGTAAATATAAAAGAGGTAGAACTTTACTTATCGCAGGAAGTGAAAAATATCCTGGAGCAGCCTCCTTAGTTATTAAAGGAGCTCTAGCTAGTGGTGTTGGTTCGATAAGCCTTCTAGTGCCTGAGAGAATCGCGAAATCTATTTGGCAAATATCACCAGAAGCTGTTACAAAAGGAATTCTAAATTCCTCTTCTTCAGGCGAATCACTTATCTATAAATCGCTTAAAAAAATTGATTTAAGTTTTTATGAATCAGTACTAATTGGCCCAGGAATAGGAATTGATGTCTCCGACTGGGAAAGATCTTCGCAAATTCTTGTAAACTTTCAAGGCACTTTGGTCATAGATGCAGATGCTCTTAATCGAATAGCAGAATCTGAAATGGGAACGCAATTTTTCAAAGAAAGGAAGTTCAAAACCTTTATTACTCCACATAAGGCAGAATTTAGAAGATTATTTCCTGATCTCAGAGAAATTAATAATGTTGAACTAGCGATCAAGGCTGCTGATGAATTCAATTTAAGTATTTTGTTAAAAGGGGCTAATAGTGTTATCGCCGATAAATTACTAGCATGGCAACTTTTTAAAACAGATGCTGACTCTGCAAGAGCAGGATTTGGTGATCTTTTGGCAGGTTTTATTGCAGGTATGACGGCATTTGAGTTGGCTTCAGGAGAAACGAATCATACTGAGTCCTTAGCAAAATATGCTTTTTTACATTCATTTGCAGCATCCAAATGCAAAGATGGATCAGATGCTTCATCTATTTATAGAGAATTATCAAAAATTGTTAGAGAAATAAAAATGGGTTAATTGTCATGAAAAAGACAATTTTCATGAGTTTTTTATAGTTTTAAACACATAACTAAACAAATGTTACGGCAAATCTGAAGCAGATATTAAATATTGATGTTTTTCTCAAAAAGTATAGGAAAGTTTTAATACCTAAAAGGTGAGAATTATGGTTTCTTCAATTCCAATATCAACTGAACCTCAAAAGAGAAGAGGGAATGATCCAATTAGTTGGTATCTTTCAAATATTGGCAGAGTACCTTTATTAACACCAGCAGAAGAAATTGAACTAGGCAATCAAGTTCAAAAAATGATGACTCTTACTGAAGATGGACAATTTAATGAAAAGAATAAAGAATTCACTTCACATCAAAAGAGATTAATAAAAATTGGTAGAAGAGCAAAAGAAAGAATGATGAAGGCAAATCTTAGATTAGTTGTAAGCGTAGCAAAAAAATATCAGGGTAAAGGATTAGAACTACTTGACTTGGTTCAAGAAGGTTCTTTGGGCTTAGAGAGAGCAGTTGAGAAATTTGATCCTACTAGAGGTTATAAATTTTCTACTTATGCATTTTGGTGGATTAGGCAGAGTATGACAAGAGCTATCGCATGTCAGTCTAGAACTATCCGTTTACCTGTTCACTTAAGTGAAAGATTAGCAACCATTAGAAAGGTAAGTCGAGAATTGGCACATAAATTAGGAGCTATGCCTAGTAGGGTTGAGATAGCAGAGGCTATGGATATTGATGTTGAAGAATTGGACTCTGTTTTACGACAAGCTTTATCTACAAGTAGTTTGGATGCTCCAGTAAATGGAGATGATGGTAGAAGTTTTTTAGGTGATCTAATCGCAGATAATAATCATGAAGAACCATTAGACAAGGTAGAGCAAAAGATTCATCAAGAACAATTGGGTAAATGGTTAAGTCATCTAAGTGAGCAAGAACAGCATGTACTTAGGCTTAGATTTGGTTTGGATGGAAATGAGAGGCATACACTTGCAGAAATTGGAAGATTACTTGAAGTCTCTAGGGAGAGAGTAAGACAAGTTGAATTAAAAGCATTAAGAAAACTTAGAAATTTAACTAGAAAATTACCCAGCGGGATCTAAGTTAGTCCTCTGCCCAAATGTATTTAGTAAGTTCTTGAGGATTAGGTTCGGGAGCGGAGATTGCATTGGTAACTGATTCTAAAATTTCTTGATCAATTTTTTTCTCAATATCTTTTAACTCATTTTCTTTAGCAAAATTGCCGTCAACTAATTCTCTGGAGAGTTTTTTAATTGGATCCCTTTTCGCCCAAAATTCTTTCTCTGCTTGCGCTCTTAGTTCGTCAGGGTCTGCAAGAGAGTGCCCTCTATATCTGTAAGTGAGGCATTCAAGCAAAGTTGGACCCTCTCCTGCCCTTGCCCTTTTTATAGCTCTTTGCGCAGCTCCTCTTACTGCTAAAACGTCCATTCCATCGACTTCCTCTCCATGCATTCCAAATGCAGATGCCTTTCTCCAAATTTCAGGATTACTTGTGGCTCTATCATGAGCCATACCTATTGCCCACTTATTATTCTCAACTACAAAAACTATTGGTAACTTCCAAAGTTGAGCCATATTCAAACATTCAAAAAATTGACCATTATTACAAGTACCGTCTCCAAAGAAGGCTGCAGTCACAGAATCGCTATTTTTATCGTTTAAAACCTCTTTTTTGTATCTGCTTGAAAATGCTGCACCTAAAGCTACAGGAATTCCTTCTCCAATAAAAGCGTAGCCCCCAAGTAAATGATGCTCTTTAGAAAAAAGGTGCATAGACCCTCCTCGCCCTTTGCTGCAACCAGTTTCTTTGCCAAATAACTCGCTCATTACCTCAAAGGAAGGAACCCCTGCACTAAGTGCATGAACATGATCACGATAAGTACTGCAAAACCAGTCATGTTTCTTCCTCATAGCACCTATAACGCCTGTACTAATAGCTTCCTGTCCGTTATAAAGATGAACAAATCCAAACATTTTGCCTCGATAGTACATTTCAGCACATTTGTCTTCGAATCTCCTACCGAGAATCATGTCTTCATATAATTTCAGCCCTACATCACGATCTAATGTTGCTCTTTCGAGATCTTGAAGATTAGAAATTCTCTCTACGTGTGTTTCCAAGAAAATACCTTAATGAAGTTTTGATTTGATAACATTCTAAGCCTCAAAGGTCATT
>MDTD01095855.1_pt1 | contig 19020 bp, 19 predicted proteins | sample 811221 | NCBI WGS metagenome assembly MDTD01 (sample SAMN05326646, study PRJNA326480) | marine metagenome | isolation source: seawater | place: Pacific Ocean: South West | collected 2011 | reverse complement strand
TTTGTAATTTTTAAAATTTCTCGCATTTCACAAGGTCTACCTGCAAAATGTACTATTAATATCGCTTTAGTATTTTTATTTATTTTTTTTTCGATTTGAGAGGGATCAATATTTTGTGTTTCTAAATTTACATCAACCAAAACTGGTTTGGCTCCACTCATTATTATTGAATTAATTGTTGAAGAAAATGTTAATGCCGAAGTAATTACTTCATCGTTTTTGTTCAAATTTAATAATTTTAAACTTAAGTGTAAAGCTGCAGTGCACGAATTTAGAGCAAGAGCATATTTAGATTTCTTATACTTTTTGAATTTATTTTCAAATTCTAAAGTTTTTAATCCTGTTGTTAACCAACCACTAGATAATACATTTTTTACAGCAGTAAACTCCTGTTTGTCTAATAATGGTTTACTAAATTTTATATATTTATTACCCATCTATCCTTATAGATATCAGATTTTCACCTGAAATAATTAAATCTCTTTTATCTTTGTTTTTCATATTTTCTGAGATGCTATTGATAAAATTGTATGAATTTGCTTTACCTGGGAGCATCCAGTCATGAAGTTCAATAATTATTATATCAAATTTATTTACCCAATCGTAATTTTTTTCAAAAAGATTAGCTTCAAATCCTTCGATATCAATTTTAATTATAAAAGGGTAAGTTTTTTTATCATATTTTTTTAAAATTTGATCAACAGTAATTGACTCAACTTTATAATCTCCTTCTTCACTAATTTTTGAAGATCTATTGTCAACAGAACTATCATCTATATAATAACTTTTATTATCTGAAGAAATAGCTTTATTTATATAATCTACGTTTTGATCAAAAATATTTTTTTTTGAAAATTCTATACTTTTAGTATTTGACTCTATTTGAACTATATGAGAACCCTCAAAGACTCTTCTAAAATATTCTGAACTACATCCAATGTTTGATCCACAATCAATTATTAATGGCTTGTTATTTGATTGTAAATTTCTTTGCAAATTTATTTTTATTTTATTCCAAATTTTATATTTACTTACAGAATAGTTTTCTTCCCCAAATATTTCAAAAACAGTCAATGCATCAAATCTGTCTCTTACATGTTGTATAAAAAAACTTTTTTTATTTTTATCAAATATAAATATTTTTTTAAAAAAAAGAGAAAATAATCTAGGTGAAATTATTATAAATTTTTTTTCATATCTAAAATTATTTATAATTAATATTAAATCATAAAAAAAATAGTAAATCTCTCTTAAAAAAATCTTTATCATTTGAATAATTTTTTTTTTACTTTTAATAATACTGTTATTGGGTCAGAACAAATCATTTTAAAAATATATATTATTCTCCAAGGCCAAAAATTGTACATGCCATTAAAATGGGTTTTAAATATAATTTCGTCAGCTTCACGATTAATTATTAAATTTTTTGGATCTTTTATTTGTTTTATTTTTATAGATTTATTATCAAAATTGTTTGTGTTTTTGTATCTGATAGTTGTAGTTGCATCTGGCCCAAAACCAATATTTTCTACTAAATTTGTATTTGGAGTTATTGTAATCCCCTGATTCTTCCATACAGAAAATAGCCAAACATATGCCCAGCTATCAATTTGATTTCTATACACTCTATTGAATATTTTTGTCCAATATTTATTTTCGTATTTATTATGATGAAAATTTTTCCATTTCATTGTGCCTCTAAACTTAATCCAAGAATCCATTGATTGTTCGTATTCAGACCATGCTCTTTTCCATGTTGCCCAACCCCAACAATGTGCATATTTTGAAAAATAATAATCACCGTTGCCAAAAACTTTTCTTTTATGAAAATTACTTCCAGAAACAACTTTTATTCTTTTTTCTTTTTTGTATTTTGAGAGCATTTTTTCACAAAATAGAAAAAAACTTTCTAATGGTATGCAATCGTCCTCTAGTATTATTCCTTTATTTTCATTTTGAAAAAACCAATTTATTGCTTGTGAAACAGATTTTCTACAACCATAGTTTGTTAAATTTTTTTTTTTTAAAACCTTACATTTCCAATCAATTATTTTTAAACTATGTTCAACTTTTTTTATTAACACAATATCGTTTTTGTAGTTTTTTCTGGGACCATCAATATTTATATATATTTTTTTTGGCTTGAAAGTTTTTAACTTTATTAAAAGTTTTTTTGTAATTTCAGGTCTATTAAATAACAATAATAATAATGGAGTATTCATTTTTATAATAAATTACTCCCCTTTAACTTAAATAAATAATCAATTTCTCCAAAATGACTTTCTAAAGAATAATTTTTTTTTTTTAAAAAAAATCGAATTTTCTTAAACTCATTACTTTCAATTAAAACACCTTTCCAATTTCTTTTTTTTTCAAAAAAAAAGGTATTAGACTGATTTATTCCATCATTTGCTCTAAGTTCGACCGAATAACCATCGTAATAATCAATGTATCTCTGTAATTTTTTATCTAAGTTATTATTAGCTTCATAACTTAAAAAATTTTTTTTTAGGGCAGTTCTGAATTTAAATTTAAATAGTTTAGTAAAATTATAATAATTTTTTTTATACATATTTTAAAACAATTGTTTAATTATTAATGATATTTTTATAAGGTATATATATCATGTCAAAAGCAAGAGACAATTACAACCAAACATATTACCAGTGGTACAGGAAAATAGGAAATTTTGGTGGAATCATAAATAAAAGAAAATTTGAAAAATATATTGATAGAAGTGATACAGTTTTAGATTTTGGTTGTGGTGGTGGGTTCTTATTGGGAAATTTGAATTGTGCTGTTAAACATGGTGTTGAAATAAATTTATCCGCACTAGAAGATGCTAAAAAAAATTCTGTTAAGATAATAAATGATAGTTCAAAATTAAATAATGAATATTATGATAAAATAATTTCTAATCACACATTACAACATTGTGAAGATCCTTTAAGAGAGCTTCAAAATTTAAATAGATCATTGAAGGAAAATGGCCTTATTATTATTGTTACAGCATGTTCTAGCAAGGATCTTTCTTACAAATCAAATGATATTAATTATCAACTTTACTCTTGGTCTCCTATGAATTTGGGAAATATCCTTGATGCTGCTGGTTTTGAAGTGATTGAAATAAAAAAATATACTTTTCGATGGCTACCAAAATATCAATTTTTTTACAAAATATTTGGTGCAAAAATTTTTAATTTTTTTTGTTATCTTTACGGTTTTTTTAATACTAAAATTTCAGACATTATTGCAATTGCTAAAAAGAGGAACTAAAATTCTCAACAATGCAAAAATGATAATGAATAATAGAAACCTCTTTCATAATTATCTGGAAATCTAAAAAACTTTAAATGAGATCCAACTTCAGCATTATTCCAATGAGCATACTTTGGACCTTTTAAAATATTCGTTAATAAATTCTTATCTGTATTAATTTTTACAAAGTTTTCTAAATTTTTTAATTGAGACTTATCTATAATTTTTGAATTTTGTTTTTGGCTATCTATAAAATATAATTTTTCTTGGTCAATTTGAATAATTAATTTTGTATTAAATCTTACTTTAAAGTTTTCAATTCTTTCAAAATATTTATTTTTAGCTTTATCTAATAAATCAATTATTTCTTCACTACTTGTCTCAAATGCATCTTGATAGTCCATTTTTTTTTTTGATAAAACATTTGATATATATTTTTTATAATCTAACAATTCATGTTGATTACTTTGATTAATTACCTTTTTTTTATCTAAATCAAATATATTATCGTAATATAAATTCATGGATTTATTTGTTAATTTTTCTTGATGTATTTTTTTTTCCAAAAATTCATACGCATCAGCAAGTAAAGGAACTCCTCTATATGAATTAAGATTTGCCAGATCACCACCAAGCAGATAAGTCCCAGCAAAAGGCATGTAATGATCAGGGTTAAATAATTTTATGAAATTTAAAGCTTGATTTAAAAAATATTTTTTTTTTTTTTTAGATTCATTTTCCATAGATACTTTATCAAGATTTTCAAAACATTGAGGATAAGGACCAGCCCCAGCATATCCAGTAAGTAAAATTGATATTTTTTCATATTGTGTTTTGATCTTTTTTGCTAGTTTACAAGCTAATTGATATGGTGAATCGTTTAAATTTAAAACAACATCTTTTCCATCGTCAACGATACAAACACTATCAATCTGTTGGGATCCCCCATTTGCATTTAAATCTGCACAACCAATAAATTTATAGCATAGCTGTGGGTTGCAATCATCTGCTGCAATAATATTAATACCAATTTTATCAGTTAAGCAAAATCTTTTGTTATTTTCTAACTCAATTACTCGAAATCCTAAGTTATTAATTTTTCTTTTCAAAAATTTTGAGTGATAACTGTGAATATAAATAGGAATATCTTTTCTCAATCTACTTAATGTTTTTTCAGAGCAATGATCTGGATGTATATGACTAATATATATCGCGTCATAGCTATTTATCTCACTTAATTTTTCATCTAAATTAAAATTTGGATAGTGGTGCCATGAACCATAATATTCACCATCTACAAGCCATGGATCAGTTAAAATTTTAAAGTTATCAAATATGATTCCTAAAGTAGATGATCTATAAAGTTTTATTTTCATTTATTTAAAAATTTCCAGTAATTTTGCATGTTCTTTATGAACATATGAAAAATTTTCAGTCATGTTTTTAGGTAAATTAAGTTTTAAGGAAGATCCTCCAAAAAGACTGCTTGAGTATTGAAATTGTAGTATCAATCTTGATCCAGATTTTAAAGTTAATCCTTTATGCAAACCACTCGTATCTTCAAAAAGAATTGTACCTTTTTTTGCAACAAACTTTTTAATCATATCTTTATTAAATATCTTATTAATTTCCTCATCTTTTAATCTTTCGTAACCTTTACTTCTTAATTTTATTGGAAATTTTCTTTTTAAATGAGTGCCTGATACAAAACAATGTGGTCCATTATCATCTTCACAATCAGTTAAATAAAAGAAAACTTTTAACCACGTAGGTCGATCCATATCAAAATGCCATAATTGTGCAGCCTTTTTATCTGGATTTTTACTAGGAACACTCCACCAAGCAGTCACAATATCAAGTAATGGTAAAGAGCCCAAATAATCTTGTGCTATCGATAAAATTTCTCGGTCAAAAGCTAAATCTTGGATTAACTTAAATTTAATTAATTCATTTGAATCATAATAAAATTTCACTCCTTTTGGTTTTTCTAAATCAAATAATTCTTTTTCATTATTTTTTTCGATATGATCTGAAACATATGTTCCTTTTAAATCTTTTAAATAATTATTAATTTCCTCTACTTTTTCAATTGCCAATCCATTACTATTTATAGAATACCCATCATTATTCAATTCTTCATTTATTTTAATTTTGTCCTTATTTAAAATTATAGTTTTTTTAAAATTTGATTTAATATTTATTTTTTTTCCTGAAAGAAATTTTCCTAAGAATTTATTAAGTCCTCCACCAAATATAGAAAAAAAATGAATTAAATATTGATAAGATCTTTCTGAATTTTTTTTATTAAAAATTTTAAATGCGAAAACTTCAACGAAAAAAAAAGGAAAAAATAAAATAACTTTAATAATTTTTATTATTTTTTTCATATTTTTTTATTAATTGAGAATATTTTATCAAATCATTACTGGAAAAAGCATTCATTGACAATAGATCAATATCATTACAAATTTTTGGCGCAAAATCTTTTTGCGCAAAATAATATGCATAATAAAGTTCTAAGATTTTATTTTTTATGTTTTTGTTGTTTATTATTGCTTTTTTAGGATTTTTCAAAAATTTTTCGTATTCAGATATATTTTTTGGATCTTTAAAAATTTTAAAACTAGAATTTGGATTTAAACCTGCACTTATACATATTTTTTTAAAATATGCAGCTTCATACAATACAGATCCATTAGCAGAAACAACGAATTTTACATTTTTGTAAATATCAATATTATTAACTTTTTTTGATAACCATTTTAATTTTTTAAATTTGTTTTGAAAATAATTTTCAATTTTTTTTGAATCTTCAATTGAGTTAGGATGCAGTTTTACTGCTATATTAAGTTTATTTTTTAATATAAAATGTAGTGTGTGGTTAGCCCACTCATAAAAATCGTTAAATATTAACCGTCCACCTCTATCATGTGGTGCATCTAAAAAATCATGAAGAAATAAGACACCATCTATGTCATTAAGATTATTTTTTTTAGAAAAAGTGAATGAATTTTCTTTTAAATAATTTGAGCTTAAAGACTTTCTACCTAAAAATTTTTTATTTAAATCCAATTTTGCTATTAATCTTTTTTCATTCTTATTAGATAAGACATCAAAGACTTTTTTTAATTTTTTAAAATTTACATTATGTAACAAATCATTTTGTGTAATTTTTTTTAGGTTATGATGATTTGAACCAGATGAAAAAGTATCTATCTTTTTATTTACAAAAAATCGTGTTGGTAGACCACTTTGTACGTATGAGGCATAATGAGAAATATAAGTTTGAAATCTATATTTTTTATCAAGAGCTTCCAAAGAAGATAAATTATTTTTAATTGAGATTAAATACTCATTTATAATTTTATCATCCAAATTTATTGTGGGCTTATTTCTGAACCTTATTAATGAATCGTAAATTAAATCTCCAACTAATATTCCATTTAATTTATATTTTAAAAGATTTTTTTTTTTGTAAAAAATTTTTTTTTTATTATAAAAGTAAAATGATCTTCCTAAGTTATAAAATTTTTTTACTCCAACACTTTTATACAACTTAGACCATTTTTTTCTTTCAAAATAAAAAAAAATTTCGTTTTTAATATCATAGATTCTTTTTAAAATTGGGTTACTCCATACATTTACTTTCATATCATATGACCAGATACCAATAACATTTAAATTTTTAAATTTTTTTTGAGATAAAATTAATTTTAATAATAAAATATAGTAATAATTGTTTTTAGTACACTGGACTGCTATAAATTTTTTTGAATTATTTTTATTATCTAAAGAATATTTATTAATAAATTTAGCCTCATTTTTGTCGAGAAAAAATCTTCGAAAAATATTTACCATTACTCTTCTATGATTTTACCATTATCAACTTTGTAAATTTTATCACAGTATTTTAAAGCATTAAGCTTATGCGATACTATAAAAATTGTTTTATTTTTTTTCAATGCGAAAATTGTATCAAGTATCTTATTTTCAGTTTCCATATCTAGAGCATTTGTGGACTCGTCGAAAATCATAATTTGACTTCTTTTATAAAGACATCTTGCAATAGCCACTCTTTGAATCTGCCCTCCTGATAATTTTGATCCTTTCTCTCCAACGTGAGTATCAAGACCATCGGGTAGTCTACCTAAAAACTCATTTATTTGAGCTTTTTCAACACATTCATTAAGAGTCTTGATATCAATTTCATTATCATTCAAAGCAAATGCAATATTTTTTTTTATAGTTGTATCTGACATGAAAATATTTTGTGGGACATATCCGATGATTTTTTTCCAATCACTAGAAATAGCTTTTACCTCTGATCCATCTATAAGTATTTTTCCATCAGTTGGATTTAACAAAGATGTTAAAAGATCTACAAAGGTGCTCTTACCAGATCCACTTTTGCCTAAAATACCTATGACATCACCTTTTTTAATATTTAAATTTATGTCTTTAAATATATAGTTTTTATTTACGTCATACTTAAATGAAACTTTATCAAATTTTATGTTATTGAATGTTTGCAAACCTTTAAAAGTTGTTTTATTTTTTTCAGTAATAATCTCTTTTGCGTTTGTAAACTCTTCATATAATTTATTGGTGACTGGATGATAAAACTTAATTAATTGATACGATCCCATCAATCTATTTATTGAGGGCATAATCCTTAGGCCAGCTGCAGCAAAAAAACCTAGTTTTACCATCACTTCTGAAAATTCTTGTCCTTGATATATAAATAAACTAGCTAATAAACAGATAATGGAAATTCCTATTACCTCAGTAGCCAATCTAGGTAATTCTTGAAAAGTACCCAATTGAGTTTGAGAACTAGATATTTTTAAAGAACTACCTGTAAACTTTTTTAAAAAAAAATCCTCTTTGCCCCATAGCTTAATTTCCTTCATTCCGTTTATTGATTGCACAATATGACTGCTAACAAGCTGCTCATTTTCTGATCGAACTTTTCCTTGAGTGGAAATTCTTTTTGAAAAAATTAATATATATAAAAAAATATAAACTAATACTAACAAGAGTATAGAAAATGTGCCGTAAGGTTCGTAGTATAATAATAAAATAAATATAAATATAAAAGTAATAGCTTCAATAAACAATGTTATTAAAGGTGTTATTATTCCTTCAACAAAAAATGGTATTTCTTTAAGTATATTGTTAATTAAAATATAAGACCCCCTTTTAGTATAATCTTCATAGTCCTGTCTTATATAAAACTCTAATAACTTAGATGATAAATCAACTCTAGTTCTGTATGCTATTTTATATTTTTGATATGTTAAAATAATACCTAATATTGATTTAAGCGTATAAAGAAATAGTAAGGTTAATAGAGCAAAATAAATATAATAATCTTTATTTGAGATACTAAATAAATTAAAAAAATAACTTAAATACTCATTTTCATTTACAAAAGATTTATCAGTAAGAATCCCTACAACTGGTAAAACTGATCCAATACTTAATATTTCTAAAAAGGCTAATACAACCATAAAAAAAAACAGAAAAATTAAGCTTTTTTTTAGGTTTTTTGGAAGTATTGATATTAATCTAATAATACTTTTCATAAATAAAAATTAAATATTTATTAAAAAAAGGAATAAAAAGATAGTAATAACAAGTGAATTTAAACTCATAAAACATCTTTTAACAAAAAAACCTAAAAAAACATAATATTTTAGTAGATTAGCTAAAAAATTAATTTAATAAGATTTTAAATATATGAAAGAACAACCACATATTTTAGTAATCAGTGGGACTGGAAATATAGGCTTAGAAATTTGCAAAAAATTTTTACTAAATAATTATAATCTAACATTTACACCTACATCAAAGAAAAAAATTTTAGATGCAAAAAAACCCTTAAAAAAAATTAATAAAAATTTATTAATAACTTAATATAAATATAAAGAAAACATAAATGAAATTTGTAATTTTTTTTTGTAGCTCTGGAAGAGTGAAACTTCTTCCAGACAGTCTAACATTTCACTTTTTTAAAAACTATTTTTTATTATCAACAAAGAGTTCAATTATAATTAATTTTTTTTTGATTTTTTTCAGAAAAAAAACCAGGATCATACTTTGTGACGGCGAAAAACCAAAAACTTTTTTTAAAATTAAAACATGTAATCTTTGGTTCAATACACCCCTTGAGCTAATTGAAAATGATTATAGTAAAAATGATATTTTAAGTGATAAAAATTACTACGTTTGCCATTCTCCTTTATTTAAAGGAACACAAAATTTTAATTTAGGTCCTGCTATAAAAAAAAAATTTTTTTATTTTAACAGTGAAATAAAAATTGTTTATTGTTCTGAGGTTACTACTAATATTAGTGAAATTATGACTTTTTTTTGGAAGCAGAAAAAAGAAATTGTGATGAATGATTTTTCAATACTTAATGATATTAATTTTTTAAATGAACTTCCAGGTAAAAATAATTTTGAAAAAATCAAAAATTATATTGAATTAAAAAATTTACTTCGATTTGAGATTATTTCTATACTTTACAAAAGATTTGAAAATAATATTCTTTTAATTGGAACTGATTGGAAAAAATATGGTTTTAAATCTATCCAAAAAGACTTTAAAAAAAGTGTAAAAAGAAAATTATATAATAGAAATATTTGCCTTGATCTTGGTGCAAAATCAGGGGCGAACTCATTTTATCCCAGAACAATTGATATTTTGGATTATTCAGGTTTTTTGTTGCAAATAAAACCTTTTGATAAAATTGAGGGCTCGTTTGAGAATTATAAGATTTTTAACTCAATGGATGATCTAATAACAATCTTAGAAGATTTATTAAAACAATCAAATAAAAAAATTGAATGTGAAAAATTAAATAACTTTTTAAATGATAGGTTTCATTATAATTTAAACAACATATATAATAAATTGAGTTAATAGGTTATTATATTAATTAAGCTAAATATAAATTTTCAATATTAATTTTTATACATGAAAAAGAAAAAAATTTTTGTTACCGGAAATCTTGGATATATAGGAACTGTTCTTACAAATTTTCTTATAAACAAATATGATGTGGTCGGGTACGATATAGGTTATTTCAAAAATTGTTTAGTTAGTAAATTAAAAAAAAAAACAAAATTTCAGCAAATTATTAATGATATTAAAAATATATCATCTTCAAATTTAAAAAATATAGATACAGTTATTCATTTAGCATCTTTAAGTAATGATCCACTTGGCGAGCTTAATAAAAAAATCACAATAAGAACAAATAATTATTCAACAATTCGTTTGGCAAAACTTGCCAAAAAAGTTGGCGTTAAAAGATTTATTTATGTTTCTACACAAAGTTTATATGGTATTTCCAATACCAAGAAATATTTAACTGAAAATTCCAAAAAATCTCCTGTAACTACATATGCAATTACAAAGTTTGAATCTGAAAAAAAAGTTGCAAAGTTAGCAAGTAGTAATTTTAAAATTTTAATATTTAGACCAGCTACAGTTTTTGGACCAAGTCCTAGATTTAGATCAGATATAATCTTAAATAATTTTGTTGGAAGTGCTGTTACAACAAAAAAAATCAAAATTTTTTCAGATGGAAAACCTTGGAGACCAATTTTGCATATAGATGATATGTGTAAAATTTTAAAAAAATCTATAGAAATAAATATTACAGACAAAATTAATGGGACTGCATTTAATATGGGAGTTAAAAATGGGAATTACACAGTAAAAAAGTTAGCAGAGTTAGTTAAAAAAACTTTACCTGGAACAAATATTATTTTTGAAAAAAATCCTTCAAAAGATGAAAGAACTTACAAAGTAAGCTTTAATAAATTATATAAAGTTTTTGGTAAAAATATAATCAAAAAAAACTTAGTAGTAAGTCAAATCAAAACATTAGCAAAATTCATGAAACATAATAAATTTTCATTTCAGACATTTACGTCAGAAAAAACAAACAGAATCTTAAGATTAAAAAAAATATTTAAATGAAGTTTAAAAAACTCAAAATTAGTGGAGCATTTTTAATTAACCATAGTCTTTATAATGATGACAGAGGAAGATTTGGTCGTGAATTCTGTCATCAAATTTTCAATAAAAATCTTAAATTGAATAATAAATTTAAAGTTTTACAAACAAATATATCCTTTAATAAAAAATCTAGAACTTTAAGAGGATTTCATTATCAAATTGGAAAATCCGCAGAGACAAAAGTGATAAGTGTATATCAGGGAGAAATATATGATGTTATATTAGATCTAAGGAAAAACTCAAAAACTTTTAAAAAGTGGATAGGGTTTAAAATTAATAGCAAAAAAGTGCAGTCAATAATAGTTCCAAAAGGTTGTGCAAATGCCTTCATTACCTTAAAAAATAATACAATTGTTCATTACATCACAAATAAAAAGTATAAAAAAAAACTTGAAAGAGGTGTGAGATACGATGATCCAGAGTTTAAAATAAAATGGCCTCAAACACCCAAACATATTTCAAAAAAAGATTTGTCTTGGAAATTTTATAATATATAAAAAAATAAGTTTATTAATAAAAATTAACCTCAAAGGATATACATCTTTTAGACAAATTTTTTTCTTAATTTAGAAAGTATTAAAATGAGCTGGGAAACAAAAATAAAAAAATATTCTGGTATAAATTTAAGTAGCGATAATGAAAAAAGTGTAGAATTAAGAAAAAAAATACTTGATTTAACCGAAGAGTATTTTTCTTTGGTGCATTACCATAAAAAATTTAAACCTAATGAAACATTTATATCTGCATCTGGAAAATATCTAACTAAGGAAGATCTTCTTAATTTAGTAGACTCTAGTTTAGATCTATGGCTCACGCATGGTAGATTTACTGAAAAATTTGAAAAAAAGTTATCAAGTAAATTTGGTAGTAAACTTGCATCATCAACAGTATCTGGATCTTCTGCAAATCTATTGGCTTTTACAGCTTTGACCTCTGAACATTTTGGAGAAAATAAAATTAAAGATGGAGATGAAGTAATTACTGTTGCGGCTGGATTTCCTACAACTGTAGCTCCAATAATTCACAATAGATGTGTTCCAGTTTATTTGGATGTAGAGTTAGAAACAGCAAATATAGACGTTAAATATTTAAAAAAAGCTATTACCAAAAAAACAAAAGCCGTAATGATAGCACATACTTTAGGTAATCCATTTAATTTAGAGGAGGTTAAAAAATTCTGCGATGAAAATAATTTATTTTTAATTGAAGATTGTTGTGATGCATTTGGTTCAAAATTTGATAACCAAACTGTTGGATCTTTTGGAATTTTTTCATCTTTAAGTTTTTACCCAGCTCATCACATAACTACTGGTGAGGGTGGAGCGGTGCTTTATAATAATATAAAATTAAAAAGAGTGGTTGAGTCTTTCAGAGATTGGGGAAGAGATTGTTGGTGTTCAACCGGTATGAATAATACTTGTGGTAAAAGATACTCATGGGAATTAGGTAACCTTCCAAAAGGATATGATCATAAGTTTGTTTTTAGCAATGTTGGTTACAATATGAAAATGACTGATATGCAAGGAGCACTTGGTCTTAGTCAATTAGACAAGGTTGATTTTTTTATAAAAAAAAGAAAAAAAAATTTTCATAGTTTAAAACAGAAGTTTTTAGATGAAGGATTAGATAAATACTTCATACTTCCTGAAAAGTATGAAAAATCAGATCCAAGCTGGTATGGTTTTTTATTAACAATTAAAAATAACAATAAATTGAATAGAACCAAAATTGTTGAGTTTTTGAATGATAAGAGAATTCTCACTAGATTGCTATTTGCTGGTAACTTGACTAAACAACCAGGATATATGAATAAAAAACATAGAGTTATTGGAGATTTGAAAAATACTGATAAATTAATGAACGATAGTTTTTGGATTGGAGTTTGGCCAGGTCTGGATGAAGAACATCTAAATTTTATGACTCAGACAATTAAGGAATATATAAATAATTCTCAGTAAATATGAAAATATTGATTTCTGGTGGTACAGGATTTTTAGGGCATAATTTACTTAAAAAATTAAATAAGGAAAAAGTATTAGTACTTACCAGAAAAAAAATTAGAAATTTTAAAAACATTGAATATCATAAATGTAATTTAAACAAACCTAAGACATACATAAAAAAAATTAAAAAATTTAGGCCAAATATATTAATTCATTTAGCGTGGGAAGGTTTGCCAGTTTATGATTACAAAACTTCCTTTAAAAATATACTGTTAACTAAAAATTTAATGGAAGAAATTAGTAAAATAAGCTCTTGTAAAAAAATATTAATTTCGGGTAGTTGTTTTGAAGCTGATAATCTTGGAGGTAAAGTTAATGAAAATAGTGAGACAAAAAATAACGATTTTTTTTCAATATCAAAAAATTTTTTAAAAAATTGGGTTTTTTCATATTTTCAAAACACAAATATTTCAGTTGCTTGGATTAGAATATTTTATGTTTATGGACATGGACAAAGGCCTAGTTCTCTAATACCTCTTCTAGTTAAAGCTAAAAAAAATAGAAAAAAAATGAATATTTTAACCCCAAATGATAGGTGCGATTATATTTTTATTGATGATGTTGTTTTGTTTTTGAAAAAACTTATTTATAGTAAATTTAATTCAAGCACTTTTAATCTAGGAAGTGGAATTCCAATAAAAATAATTGATCTATGTAAGAAAATTTTAAAAAAAAATTTTAATAACATTTGTAGTTACAACAAAAAAAGTAAAGTTAAAAATAATTACTGGGCTGACATGTCTAATACTTATAATAAAACAAGGTTTAAGACCAAAATTACAATAAATGAGGGAATTCAAAAAGTTTTAAAAAGTAATAATGATTGATCAAGCTGTCATATTGTGTGGGGGAAGAGGAGCAAGATTAGTTCACTACACAAAGAATAACCCTAAACCAATGTTAATTATAAAAAATAAACCTTTCCTTTACCATTTATTAATTCAATTAAAAAATCAAGGAATAAATAATTTTCTTATTTTAACTGGTTATAAATCAAATAAGATAAAAAATTACTTTGGCAGAGGTACAAATTTAGGAATAAATATTCAATATTCATGGGCACCTAATAATTGGGAAACAAGTAAGAGACTTTTAAAAATTAAAAATAAACTTAAAGATAAATTTCTAATTTGTTATTCAGATAATTTTATTGATTTTAATTTAAAAAAACATTTCAAAAAATTTAAAAATAAAAGTTTAACTCTTACATTGTTTAAAAAAAATTATGGAAATATAAAAATATTAAAAAATAAATATCAGTATAACAACGAAAGAAAAAATAAGCTTTTTAAGTTTGTTGAACTTGGATATATATTAGCTAGAAAAAGTTTGATCAGATCAATAAATCCTAATTATAATAAACCAATATCTTTTTTTTTTGAAAAAATGTTCAAGAAAAGGGTATCTTCAATTGTTGTTGACCATTATCATAGCATTTCAACAATAAAAAGACTTCAGCTAACAAGAAAATTTTTTTTAAGTCAAAAAATCCTACTCTTAGACAGAGATGGTATAATCAATGAAAGAGTTAAAAAAGGAAGATACGTAAAAAAAATAAAAGATTTTAAATTTATAACTAAATCTAGCAAATTATTAAAAATTCTTTCGAGTCAAGGTTTTAGTTTTATAATTATCACCAATCAAGCTGGGGTTGGTAGAAAAATAATGTCTGAAAATGATTTAAAAAAAATTCATATTTATATGTTAAAAAGATTAAAAAAAATGGGAATAAAAATAATTAAAATTTATTACTGTAAGCATCATTGGAAAGATAATTGCTTTTGTAGAAAGCCAAAACCTTACATGATACTTAAATCAATAGAGGATTTTAATTTGAATAAAAGAAAAATTATTTATATTGGAGACGACTTAAGAGATTGGGAAACTGCAAAAAATGCGAAATGTAAATATATGCATAAGCATAATAAAATATTAACAAAGAATAAACTATATCTTGGCTCTATTAATGATCAAAAGACAGCATTAAAAATAATAAATAGAAATTACTCGTAATGAATAAAAGTATGATAATCTCCAAAACTCCACTAAGAGTAAGTTTTTTTGGTGGTGGGACTGATTTAGAATATTATTCAAGATTTCATGAAGGAAAAGTAGTAAGTACCTCTATAAATAAATATGTCTATGTAGTGGTTAGAAAACATAGTCCATTTTATAATACTAAATTTAGACTTAATTATTCAATAAGTGAAAATCAAAATTTTTTAAATAATATCAAAAATAGAATAATTAAAGAGTGTTTAAAATTTTTGTCAATCAATGGGCCAATATATATCTCTACATTTTCAGATATCCCTGATAGATCAGGTCTTGGATCTTCAAGTTCATTTACTGTTGGTTTATTAAATGCCTTGTATAAATATAAGGGTATAAAGATCTCTCAAAAGAAACTTGCAGAGCAAGCATATATTATTGAAACAAAAAAAATTAAAAACCCAATAGGTAGACAAGATCAATATGCTGCAGCATTAGGTGGATTGAACTTTTTTACGTTTAAAAAAAATAATACTGTAAAGGTGCAAAAAATTGATAGCAAAAGATTAGAGAGTTTTATCAATAAAAATATGATCTTAGTTTGGTCAAAATTAAGGAGAGATAATACAAAAATTTTGCAAGATCAAAAAAAAAAATTTAAAAAAAATAAAAATAAGTTGGATCAAATAAAATTTATTACAGAAGTTTTCTATAAAAATTACTTAAATAAAAATTTTTCTAAAAAATTATTTGGTGATTTACTAAACTCATCACAAAATATTAAGGTTAAATTGGCAAATAATATTGTAAATAAAAGAATATTAAATTTAATAAACAAAATAAAAAAGAATAAAATTTATGGATTAAAGATTTTAGGTGCTGGTGGTGGAGGTTTTGTTTTATGTTTTATGAAAAATAACAAGAAAATTATTAAAAATTTCGAATATGAGGATTTCAAAATAGATAATTCTGGAACGAAAATTATATTTAGTGAATAAATTTTGTTTTTTAACTAATATCTTTAATCGATATCTGATGATCAATTTTTAGATTTTTATTTATTCTTTTGTTTAAAAACAAATCTATCTTATTAGCTGAAATACCACTTGCAGGACGTTTTGCTATTAAATCTTTATTCTTTATCAGTTGCCCCTTTTTCATATTTCTAGAAATAAAAATACTTCTTCTGGCAAATTTTCTCGTTAAGTTTTCACATTTAAGTACTTTTTTTTTTCTAAAACCAATAGATTTTTTTATCTCATCAACCTTAACTCTTAGTTCTTTTAACTCTTTTCCATTCAAAGAAATTTTATGATCTGCAGATTTTTTAAGTTTTTTATTAATGGTAAAATGTTTTTCAATTATTTGAACATCATACAAAATAGATGCTGATGCAATATTTGTACCAATTGTGTGATCACTTAATCCAAGTGGGATATTAGGAAAACTTTTTTTTATATCTAAAAGTGCCGACAAATTTGCATCGTCAGGAATAGTTGGATAACAGAGAGTACAATGCATAATACAGATTTTTTTTGCTCCATTTTTAATCAAAAATTTATAGGCATTTTTGATTTCATTCAAATTTGATGCACCGGTAGATAGCAATACAGTTTTTTTTGTTTTTGCGACAGCCCTTAGTAATTGAAAATTTGTTATATCGCAGGATGCGATTTTAAAAGCACTTACTTTTAGTTTTTGTAATATTTTTACTGCATCTAAATCAAAAGGTGTTGACATAAACTCAATTTTATATTTTTTACACAAGTTCGAAAGTTTTTGATATTCTTTAAAATTAAACTTGTCTAATCTTTTATATGAATCAAATTGTGAACCTTTTTTATTAATTTCTCCATCCCATTTCCAAAATCTCGCTGCTTTTCTGGTGACAAGCTTTTCTGCTTTATAGGTCTGGAACTTTATAATGTCCGCACCATTTTTTTTTGCCTCTATTATCAATTTTTCAGCAATTTTCATGCTTCCATTATGATTAACTCCAGCTTCAGCAATAAGTAAGCATTTTAATTTTGAATTTAACTTATTTATTTTTAGATGCATTTTTTTTTATTTTTTTTAAAAAACTATCTCTATTTTTTACATTTAAAGAAATATTTTTTCCATGAATATAATATCTATAAAGTGGTATTGGTAAATAAAATGATTTAAATTTTTTATCTAATCTTAAAATTAAATCATGATCCTCGGCCTGTCTAAATTGTGGATTGTAATTGCCAATTTTTTTTATCATTTTTGTGCGAAACATCACACCAGCCCCGTGTTCACGAACTTTTTTTTTTGTGTTGAGCTTAATAATTTTTTCAGAAAATCCATTAATGTCTATTCTATTATGATCTGAATATACGTAAGCTATATTATTATTTGACTCTAGGATGGAAGACATTATTTCGCAAGTAAACTTGCTTATATAATCATCTGCATCAACTCTTAAAAAATATTTTCCTCTTGATTTATTTACAGCTAGCCTTGAACAATAACCAATTCCTTTATTTTTTTTATTTGAAAAAAGCCTAATTTTACCCTTGAAAAGCTTAAGAAGTTTTTTCGATTTATCTGTAGAGTTGTCATCAATAACTAAAATCTCTAAAGTTTTATTACCAATTAATAATTGATCCAAGCAAGATCTTATAGATCTGTCAAGAAAATCTGCTCTATTAAAATTACAAATAGCGATACTAATATCAACTTTACTCATATTTTAATGCCCTCGGTATGTGATGAGATATATTTTTATTAATAGTTAAAAGATTTAAATTATTATCTAAAAATTTAAGAATTTCTACTAATCCAAAGTTAAGTTTATCAATTTTATTTTTTTTCATGAAAAAAGTAAAAATTTTGCTTAAAAATAATAAATCTTCTTTAGTGTCTAAAGTTAATCTAGGATAATATGATCTAGTCCATTTTTTTGGTGATAAAATATTTTTAGGTTTAAAATATTTTTTTCCTTGAGTATAAAAATATAAAGTAGGATGTTCTCTAAACTCTTTATTTAAAAATTTCTTATTTATTAAAGATAGATTTTTGTAATCAAATACTGATACATGCATACCTAATGGTATTTGATTACTTGAAACTTTAAGAAAGCCGCTATTTGTTATAAATTTAGAATTTAGAGTTAAGTATTTTTTTATCATCCAGTCTATTATTAACGGATCAATAAGAAAGTTATCTGCTGTCAGATAAACAATTATATTAGAATTAAATTGTGCGGCACAATCTGTTATTCTTTTCAAGACATCTTTTTCACTGCCCCTGAAATAGTTTGTAGAGTTTTTCTTACAAATCTTAACTATGCTATCATCTTTCTTGCTATTTGTGGTTGCAACAATAACCGAGTTTAGATATTTTGCTTTTTTAACTCTTTTTAGAAGTACCTCTAAGATTGTATGTCCGTTAATTTTTTTTACAGCTTTATTTGGAAGCCTATTTGAGCCATTTCTTGATTGAATGATACAATGTACATTTTTATCAAGCATATACGAATTTAACCATATTAGTAATTTTTATAATTATCAAAAAAATACATTTTGAGTTCAAAAATTTTTTTCAGTGCATAAATCAAGCCAATTGAGCTATTAGTACCAGTTAGCTGCATGCGTTACCGCACTTCCACACCTGGCCTATCAACGTGGTGGTCTACCACGGCTCTATAGGAAGAACTAGTTTTGAGGTGAGTTTCCCGCTTAGATGCTTTCAGCAGTTATCTCTTCCATACTT
>MDTD01176058.1_pt1 | contig 19026 bp, 18 predicted proteins | sample 811221 | NCBI WGS metagenome assembly MDTD01 (sample SAMN05326646, study PRJNA326480) | marine metagenome | isolation source: seawater | place: Pacific Ocean: South West | collected 2011 | reverse complement strand
TCGCATATTGGGACCTCGGGTCCCACAATCACAAGATCAATATTATTATTTTTAGAAAAATTTTTAATCTCTCTAAAGTTAGATACGTCTATATCAATACACTCACAATATTCTCTTATACCCGGGTTGCCTGGTAGGGCAAATAACCGATTGTTATTCGGGCTTTTCGACAAGGCCATTGCGATAGCATGCTCTCTTCCGCCGCTGCCAATTATTAAGATATTCATTTACCCACAATTTTAGTTACGTCACATTAATTTTACTAATAATATTAGCGTAAAGAATTATAATGTTAATTCATAAATAATGGTTTTAAATGATTTTTGTTAATCAAAATATTCGTGAATATGGTGTTATTCAGCTCTCTCATGAGATAAAGAGAAGCCTCGAAGAAAACTTTGGTTACATAAGGTTGAGAGGAGAGGTATCAGGACTAAGTATAAGCAAGGCAGGACATGTATTTTTATCATTAAAAGAAAAAAATGACCTCATAGAGGCGGTTATTTGGCCTGATAAATTTCAAAAATTAGATATAAAGCCACAGGATGGTATGGAAGTAATTGTATCGGGGAAAATTACGACTTACTCAAAAGGTAGTAACTCAAAATATCAAATAATGATTGATAATGTCGAGGTTGCGGGTGAAGGGGCATTATTAGCTATTTATGAGAAACTAAAGAAAAGTCTCCAAGCTGAAGGACTATTTGATAGTTCAAGAAAAAAATTAATTCCAAAATATCCAAAAAATTTACTCATTTTAACCTCCATTAATGGAGCAGTAATTCGCGATATTTTAAGAATACACAAAGATCGTGGATATCCCATTAATATCAACATCATGGATGTATCGGTTCAAGGTCAAAATTGTCCGATAGAAATTAGTGAGGCAATAATTGGAGCTAATAAGATAACTAGATCTGCGAAAAGACCGGACGTTATACTTATTGCAAGAGGGGGTGGATCCCTTGAGGATTTATGGGGTTTTAATGATGAGTTCCTAGTCAGGGCAGTATGCTCATCGGATATTCCGGTCATTACCGCAATTGGTCACGAAACTGATACAAGTCTAATTGATCTCGCTTCAGACTATAGAGCCCCAACCCCTACTGCTGCTGCAGGAGAGTTATTTCCGGAAATTAGTGATGTTAAACGTCAGATTAATCAGGATATCGAAATACTTAACAAGTTTATTAAAGATAAGTCGGCTAATTTCAACCTCAGATACAACCTTATGGAGCAAAAATTGACCTCTTTTGGAACACAATATCAAAAAGAAAAACTGATCAATTTTGAGAGGTTAAGTTCCAAGCTGTCAAAGCAAGTGCTTGTCAGTAATATCCAAAATAAGAAATTAAAACAAAATAATCTGAACGAGAAAATTCTGAGATTACTTGAGCGGAAACTCTATGATTATTTGAAAAAGCAGGAAATAATTAATTCAGAATTAATATCAAATATAAAAGGTACAATTCGAGATAAGTCTCTTAGATTGTCAACAAACAGTCGATTATTAGACAGTTTAAATTATAAAAAAACCCTAAATAGGGGCTACGCAATAATAAAAGATCAAAATAAATCAATTGTTGAAAGTGAAAAAGTTGCAAAACAGCATAAACTAGTAAATATTATGTTCTCGGATGGTGAAATTACTGTAAAAAATCAAAACCATAAATAAAAGAAGTGAGATGATTGAAAAAAACAAAAATATTGTAGATGATCAGCGGGCAAAGTTAAGATACTCAGACGGTGAGTTTGATGTATTAGTTGATGGGCAATACGTTGTGTGCGCAGAAACAGGAAATAGGATTAATATAAGTGATCTAAAATACTGGTCAGTTGAAAGACAGGAGCCATACGAGAGTGCAGAGGCAGCCTTAGCTAGTTACAAAAAAAATACTTAAATTAATTTACGGATTTTTGTGAAATATACCTTACCAGATCATCAGCATAATCTATTTTAATAGAGATATCTAAAACATCTACCAAATCACGAAGCTGTCTGTTCGGATCATTTACATTATTAAATCTAATGTAGTCTTTTGAGGTAGTCAATAAAGTGTATTTGTCATACTTCTGCGCAATTTCAAGTAAATGTCTCACATCATCTCTTCTGTATTGGTAGTGATTTGGATAGGTCAAATCTTGGATACTTTTTATGTTAATTTTTTTCAGTGTATTATAAAATTTTTCAGGCATACCAATTCCTGTAAATGTGACTCTCTCTGACCTATCATTATTTCTTGTTCGATATTCTGTTTTTGCTGAAATACAATGTTTTTTAAAATTTTTGATCTTTTTGATTATTCTTTCATCAATTTTTTCTTCATCGATCAGAATTAATATATCAGCCATGTTCAGCGCAGAGTCAAATGAGCCTTGCAAATCACCAGCTGGAAACTGCCTTAGATTTATTTTTGGTATATTCCCGTCAATTACTAAAACATTTATTTTATTTTTGATTGATACATCCCTATACCCATCATCAGATACAATGAAGTCATATATATTATGTGCATTCGCAATCTCCAAGGCCGCCTTTCTTTTTTTTGATACAAATGTGTCACAAAACTTCGATAAGAGTAGGGGCTCATCTCCAACATCGATCGATGTATGGTTTTTATTTATGAGAACAGGATATTTAATTTTTCCCTTGTGACCCTTTGATATTGCTGATATTTTTTTATTTTGTTTTAACAGTATTTTTTGTACTGCGATTACAACCGGCGTCTTGCCTCCACCTCCAATTATAGGGCTACCGACACAAATTACAGGTGCTTTTGAGTAGTATGGTTTTTGTATTTTATAACCATACTTAGAAACAAAATTATAAATGAGTCCTATTGGAATCAATGCATATGTAAGAAGTGATATGTTATTCCAAAATTTAGGTCGTCTCACCGAATTTCTCCGAGTTCAGAATTTAGGATATTAAATATTTCATCCTCAACAATTGCTTTTTTCTTGTTTATCATTGTATTAATATTTTGAAGGGTATCCTGTGTTTCATTTGGTTGCTCAATGAAATCCTCAATTTTTTTTATAAGTGTATTTGCGTTATTGGCTAAAAAAGAACATCTGAGTTTATCTAAAGATCCGTAAATATCATTAAAATTTTGAATATTTTTTCCATGCAATACAATGCAATTTTTTTGTATTGCTTCAATTGGATTATGACCACCAATATTATCAAAAGAGCCACCTATTATTGCTATCTTAGATAGTTCAAAATAAGTGCCCAAAATCCCAACTTCATTAACGATTAAGAAATTATTATTTGGTTTTAGCTCGTAATTTGGCAAGTATGACCAGCTATGGTCATGATCGTCGATGATGGAAATCATTTTATTGCATGTTTCCGGGTGTCTTGGCGCAAAAATACATACTGCATTCGGATGTTTTTCTAGGAGCTCTCTGTGCAAATCATAGAATAATTGAGTTTCATTTTCGTGCACGGATGCCGCAATATATACAAATTTATTGTTTAATTTATTTCTGAGATATTCATATTCCTTCATGTTTGTTCTTAGTGGAGTATTTGCATATTTTATATTCTCAGATAATATTATATTTGACTGACCTAGCAGCTTATATCTCTGATGGGTATCACTATCCTGACACGAAATCAATTTTGGTATGGAAAGTATTCTATCTGCTAATAATTTTATCTTATACCACCTTTTGAAGCTTCGGTCAGACATCCTCGCATTCATTAGATATAATGGTGTGCGTCTCCGATCAAGCTCTAGATAGTAATTAGGCCAGATCTCTGACTCCATGAAAATAGATAGGACTGGAGACCAATAATTTAAAAATCTTTTTACAAATTTTCTTACATCTAATGGCAAGAACTGATGAATAATTCTCTCATTTGCATTATCGTTTAAAATCTTCTCGGATGACAATGTTGCTGTGGTAAATAAAATACATATTTCCTTATCATGTTTCAAAATAATTTTAGCTACACTCAGTCCAGAGTAAGCCTCACCAATACTTACTGCATGTATCCATATGATTTTCTTATCAATATCGGGTTTTAATGGAAAATTTTGTGCGATTTTTTGTGTAAAGCTTTTTTGAGTTTCCTTAGATCTAGCTCTACGTATTGACATGTAAATGTATGCAAAGATTAAAAATAAGTTTGTCAAAAAAACATAAATTGAGATCGCGAAATTTTGAAATATTTTTTTCATTTTTTTATAGACTAAGCGGATAATACTAATGCTGATACAACCAGAAAACCTATGTATTTATTTGCTGAGAAAAAACTAGCGCAAGATTGTGCTTTTCTTAAATCCAGTTTTTCGAGCAATACTATACCAAGCAATAATGCACAAAATAATACTATAAATGTTTTGTAGCTCGAATCAATCCATATCATTGCCATGAACATAAGTAGAAAACTCATGATATAAAAAGAAAATATCGCTATTTTTGGTTTCTTTTCAAACAGTACAGCTGTTGACTTAACCCCAATTTTTTTATCATCAATAATATCTTGGTAACCATAAACAGTATCATATCCAAGTGTCCAAAATATTGCAGAAAGATAAATTAGGAATGTAATTGGGCTCAAGCTTTCTGATACTGATGTCCAGCCCATAATCACACCCCAATTAAAAGTGATACCTAAAAAAAGCTGCGGCCAATGGGTAATTCTCTTCATAAATGGATAGGTAACAACCAGAAATGTCGATGCGAACCCCATGAGTACTGTAATTGTGTTAAAGGAAATCAATATGCATAAACTTAAAAATAATAATACAAGGAGTAGTAATACTGCTTCAGAGAGTGACATTGTTTTATTTGCAAGGGGTCTATTTCTCGTGCGTTCAACTTGTGCGTCTATTTTGCGATCAATTATATCATTAAAAATGCAACCAGCAGATCTCATTAGAATTGAGCCAAGCAAGAAAAGTATTATAATTTTCAGCTCAATTATTTTGCCTGAGTATATTGATGATGAAATGATCCCGTACAGGCATGGAATAAACAGTAGGAGCCACCCAATTGGCCTATTGTTTCGCGTTATTGCAATGTAGCAAAGAATTCTTTTTTTAATACTTTTCAAAACAATATCTAGTATATTTTTTACTGTTAATTTATTAATCTATTTATAACAAAAATTTTGGGATTAGAATAATAAAATGCAATCAAAGCAATCAAGAAAAATAAGGCTCTATCAAAATTGTAAATTGCAACAAAATGTAGTTGTTAAAGTCATAGGTGATGATCATCATTACTTGAAAAATGTAATGAGAGTTGCTGTAAATGAAGAATTGCTGATATTTAATGGTATTGATGGTGAGTGGAGTTCAAGGGTTTTGGTTGTTAAAAAAGATTACATCGAAATAGAGGCGATCAGTTGCACAAGGTTTCAAATACATTATGATGAGATGCATTGTTATTTTTCTCCATTAAATGCTAATCGTCACAACTACATAATTGAAAAGCTGACTGAGCTTGGTATATCCACTTTCACACCGATTATAACAGAATTCTCAAATGTTCGAAAAGTGAGCCAAGATAAGTTGCATGCTAGAGCTAAAGAGGCCGCGGAGCAATGTGGATTGATGAGAATACCGATAATTAATAATGCTATTTCACTGGACGAATTACTCAATGATTGGTCTGATGACTCAATATTGGTCTTTTGTGATGAAAAATCTAATCCAAAAAATCCCATTAATGAATTGAGCAGGGCAAAAGAATTAAATATTTCCTTTTTGATTGGACCAGAGGGTGGGTTTTCTGATAAAGAGAGATACAATGTCTTAGAGTTACAAAATGTTATAAGGCTGTCTTTGGGGTCAAGAGTTCTTCGTGCTGATACCGCAGCAATAGTTGTTGCTTCATTCTTGCAAGTCACAAACGGACAACTTTTTAGTGAGATTAAATAACAATGCTATTGCAAAAGTATGATACATGAAAAATAATACAGAACAAAATTCACAAATCCCGACAGAATTGGATTTAGTTAATTATTTCCACTCGGGTTCAAAGTCACCCGAAGATTATAGTATCGGCACAGAAAACGAAAAATTTTTATTCCACAATGCGTCATTGAGTCCGCTTCAATACTCAGAAAGATCAGGCATAGTTGATGTTTTTGAGATACTTATTAATCAGTTTCAGTGGAGTCCTATATTTGATGGTGATAATATCATTGGTTTATCTGATGCTAAAAATGACAGAAATATTACTCTGGAGCCTGGTGGCCAAATAGAATTATCAGGAGCAAAATGCTCAAACTTACATCAAACCAACGAAGAATTTATTCGATATCATTCTCAAATTAGTTATATTTGTAATGAGCTTAATATCGGAGCTCTTGGTCTTGGATTTTGTCCAAACTGGGGCTTTAATGATATGGCTAAGGTTCCAAAGACAAGATATACAATTATGCGCAAATACATGCCAAAAGTTGGTAATCTTGGCTTGGATATGATGCATTGTTCCGCAACAACTCAGGTTAATCTCGATTATAGTGATGAAAATGATTATTCGAAAAAGTTTCGTGTTGCAATGGCCCTCCAACCACTCATATCGGTTATGTTTTTTAATAGCCCATTCCTAAATGGGAAACTGACAGGATTATTATCTAATAGGCTTCGAGTTTGGGCAGATACTGATAGTGATAGATGTGGCTATTTACCATTCGCTTTCGGCGATTCAAGTAAATTTGATGATTACGCTCAGTATGCTCTCGATGTACCTATGTACTTTATTTACAGAAATGGTAATTATGTTGTGCCGAACCATATCTCCTTCAGGAATTTCTTATCCAATGGCTTTATTGATAGCGACGGTGAAAAGTTTTCGGCAACGATGAATGATTGGGAGACTCATTTATCGACACTGTTTCCTCAGGTAAGACTGAAGAAATTTCTTGAAATGCGAGGTGCTGACTCTGGCAACCATAATTCAATTCTCAGCCTAGCAGCGATTTGGACGGGATTAATTTATAATATTCAAGTGCTTGACGAAGTACACAAAATGATCTCAAAATGGACATATTCAGATGTGTTGCATCTGGATGAGTGTTTAAACAAAGATGGTCTGAATGCGAGCTTCAAGGGCAATAACGTACTTGAGCTCCTCAAAGAGCTTGTATCTCTATCAAAGCAGGGTTTATCTGAGAGGAATGTTAGAAATGCGCATAATGATACAGAAGAGATTTATTTAGAGCCACTATTTGAGGTCCTTACAAAAAAAAGAACACCATCAGATGAGTTAATAAGTGAATTCGATCACGAATGGTCAAATAAAATAAATCCAATATATAATAAGCATTATTTATAGGGGGTAATTAAAATTAAAAAATATCAACCTTCTATTTGGTCTTTGGCTGCTGTAACTGGGCTTGCCCCTCTAACATTGAATCTAATTGTTCCATCGTTACCTGCTCTAGCAGATCATTTCGGAATAACTTATTCAAGTGCGCAAGTTGCTGTATCATCTTTCATAATATCAATGGCTATCGGTCAGATTTTTATCGGTCCAATTTCAGACGCTTACGGAAGAAGGTCGATATTGATGCTGGGGATTATTATTTTTTTGATTGGGACAACAATATGCAGTATTGCATCGTCAAGTGAATTACTTTTTGTTGGACGTTTTATTCAGGCATTCGGCGGAGTTGCAGGAGTCGTTCTTGGGCGAGCTATTATTCGAGATGTATACAGCCGTGAAAAAGCTGCAAGCGCACTAGGTTATGTGACCACTGTTATGGTTATAGCACCCATGATAGCACCCCCACTAGGAGGTGTACTACAAGACTTATTTGGATGGAGGAGTATTTTTTATCTAATGATGATTGTGGGTATAATCCTTTTTTTGAATATATTTTACAATCTTCAAGAAACAAAAACGGAAGATCGTATTAAGGGAGACATTAGATCTCTGTTAAACAGTTTTGGTCAATTACTAAAATTACCTCAATTCATCCTTTATACAATTACAATGTCGTGCGCAAACTCGATGTTTTTTACTTTTCTTGGTGTCGCACCACTCCTTGTTATTCAGAGATTAGAGTATTCGCCAACCCAATATGGTTTCACATTTATGGTAATATCATTTGCATTTATGGCAGGTAGTTTTACAACTGCAAGGCTATCAGAAAGGATCGGTTCCCTGAGAATGATTGGTTATGCTGTCTTTGGTACCATAACTGGTTCGGTACTCATGTTGATCATATTCTTAAGCGGCATCATTAATATATATATCATATTTGGAACAATGATGATTATCACATACTCTAATGGAATTGTAATGCCTAATATTATTGCAAATATTATTAGCATAAAACCCCAATTAGCAGGAGCTGCATCCGGCTTATCTGGCTGCATTCAATACTCAATAGCGGGTATATCTTCATACGTGGCAGCTGTGCTCGCCAGTATTGGGCTTATTTTTATGCCACTACAACTTTTTTTGCTGGCCTTTGTTGGGACAATCACCTTCTATCTTGCTGAAGCAATTAGGGGTAACTAGTCTTATCTATTCCTTACTGTAAATTTCGATAACATCACGCTTAATTCTCTCATAAAGTTCCTCTGTCGGTATACCATTCACAATCAAGCTGTTATCTTTTTGATAGCTTTTTATTGCATCACTTGTACTTCTTGTAAAAGAGCCGTCATACATTCCAACATAATAACCAATGCTAATAAGCGCAATTTGAGTATTATAAACTAGCAGAGCCGAATACTCATCTGATATGATTTCATTATAAGAACTCTGACTTTCGTTCGTATTTCTATTTTCTGCTTCATTTATACTAGACGCAATCCCCATAATCCCTCCAATTATAGCGCCTGCTTTTGCTCCATCATCACCATCGATTGCAGAGCCAATTCCACCACCAATACCTGCTCCGCAAAGTAATCCTCCGCCGGGGCCGTCACAAAGACCTTTTGATGACAGTTGACCTGCTGAAATTAGACCAACTAGCGTTAGACAAAATACGTAAATAATTGCTTTTTTCATAATTTAACCTTTATGATTCATTTAATTCGAATGCTTTATTCAATTATCTAATAAAAAAATGCAAATATCTAGTTTTTTATCTAATTTTCGTAAAGCGTTGCAAACATCTCATTAAAGCCATTCATTTCAATCATAATACCAAAATTTGCATTAGTATTTTTATTGCCAAGTCCAATTATAAAATCATCTTCATTTTGGAGCTTTTTCTGGAATTCCTCTGGGATTACTCCAATAAACTCACAAAAATTCTCAGTGCATCTTGGGTTTAATAGTTGAAATTTAATATTGTTTATATTTGATAATGCCATCACAGTCTCATAGCTCTTGTTGGGTAATTCTGATTTATCATCCAGTTTTGTTCTCAATCCAAGATAATTTTCACCCTTTTCTTTAATAATAAACACAAGAAAAGTCCTCTCAGCTTCTTCTTTTTTGATCTCTATAAATTGTGTTAATAGACATCTATCATTATTTTCTAGTTCACAAATGATAGACCAATCCCCTTTTTCTTCATGAAGATAGCCCTCTATAAAGCCTTTGTAATATACGATATTTTTATTAAGCTCATAGCCAAATGCTGTGGATGACAAACAAGCAATTGTCAAAGTAATAAGAAGATATTTGAGACCAGTCGGGGTAAATATTTGCATCAGTACTATATGTGGAACTTTAATTGAAAACATCCTTCAGCAATTTATATTAAAATCAAATTTTTTAATAGAAAATTCACTAATAAACGTATTATCACCGAAACTTATTTTTTTAAAAATATATTAGGATTAATATCTTGATTACTTGTGCAAAAAATATTATTTCTATATATATAAATTGATCAATAATCACATTTATTTCGTCCAGGATAAAAAATTAATGAAAACGATAATAAACCAGTCTGTTATTGCAAAGATAACCTTTGTTTTTGTTGCACTTATCACGTTTTTTCAAAACAACGCAATGGCTATAGAAAATTTAGGAGTCCCAGAAGATTATCAAATGACATATCAAAGTGCGGCAACTCCGAATATGGCTGATATAACATGGTTTCATGACTTATTCTTATTTCCCATAATACTAGGTATAACTCTCTTTGTGACTGCTCTTTTAATCTATGTCATGGTAAAGTTTAATGCAAAGGCTAACCCTAAACCATCAAGAACATCACACAACTCTCTAATTGAAGTTTTATGGACCGTAATTCCTGTTATAATTCTTATTGCAATTGCAGTTCCTTCGTTCCGGATACTCTACACGCAGCAGGAAATTCCAGTTGATGCAGATCTTACAATAAAAGCTACAGCATATCAGTGGTATTGGGGTTATGAATACCCTGATAACAACGGCATGTATTTTGACTCCTTACCTCTTGAAGGGGACGAACTAACAGAGGGTAAATTGCGTCTGCTATCCGTAGACAACCCACTTGTAGTTCCAGCCGGTGCAGTTGTCAGAGTGCAAGTGACTTCTGCGGATGTAATACATAATTGGGCAGTCCCATCCTTTGGAGTGAAAATGGATGCCATTCCGGGTAGGCTAAACGAGACATGGTTTAAAGTTGATGAACCCGGTATTTATTATGGAATGTGCTCCGAACTGTGCGGTGTGCGTCATGCATACATGCCAATAGAGGTGCATGTTCTTGATGAAGCTCAGTATATAGCATGGTTGAATAAAGCTGAACAAGAATTTGCGTATGCAGATTTTGAAATCGAAAACCCACAACTAGCAAAGTTAATAAATTAAGAGGCAAAATATGTCAAGTGAAGCATTAAGTCATCATTCAAATCCATCGGGATGGAGACGTTGGGTATATTCAACAAATCATAAAGATATTGGCACAATGTATCTGATTTTTGCTATTGTCAGTGGAATAGTTGGCGGGGTGCTGTCACTTTTCATGAGACTTGAGCTGCAACAACCAGGATTACAAATTTTTGGTGACCCTCATGTTTATAATGTTTTCACTACGGGGCATGGCTTGATAATGATCTTCTTTATGGTAATGCCAGCAATGATAGGTGGATTTGGTAATTGGTTTGTGCCACTTATGATAGGTGCTCCCGATATGGCTTTTCCACGAATGAATAATATTTCGTTCTGGCTGCTACCCCCTGCTTTAGCATTGTTAGTTATTTCTATGTTTGTTCCAGGGCCACCGGGAGCGAATGGTGTTGGAGGAGGCTGGACAATTTATCCACCACTTTCAACGATGGGTCAACCTGGTCCAGCAATGGATCTCGCCATATTATCGCTTCATGTCGCAGGAGCTTCTTCAATACTTGGCGCAATTAATTTTATAACCACAATACTAAATATGAGAACACCGGGTATGACAATGCACAAAATGCCACTTTTTGTTTGGTCGGTTTTGGTTACTGCTTTCTTATTGCTTTTATCTTTACCTGTGCTTGCAGGAGCAATAACAATGCTTTTAACAGATAGAAATTTCGGAACAACATTTTTTGATCCGGCTGGTGGGGGAGACCCTATACTATTTCAACATCTCTTTTGGTTCTTTGGTCATCCGGAGGTATACATATTAATATTACCGGCTTTTGGCATGGTAAGTCATATAATTTCCACATTCTCAAAAAAACCGGTTTTTGGTTACCTCGGTATGGCATATGCAATGGTCGCAATTGGATTGATTGGTTTTATTGTTTGGGCCCATCATATGTATACAGTTGGATTAAGTGTTAATACTCAGGCTTACTTTGTTGCAGCGACAATGATAATTGCTGTGCCCACAGGAATTAAAATATTTTCATGGATTGCGACAATGTGGGGAGGGTCAATTGAATTTAAGACACCAATGCTCTGGGCAATTGGTTTTATATTCCTATTCACAATTGGTGGAGTTACGGGAGTTGTGCTTGCAAACGCAGGTGTTGATAGGTCCTTTCATGATACCTATTATGTTGTTGCACATTTTCATTATGTTCTATCTATGGGCGCTGTATTTGCAATATTCGGTGGTTGGTATTATTGGTATCCAAAAATATCTGGCTATATGATACCCGAGTTTATTGGTAAGACACATTTTTGGTTAACTTTTGTTGGTGTAAACCTTATCTTCTTCCCGCAACACTTCTTAGGTCTGGCTGGCATGCCGAGGCGCTATGTTGACTATCCAGATGCATTTGCTGGTTGGAATTTTATTTCATCATTGGGCTCATATATTTCATCTTTCGCAGTTTTAGTATTTCTCTTTGGAGTCTATTTAGCATTTGCTAGGAAGGTTCCAGCTGGCAATAACCCGTGGGGTGAAGGTGTGTCAACATTGGAGTGGACACTGTCTTCACCACCTCCATTTCATCAGTTTGAAGATCTACCAGAGCCAGTTGACTTTGGTTCATTTATTGCACCTGACTCCCCATTGCAAAAGACTGCCACTATGACAAGGGATGCCGAGCATTAGTTTATTAAACCTCAACAGGTTTTATTATGGATCACACATCTGGTAATGTTCACGATTATTACGTGTTAATGAAACCTAGAGTCATGTCTCTGGTGATATTCACTAGTTTAGTGGGTCTTATATTATCACCAGTATCTATGCATCCCTTCCTTGCAATTATTTCAATAACTTGTATTGCAATCGGAGCGGGTGCATCGGGTGTACTCAATATGTGGTATGATGCAGACATAGATAGTATCATGAATAGGACCATAAGAAGACCGATACCCTCAGGCTCGATTGCTAAGTCGGAAGCACTAACCTATGGCCTTGTGATGTCATTTGGTTCAGTTTTTGTTATGGGAGTTTTGATAAACTGGATTTCCGCAATATTTCTTGCATTCACAATATTTTTTTACGTAGTTGTTTACACTATTTGGTTGAAGAGAAGGACAACCCAAAATATTGTAATTGGTGGAGCGGCTGGAGCATTTCCGCCAATAATCGGATGGCTCTCAACAAGTGCTCCACTCTCAATAGAGCCAATTCTTTTATTTTTTATTATATTTTTTTGGACACCCCCACATTTTTGGGCATTGGCGATTCTTACATCAAGTGAATATGAAAAAGCCAGCATTCCAATGATGCCAAATATCTCGGGTAATAAGTATACTATCAGGCAAATTTTTCTTTATTCAATCATAATGTCAGGGTCAGCACTTATACCTTTCTATTTAAATATGGTTTCGATGGTATATATATTGCCGGTATGTTTTTTAAATTTTTTATTTATCGGAATTTCTTTTCAACTTTTTATCACAAAAGAGATCGATGAGATAAAGAGGTACGCAAAAAGACTATTCATATATTCAATCTTATATTTATTTTTAGTTTTCACTTTTTTTCTTATAGATTATCTATATATAAAATATAGTACGGAGTTGATATTTTGATAGAAGAAAGCAATAAGAAGCAAATCGAAAAAGAAAAGCAAATTGAGTTTATTGAAAATCGAAGAAAAAAATCGAGAGCAATTGCTATAATTTTATTCATCATGGTATTTACTTTTTTTCTGACAACCGTTATCAGAATATCATCAAATATTTCATAGTGCATAAAATTCATGAAAGAACATAAGAAAAATAGAACAGTTTTAATAATGTGTTTTTCCATAATATTGTTTATGGGGGGGCTATCACTTGCCGCTGTTCCTTTGTATGAATTATTTTGTAAAGTGACAGGATATAAGGGGACTCCTAATATTATAAATGTTACCTCATCACAATCTGGAAATAGAGATTTCATAGTTCGTTATGATGTTAATATTTCACCAGAATTAAATTGGAAGGTCGTACCCGATAAGACATCAGAAATGGTTACAACAGGTGATAATATCTTTACATTTTATAATGCAAAGAACGAGAGCATACTTAGAAATAATGGGATTGCGACTTATAATGTTATTCCTGCAGAGGCAGCGGCATATATTCTAAAAGTTGAATGTTTCTGTTTTTTGGGGCAAGATCTTGACTCCGGCGAAGAAATGAGAATGCCATTGACTTATTACATAGATCCTGCAATAGATCGAGATGAGGAATTAAAAAACGTTGATACAATTACCATATCATATACTTTTTTTAAAAATAAGGATTTATTGTGAGAAAATTTTGTATATAGTAGAGTAAAATCAATAATTTACGAGAAAAAATAACCTCCATGAGTGAAACACACAGTAAGAATCATGATTATCACTTAGTCGATCCAAGTCCTTGGCCTGTAATTGGTTCGGTCGCAGCTTTCATTACAGCCATTGGTGCCGTGATATACTTTCATCAGGACAGCTATTGGTTACTGGTTATCGGTCTTATTGCTGTTTTATATACTATGTATGGTTGGTGGCGCGAGGTTATAAAAGAAGCAAATAAAGGCGATCATACACCCGTTGTTCAATTACATCTTCGATACGGAATGATTATGTTTATTGCATCAGAAGTGATGTTCTTTGTTGCATGGTTTTGGTCCTATTTTGATGCTTCACTATATGCAGGTGAGGCACAACAATATCTTCGTACTGAGCTTACTGGTGGGCATTGGCCGCCTGACCAAATAGCAACATTTGATCCTTGGCATTTACCATTATTAAATACTCTGATACTTTTAACATCAGGTACTGCTGTTACATGGGCCCATCACTCTTTACTGCATGATGATCGCAAAGGGCTTAGACTTGGTTTATTACTAACTGTTGCACTGGGTGCAATTTTTAGTTGTGTGCAAGCATATGAATACACTCATGCTACATTCAATTTTTCAGGGCATATTTACGGTGCAACATTCTTTATGGCGACTGGTTTTCATGGTTTTCATGTGCTTGTCGGTACAATTTTCCTGATTGTTTGTACACTTCGAGTAGGAGCGGGTCATTTTAAAAAAGAGCAGCATTTTGGCTTCGAGGCAGCGGCTTGGTATTGGCATTTTGTGGATGTTGTGTGGCTCTTTCTTTTTGCAGCAATATATGTTTGGGGAGCTGGGGATATTGTACCGCACTAATCTTCCAGCCAAATTATAATTGTTCAAATCATCCAAAATACACAACTTAGCCAAAATAATCATTCTTGGAAAATGTCCATCCTGTATGCAATCCAGTGTATTCAGTAATCTATTTATAATTAAGAAAGAATGTAAAGGTTGTCTGTTAAATTATACTGAATTTCAGATTGGAGATGCAGACAATTTCTTCGTTATCCTACTCGTTGGTATCCTCATGCTATCCGGTATTATATTTGTGGAGCTAAAATACAAACCAGACATATATCTGATCATCATATTTTCTCTCCCTCTAACAGTTATATTTTCGTTGTTAGTAACAAGACCTATAAAAAGTTTTTTTTTATATATTACTTTTAAAATCAAGATGACCCAGTAAGAAATGTAAAATGCCAAGCTTTAGAAATATATTCATGAATACATGTGTAATTTTAGCGTTTTCAATTTTAATGGCACTCGGCACATGGCAGGTTGATCGACTGGGACAAAAACAGGAACTACTCAGAAAAATACAGAGAGTTAGCGAGAATACAACGAATCTTAACTTTATAAATATAGATGAGGATAGCCTAGATGATTGGTTATATCGTAAAATAGAAATTCATGGTGATTTTATAGATCAAGAGAGCTTGTTTGTTTTTACGCACCTTTCAGAGCCGCGTGGAAAATTTGGGGGTGCCGGTTATTGGGTTCTTAATCCTTTTAAATCTAATGAAGGAAATATAATAATTATAAATCGTGGTTTCATTCCTCAGAATACATTAAATGATTTTATGTCAAATAGTCACAAGTATAAAAAAAATACTATAACAGGGTATGTAAGAAAGTTTGAAAAAACAAATTTATTTACTCCAAACACTAACATTGATGAGAGAATTTTATACTTATTTGAAAAAAGTGAGATAAAAAAAATGTTTCGTATTAAAAATATTGAGCCCTACTTCATTGATCAGGTTGATCAATATAACGGATTACCCCAATCAAACGAAACTCAATTAAAGTTCCCGAATAACCATCTTTCTTATGCAATAACGTGGTATGGTCTTGCAACAGCTCTATTATTTATATATTTTTATTCAATATTTAGACGTAAAAAATTTGACTTGTAATGTTTTATTTTAGTACACGAGACACCAATAAAAAGTTTACCTTTGAAGAAATAATTCTGAATGGTCTTGCTGAGGATGGTGGTTTATATATACCTGAACGAACGCCGAATCTTAAAGAAAATGATATTAATGAGTTACTTTCTTCTGACTATGAAACGATTGCGTACGAAATAATTAAACAATTTACTGGTGAGACTTTTAAAGTCGATCTACTTAAGGAGATGATTCACGACTCCTATAACTCTTTCAGAAGTGACTGCGTCACACCTTTGAGAAAAATAGATGACGCATTATCAATCTTAGAATTGTTTCATGGCCCAACTCTTGCTTTCAAAGATTTAGCAATGCAATTGTTATCACGTATGATAGATGAAGTTCTATCTCGGACGCGCTCGAAAGCCTCCATAATATGTGCAACATCAGGTGATACAGGAGGTGCGGCAGTCACTTCATTCGCGAATAAAAAGAATATCAAACTATTTGTTTTGTATCCAAAAGGAAGAATATCTGAGGTTCAAAGAAGATTTATGTCAACAGTCCAAGCTGATAATGTGAAAGTAATATCGATTGATGGTAATTTTGATGATTGTCAGAATATTGTTAAAACTCTATTTAATGATAGAGATTTTGCAAACAATGTAAGATTGACTGCTGTTAATTCAATAAATTGGGCAAGGATAATGATACAAATAGTCTATTATTTCAGTGCATTATCACAATACAAGGGATATGAAAAGAATATAAATTTTATAGTCCCAACAGGTAATTTTGGAGATATATTTGCGGGCTATATTGCAAAAAAGATGGGTTTACCCATCCATAAGCTAGTAGTTGCGACAAACATTAATAATATCTTAGAGCGATGTCTAAAAACAGGTATTTATGAAGTTTTTGATTCTATTAAGACAAATTCTCCCTCAATGGACATTCAAATATCAAGCAACTTCGAACGACTTCTTTTTGATTTATTGAATATGAATTCAACAAATGTAGATAAAAAAATGAGTGAATTAAGTACAAATGGTAAATTTGAACTTAGTAAATTTGAGTTGGACACTTTCAAAAACAATTTCGATGCTGGATCAATTAATCAGGATGAAACGATTAAAATAATAAAAGATATGTATGATAAATCACATCAAATAATTGACCCTCATACTGCAATTGCTGTTGGAATTCATTATAAAAATAGATATAAAAATTCAATAGTATTATCTACAGCTCATGCTGCAAAATTTCCTGATACTGTTGAACAAGCAATTGGAATAAACCCAGAGCTCCCAATAATGTCTGAAGATATTTATAAGATGCAAGAAAATATTATAAATCTAAAGAGTGATGTGGGTGAAATTAAATCATACATTAAAAAAAATTTTAGAGAGTAAATATATGACAATAAGAGAAAGTAAAACAAAAAACGGTATCAGAGTGATTTCACAAAATATGCCAAATTTCAGCTCAGTTTCGTTGGGTGTTTGGGCAGAGGTTGGTTCACGAAATGAATTAGAAAAAGAGCAAGGAATATCACACCTATTAGAGCATATGGCATTTAAGGGAACTAAGACAAGAACAGCCAAAGAGATTGCAATGGAAATTGAGAATGTTGGTGGTGATATAAATGCCGCAACAAGCGTTGAGAGGACTTCTTATTTTGTTCGAATGCTCAAGAATGATATAGAAATTGGCATTTCAATATTGTCAGACATAATACAAAATTCGATATTTGACCCGATTGAATTAGATAAAGAAAAGAATGTAATATTCCAAGAGCTCGCATCATATAGAGACTCACCAGATGACATGGTATTCGAAAATTTTCAAAGTGCAGCCTATCAGGATCAAGCGATTGGTCGGTCCATACTTGGTAATAGGGAAACTTTGATCAATATAAAATCTGACGATTTGATATCATATTCAAATAAGTTTTATAATTCAAATAACCTCATAATAGTCGCAACGGGTTCTATTGATCATGATCAACTGCATAATTCTTGTGAAAAATATTTCGAGTCTATTCATACCGGTGATATACCATTGACTATAAAAGCAGAATATAAACCAAGCCAAATAAGAGAAAATAGAGATATCGAGCAGGCCCATATTATTTATGCATTTGAGGGCTGTTCTTATCATGACGATAATCTCTATGTTGCGCATCTCTTCTCTAATATACTAGGTGGTGGGATGTCATCAAGATTATTTCAAAACATAAGAGAGGGCCGAGGATTAGCTTATTCTGTCTTTTCCTTCTCATCAAGTTATAAAGATACGGGTATTTTTGGTATTTATTCTGCGACTGCTCCAAATAAAGTGAATGAGTATAGTGAAGCGGTCGCTAATGAAATTATAAACTGTGAAAAAAGTCTAACAGATCAAGAAATTGAGAAGGCAAAGAAGCAATTAAAGGCTGGTTTAATAATGTCGTCAGAGAGTCCAGTTGCAAGGATGAACCAAATTGCAAGACAAATATCAATTTATGATAGAGTTATTGACATGAGCGAAACCCTTGAAAGGATTGACTCAATACAGAAACACCATATAAGTGATTTCGTATCGGAAACTTTCAAATCCAAAAAACTTACAATTAGTGCACTTGGACCGATTTCAGAACTCTCTGATCAAGATGTTATTAAAAATTTTTATCGCTAATAATGAGGATGAGCTTAGATTTTTAAAGACGCAAGAAATAATATACGTTCCGAAGATATAATTCTTCGATATCCGAGATTGGCTAATTATAAAAAGTGGAAAACTATTAGGGAGTCTAGTAAAGATTTTCTTACTCCTTGGGAACCGACGTGGTATCCGGGAGAGCATAGTCTAAAGAGATATCTCAAACTTCTGAAAATATATTCTCAAAAAAGAAAAAATCATACGCAACTATCATACTTTATTTTCAATGGGGGTAATGAGCTACTTGGGGGTATAAATGTCTTTAATATAAAAAAAGGTATATCTCAAAGTTGTACAATTGGTTACTGGATAGGAGAG
>MDTD01154111.1_pt1 | contig 19029 bp, 19 predicted proteins | sample 811221 | NCBI WGS metagenome assembly MDTD01 (sample SAMN05326646, study PRJNA326480) | marine metagenome | isolation source: seawater | place: Pacific Ocean: South West | collected 2011 | reverse complement strand
TACCGGTGTGCATCTCGGAACTTATTTTAAAGCTCGGCTAACGATGTTGGATAATGAGGAGATGGTTGATTTTCGGTTAAATAAAAATGGAAAAGGGGGGGGAGTTTAGATAGTTTACCCTTTCCGGTCTCTATGATACCTGCTGGCAAAAATAGTAACATGATTCTTAGATCAAATTGATTTTGACAATGTACCCTTACCGGTTTAAAACTCTGCGAGCTATAAATCGTTTGGACTGTTTTGGGCAGACACTTGTAATGTCTCGTTTTTACTAGGTGGGTGAGATACCTCTGTGCGCGAAAACAATTTATTTGAATCACTGAAGGTTAAAGATTTCCAATTCCTATGGATATCTAGCGTATGTGCTTCATTTGGCGGACAGATGAGGGCCATTGCTCAAGGATGGTTAATCTACGATATTACCCAATCCCCCATGGCGCTAACTTGGGTAACCTTATCGTTCATAATTCCTTTTGCTATTTTCTCTCTTGTTGGCGGCGTGATTGCTGATCGGGTGAGCAAAAAGAATATTATGATCTATGCACAATCGCTTAACGGCATAGCCACATGCGTTCTAGGCTACATTATCTTTATTGGGGAAATCGATTTTTGGCATTTTATCTTATTCGGTTTTCTAAACGGAGCAATCGGTTCGCTGAGCATACCAGCGAGCTTCTCGATCGTTCCTGAGATCGTGCGTCAGCACAATTTAGTCAACGCCACCGCGTTGCAGACCTCTACTTTTAATTTAGCAAGCGTAATAGGCCCTATACTAGCCGGTTCAATGATAGCGCTCTTTTCTGCAAGTGATTTTGATTCCAGTAAGAGTGTTGGACTGGTCTTCTTCGTTATCTCAAGTCTTTTTCTTTTAGCCGCTATGTTTTCAATTTTCATAGACCACCAAGGCCGTCCCTTCAATGCGCCTGAGACTTCATCATTGGAAGACCTCCGAGAGGGAATCGAATTTGTGAGAGATAGAAGCATGATCCTGGGATTGATGGTGATGGGGCTAGTACCATCAGCGTTTGGTAAATCAATGCACTTTCTATTACCAGCATTCAATGAGGAGGTCATTAGTGGAGGACCCGTAGAATTGGGCTTACTCACTGCTGGAATGGGAATTGGCGCACTCTTTGGATCTTTCATCCTGGCGAAAGCGGGTGATTTTAGGAGCAAGGGTCGGATGATGTTTAGATTATCTTATGGCTGGGCAGTGACGATCGTAATATTTGCAATGACAGGAAGCCTTGTTGTTGCAGTCGTGGTCGGAGCTTTAACTGCTTTTTTTAGCGCACTATTTGGCATCCTTAATATGAGTCTCACGCAGCTGGCGACACCACAACACATTCGCGGTCGCGTTATGAGTCTAGTCATGGTTATGAGCGGCGTAACGCCATTAGCAGTTGTTCCGGTTGGCGCCCTAGCTGAATACTTGAATATTCAGACAGCTCTCGCCTTCACGGCGATTATGCTCGCACTATCTGCATGGGCGCTGAGCCAGATTTACCCTGAACTTGGTCGGATTGACCAAGGGCACTAATTCCCTTGCGCTCGGACCAAGGCCATTATCGGAATACTTTGTTTGATGCGTTTAAGCCTAGAGGCGACGGGCTGTGCCAGTTAGGTTTGCACGTTTCATAGATGAGAATTCCTGTCAGCAAACCGAATAAACGCGGCTAGATGGCAGTATGGTGACGCACAAATTTGCATCCAAGATGTTAAATTGAATGACAATTGCTCCAGACAAATTTGCCTTGCTCAGGTCGGCATCTGTGAGGTCTGTGGAATTAAGTATGGCTCCACCGAGGCGAGCGTTAGTCAGATCGGATCCAGCAAGAGTAGCAAGGAATAGGTTAGCGCCGGTAAGGTTCGAGCCACTTAAATCCATTCCGCTAAAGTCAGCCCAGCTCAAGTCGGAGTATGGGCAGTTCTTGGTCGCCTTAATCTGATTTATGGCCTTTAAGTCAAAGGATCGAGTTTCAGTTGAAACAAAAAATAATATCGCCACTAAAACTGGGTAGAAACCTGATGTGACTCAGGAATAAAAAATTTTGTGCCACATTGGCCTCTGTGTTTCATACTAAGTTGAACGAATGGACTCTGTGTTTTGATTCCTGAAAAATTAAAAAATCAGTGATGATTTTTGAGGGACGCATTGTATTTATCAGTGGAGTAGGGTGCAACAAGAAAAAATACTAAATAGCAGAGCTAAAAGCAGAAGCTAGTTAGGGTCTTGATACTCTTGGGGAAAGTTTTCATAAAACCTCCAAGTTAAATTCTTCTCTGACATCCTAAAACTGGCATTTAACGGGCACGTATCGATTGACATCTACGTATGCCGCGAAACGTACCTAACGTTTGTCGAACTTAATGAAGAATTCATGCATAGGCATAAAGAACATGCTGAATTTATGCACCGGCAATGGTAAAGGCTTCAAAAGTCGGAAATTGTCCATCCGCTCAATAATAGCACTAAAAGAGCTAATCAACTCCTGTCGCGCCAGCAACGCACCGGGACAAAAATGCGGACCACTGCCAAACGCCAAGTGGGCACCGACACCTTTCCGATGCAAATCGAATTCATGGGGGCAAGTGAACTTCTCAGCATCTCGATTAGCTGGACCATACCCAACCATAACCAATGCGCCAGCAGGAATCAGCGTGTCGGAAATCTTGACGTCTTCGGTTGCTTGTCGCATAAGAAATTGGACCGGACTTTCCCATCGCAGTACTTCCTCTACAAAAGCTTTTACCAATGAGTGATCTGCACGCAATTCATCTACCACCTCTGGCATACGAACCAGCACCCACATGCCATGATTGATAGCACTTTGCGTGGTTTCGAACCCGCCGGTTATAAGTTGACGAACCACATTTTGTAACTCGCTCATATTAAGCGGGTCATCATCACCATATGCATTCACCATTGCAGATATCAGATCCTCTCGAGGGTTTAATCGCCTATCTTCAAAAACATCAGCTAGAAATTTTTGTGCTTGGAGTTCGATTCCAGCGTCCCTGCGCATTTCAGCTTCTGTCGCAGTGGGAGAATAGGCCGCCCCTAGCATTGCATCCGCCCACATTTTAAAGGTTGATACTTGCTCATATTCCAGACCAAGTTGCTCTGCCACGATAATGCCCGGCATCGCCATTGCGAAGTCATGGCTAAACTCACATTTCCCATTATCAATAAATTTATCTATCAGGTTATTTACCACATTTTCTATGCGCGGCGTCATGGCTCTAACGTGCTTTATGCTGAAAACACGATCTACCAATTTTCGATAGCGGTCATGTTTCGGAGGATCGGTTCGCTGCAAAGTTTGAACATGCTCCCACCCACCCCCATCGCGGAGTATTGATTGATAAAGCCCCGGAAAAGGCCCTCGATCTGTAACTTTGACATTGTTGCTGAACGATCGATAATCTTTCAGGACTTGTCTCAAGTCCTGATATTTCGTGATGACATAAGTTCCAGTCTCTGGGATCTTGTAGACGGGAGCTTCGTGGTGAAGTAAGTCGTAAAAATCAAAAGGATCGCTGCTAACTATGGGATCTAATAGACTGAAGTCTTTTATGTGCTCTTGGGACATTTTTTCCTCCTCAATAGACAGCTCGCCCCCTGGAAATTAGATTTCATTAGAACTCCTTAATAAACTGCCGAGTATCTTTTTATAATTTACTTGCTCGGAATTTTAGGCCCCACTCTATTTTTATAGAAGAATATCATTGGGGTAAAAAATACTTGTATACTACTCCGTAGGCCAACTTAGACATAGAAAGTATAGCGTTTTGTCATTGGTGTTTCAGAGTTTTAGATATTGGTTAAATGTGATAAGTGACAAATAGGAGGCTCAATGATAAAAAAATTCTCACAGTGATGCTGTTATTGGCGGGTTGCTCGAAAGGCGAGCAGGATATCAACGTCGCGCAGACTGGCAGCGATTTGCTAGTTAATAATTCGGCAGCGCAACTAAAACTTTATACTTTCAACTGCGGCGATATACAGGTAACGGATTTAGATTTATTTGCCTCTAGTGGCGACTATGTTGGACAGCAAAAACACTTAGCTAACACGTGTTATTTGATTCGCCACGCCGAGGGAGATTTAATCTGGGACCTAGGCCTGCCCGCAGAACTGGCCGGTGCGGGGGCCTTAGTTAACGGCCCCTTTTCCCTTACCCTTGAATCCACCCTGCAAGATCAGTTAGCTCAGATAGGCATATCGGCGGCTGATATTGAATTCATTTCGATTTCCCATAGCCATTTTGATCATACGGGTCAAGCAGTAATGTTTCCGGATGCTACTTGGCTAGTTCATCAAGATGAGTATCAATTTATGTTTAGCACGGAGGAGAGCAAGGAACAAAATTCGGCTTTTGCGGTATTTGAGAGGACAGAATTTAGAGGTGACTACGATGTTTTTGGTGATGGGTTGGTCGTTATACTTGAGATGCCGGGTCACACTCCTGGGCATACAGCCTTGCAGCTTACAATGCCTGAAAGCGGTATCATACTGTTAACTGGGGACCTTTATCACATGAGTAAAAGCCGCAAGTTGCGCCTTGTTCCGCGTTTCAACACTAATGAGGCACAAACGAGGGAATCGATGATGCTTTTCGAATCGATAGCCTCGGAGTTGGGAGCTAGGGTAATTATTCAGCATGAACCTGAGGTCGTTGCCTTGCTCCCGAAACCACCACAATTTTTACAGTAGCGTTTTTGTCGAATAGACAGCGGCTTGAGTTAAAAAAGACCGCTAATACCATCATGACATGTGGTGGGTCGGTTTGGATATGCACGGTGAGAATTAGGCAGCTCTCTAGTCCGCTTTGAGGCCGGGCAGTTCCCGACACAACCCGTTAGCCAAGATTGGTCCAAAGAATTGAGGTGCTGTGGTTAATGCTGCAAATAGCCCATTATTTAAAAGTATCAAACTTCGCTTCAAAAAAGCGTTGACAGATTTTTATGGGTGGTTTTTCAGCTGGCAGAAAGTGCCATTGAGTTCAGCAGTATATACTCTTAACGCGATTTTTGAGAGCATGAACTACAAATCTTTCACGGGGAGATATGAGTGACGATTTTCGGAAAAGACGAAGAAGCTATCAAGCGATTCGAGGCCAGCATGCCTCTCCCAGATATCAAGTCTAGACATTTCAATCAGCCAAAATCTCTGCATCTCTCGAAGGTAGCTATTGTCACAACTGCCGCTCTTCACCGGGAGGGCAGTCATGGGTTTGAGCTGGGAGACAGCGACTTTCATTATGAGATCTTACCTGCACACGCTAGAGATATTTCATTGGGACACCACAGCGTAAATTTTGATCGCGGTGGTTTTGCCGCTGACATCAATGTTGTGTACCCAATTGATCGTCTTCACGAATTTTCGGATGATCGAGTTATCGGTGAGGTAGCTGAAAATCACTATTCGTTTGCGGGCAATCAATCGTCAACAGTTTCGGAAATTCGCTTGGATTCTGGCCCAAATTGTGCCCAAGAATTACTGAAAGAAGGTGTAGATGTTGTTTTACTAACAGGCACATGACTTCTGTGTCCGCGTACCGTGTGTACGCTTGCTCATGTCCTTGAAGCTGCGGGTCTTGCAACTGTCGTTATTACTTCATTGAGGGGCGTTGCAGAACGCATGGGAGTTCCGCGGACGCTCCATGCTCCATTTCCGTTAGGCTTGCCGCTGGGAAAACCAGGCGATAAAAACTTTCAGTCTAAGGTTTTGAGAGCCGCATTCGCGCTGTTGCAGGAGCCTGCTGGGCCAATAATTAGGGACTTTCCGATAAAGATAAGCTCGTCCCATAGTGAACCTTTGGTCTGCCCGCTGCCTCCAAAAATCAACAGTGACAAGCATCCTGCTGTTGACGAGGCTCACGCTTTGAAGCGCGCCTATGACCGCGCCTTTCAGAAAAACGCAAGAACGTCTGTGGGCATGAGAATCAATGCTGAAGACGTCCCTAGCGCGCTTGAAAAGTTCGCAAGAGTAGCCTCAGGAGAGCAGTGGGATGAACTAGGTTTTTCGATTGAATCCATTTATGGAACGGCCCATGATATTCGAACATATTATGAGGAGCTCGCTTGTGAGATTGCAGAGAGCCCTATAGAACCATGGGCAACTGAGCAATGGTTTTATGATTCAACGGAGGCAGGTCAAATCATTTTAAAGGCAAGGCGGGCGATGCGAGATAACAAAGTGGAAAAATCGGTGTGGTTTGGCTTAGCACCTGCTGGGAGGGAGTAAAATATCCATATTCTCAGAGTAAGATGCAGGCGCAAGAAAGTCTAGATATACGGTGCGGAAAAACAGTTATAAACTCAAACTTATTGGTAGGCCCTGATTATTCCTCTAATCATTGGTTTTATTCATCACTAGAATATAAAATTTACTAAATTAGCATTACTGCAGGTATGGATCTAAATCTATTTTTCTATCAACTTGTGTGATGGCTCTATTTAGGAGTTATGCGTGTAAAAAGATGGGGCGGTGCAAAAACTCTCCTTTGCAGTATTTCCAACTTGATAAATACTTTTTTGATTAGAGGTAGAATAATGAAAAAAATACTCTTACTGGGAAGCGGGGAACTCGGAAAAGAGTTCACAATAAGTGCCAAGCGCTTAGGGTGTTATGTGACAGCTTGTGACAGCTACAAAGGCGCCCCTGCAATGCAGGTCGCAGATCATTTTGAGGTGTTTGACATGCTGGATGGTGAACTTCTTTCACAGATAATTGATCAGCATCAGCCTGATCTCATCGTGCCGGAAGTTGAGGCAATTCGCACAGAGGTATTGCTTCAGAAAGAGGAGCAAGGTCATATAGTCGTTCCCACCGCTAGAGCAACAAACCTTACCATGAATCGCGATCGCATAAGAGACAGAGCGGTCGATTTGGGTCTCCGCACCCCAAAATTTTGCTATGCGGAATCAATGGATGAGCTCCACACATTGGCTAATGATATTGGCTTTCCTTTGGTACTAAAACCAGTGATGAGTTCTAGCGGAAAGGGGCAGAAGGTTGTGAACTCAGCAGAGGATCTAGAGTCAGCATGGTTTTACGCTATAGAAAACATGAGAGGCGATAGAAAGCGGGTCATTCTCGAGGAATTTGTTCAGTTTGAGTTCGAGATTACCTTGCTCACAGTTAAGCAACATGAAGGAGAAACGTTATTCTGTAACCCAATCGGACACTATCAGGAGCGCGGTGACTATCAGAATAGTTGGCAAGACCAGCCAATGTCGGACGCTCTGCTCGAGCGGGCAAAGCACATGGCTAGGGTTGTTACAGACGATCTGGGAGGCGCTGGAATATTTGGAGTTGAATTTTTCGTTACTGAGGATGAAGTTATCTTTAGTGAACTTAGCCCGCGACCGCATGATACCGGTATGGTCACCATGTACACTCAGAATCTCAGTGAGTTTGATTTGCATGCTCGAGCGATATTGGGTTTGCCGATTCCTGAGATTAGATTAATCCGCGAGGGTGCTAGTCATGTGATTTTGGCAACTGATAGTGGCGACAGATTCGGATTTATTGGAATTGATGAAGCGTTGAAATTCTCTGATGTCGATGTGAGAATTTTTGGCAAACCAACTACGCGACCACATAGAAGAATGGGGGTGGTTTTGGGGCCAAATGTGGAAACTGCAGCCGCCGCGGCAAAAAAAATAAAGGTGGTCTGAATTCGATGAAGATCGCCGTTGGTTTTGTAACCCGTGTTTTTGACTTTGGTATCTTTTCATTCATAATCACGCCTTTGAACTGTAAATAAAAGGAGGTGATCCAGTGTCTATCAATTATTGTTTCACTGGGAGCCGCATGGCTCCCTTTTATTTTGCGTTGGATTGTTTTTTTTTGAGTAGTGGGAACTCGCCGGCGAAGCAGGTTGCAAGGAAGCATTGGTGGTCTTTTTTCTTTGACGCGCCGTAGGTCTTCGTAATACTTTTTTGGAAGGGCGAAATGCGTTTGGGACGGAGAATTTTTTCAAGCAAGTTGATTAAGCGCGGTGGCTTGGGCTTGATTATTTTTTTTACTTTAAAAGGACTTTTCTATTTGGCCTTGATCGGGGCCGGGTACTTTTATACCCAACTATAACCGCCCTCAGTGAGTTTGATCCACTTTAAAGTTGCAGGTTTTCGAGATAAATTTCAACACTGGTGTCGCAAGCTGCCTCTTTATCATTTCCCCCGATGAGTTTTATTTTGAAATCTGGCTTTACCATAACTGGATATGGGTAAATTAGTTGATGAAATCTTGCATGTTTCGTCAGTTATTACCTCTGATGGCATGGGTTCCTATTACAGGTTGCCGAGGACATTCCTTGATACAATTTCTTCTTCCCATTGATTATACCGCCCTGAAGCTAACCGTTATCACTTATATGTAAGCTATGCGTGCCCCTGGGCAACAAGGGCCCTTATTTACAGGCAATTGAAAGGTTTGGCAGATTACATTTCTGTGGATGGAGTGCACCCAGACATGGGTGATGATGGCTGGATCTTTGATGATACTTATAAAGGCTCTTCCAAAGATTCTTTACATGGCTTTAAATTTTTGCGGCAGGTGTCCCTGGAAGCTGACCCTCTGGCAAGCACCAGCGTGACAGTTCCGGTCCTCTGGGACAAAAAGACGGGATCAATTGTTAATAATGAGTCTTCTCAGATCATTCGAATCTTTAATTCTGCATTTAATGATCTCAATGGCAACACTGATGATTTTTACGCCTCGTCATTGAGGTGGGAGATAGACGACTTGAATGGAAAAATCTATCAGACAGTCAATAACGGCGTCTACAAAACCGGCTTTGCGGCTAATCAAGGGAGCTATGATGAGGCTGTCACTAGCTTGTTTGATACGCTGGATGAGCTAGATCAGAGGTTAATAAACTTCAAGTACCTTCTTGGTGATGAAATGACCGAGGCTGATCTTCGCTTAATCCCTACTTTGCTCAGATTTGACGTCGGTTACATCACGCATTTCAAGTGTAACTGGAAGCGAATCGTTGATTACAAGATTCTCCATCGATATATGTTAGCTTTGTATTCTGTTCCAGCGATTAAAGATACTTGCCATTTTGACCACATAAAGCGTCATTATTATTTTAGCCATGAGAGCATTAACCCCCATAGGATCATACCCAAAGGCCCTCAAAAAATTTTTGCAAACTGGAACGAAACATGCTGATTAACTGCCGAGGATAAAGACTCCAGTCCTCCTCTACAAGCAGTCTAGAACAGCTCAAATTTTTTTATATGTGCTACTTAGAGCGGGGTTCAGTTGACACGACAGCGCATTGATGGCAGTTTTTTCGGGAATTCAATTTTGCAGACTGCTAATAGCTTTATGTTTGTAAATTTATACAAAATAAACGTAAGAGGAGTGTTTTTTTCGGACTAAGTTGTCAATGCATTGATACACTTACGGCTATGAAATGGAATGCCCTCAAGTGCATAAATTGCTGAAGAGGTAATTCTAACCTTTTCAATGCTGCTGGCCCAACTCTTGGGCTTAAAATGAGGACTGAGTTTACCAAGGATTCAAAAAGATGAATTTAAAAGAACATGCAAGAACCCCGACTTTGTTTCATAAATGGCGCGAGGCAACAGAGGGCTCATTAAAGGAAAAAGAGGCATATTATAAACTGGTTCAGCATACCTACAGGGGTACGCGGTTCTGCGATGAACAACTTCAGTCTGCACATCATGACTTAATGAATGTTGGTTTGAGTGGGACAAGTAGAAAACTTAAGAAAAGTTTGCACGCATAGTTCGTGGCGTCGCGTGGCTATGATTTTCAACATTGTTAAAAATCTCACCAACCCCACTCTTTTTCGGGGGAGCCCGTTGCAGCATGAACGATAGTGACACAAGCCATTCTGAGCGCAAACCTCTTCGAAAGCTAATTGAGGGCGAGCATTATTATTTTGATGGCGGGTTGATGGTGCTTACCGAGCTCTATCACTTGGCTAGAGGATATTGCTGCGGTAACGCCTGTCGACATTGTCCATATGGCCACGAGAACGTAAGGGACTAGACTCAATGTCATTCCATGAATAGCCTTGCTTTTTAAAACCACGAAATAAGAAGGAACATATATATGAATAAGGGGAATGAAGAGGGTATCCCAAAAAAGGTTTATGAGAGGGAGTTAAAGCGCTTACATTTGGAGCTAATCAAGCTCCAGCAGTGGGTCCGCAATAGCGATTCTCGTGTGGCCATCATATTCGAGGGTAGAGACGCTGCTGGAAAAGGTGGCGTTATAAAACGGATTATGTCCCCTCTGAACCCACGTTTCTGCAGGGTTGTAGCACTGGGAACACCATCTGATAAAGAAAAGACCCAATGGTACTTCCAGAGATATGTCGAGCATCTGCCAGCCGCCGGTGAAATCGTGATTTTTGACAGGAGCTGGTACAATCGAGCGGGAGTTGAAAGGGTTATGGGTTTTTGCTCTGAATCGCAATATTACGAGTTCCTGAAGGCGTGTCCGACTTTTGAGAAACTTCTGATTAACGACGGAATAAAGTTGATCAAGTATTGGTTCTCGGTCAGCGATAGCGTGCAGGAGGAGCGTTTCCAAGAGAGGGCAAACAATCCTCTAAAAAATTGGAAACTAAGTCCGATGGATATAGAGGCGAGAAATCGTTGGATTGAATACAGTAAAGCCAAAGATGTTATGTTCGACCACACTGATACCGATGAGAGTCCTTGGTGGGTCGTCAATGGTGACATTAAAAATAAAGCCAGACTCAATTGCATTACCCATCTTCTAAGTCAATTTAAGTACAGTATTCCCAAAGCCGACCCACTCAAACTTCCCGATAGGCGCGCAATGCGCGGCTTGATCAGGCCACCGATCGATTCTCAAAACTTTGTCCCTGAAAAGTGGTAGATCCAGCTGATCCGACTTAATGGTCATGGTTTTTTCAGTACTGATGCAACTTTATGGTGTTCTAAATGCGCCAATGGATTTGCAGCGTCAGTTGTCCATAGATGCAGTCTGAAAAGTTCAAAAAGCGTTAGCTCGAACAGATAACTGGTTTGCGGAATCACTTCCATGGGCGTAAGGAACCGCTCCGCATGAGCGGTGAACTTAAACTGAGAGAAAAGTTCTAACGTATTTAAGAAGTGATAACCAGCTTGTCGTAATCATGTTCGTCAAGCCTAGTTGAAAGTGCATTTGTTGTTAAATTATGTTCTCTGTTGTCTCGAGTTGTCAAAAAACGACGCGCCATGGTGATCACAGGTGCGTTCCCAACGAATTAATAAATCCGAGGTAAGTCAACATGCCCAAATTCAAGCTATTGATACTCGTTCTCAACATTGCCCTGGCTAATTTCTTATCGGCCGTGCTCTGGACTTTAAGTTCAACCGGGCGCATTGCAATCGCTCCTCCCGATGATTTGTCCCGAGTTATGATTATTATGTTTTGCTTAACACCAGTATTGACGGTGGCTTATCTTGCTTTCGAGGCACCTAATTTCTTTTCAAAACCTAAACCGAAGACAAATCCATGAACCCAGTCGTCACCGTGGAGCTGCTCTTCAACTGTTGTTATAGATCATACCGTCAAGCTTTTTCAAACGGATTATAAAAGGCGTTTAAATCGAGTGAACAAAGACCAGAAAGCAGCGATAGTTTGGTATAAGCGAGATCTTCGGATCCATGATCATGCGCCGCTCGCTAACGCGTCACAAAATGGAATGCCGGTAATTCCCTTGTACATTTTTGAACCAGATTATTGGCAGCAAACGTTTTCATCGCTTCGCCAATGGAGTTTTATTTTTGATTCCCTAGTCGAGTTGCGTGAAGAATGCCGTAACCTTGGTCAAACACTCATTGTAAGGCGCGGCGCAGCGGCATCGGTATTTGAAGAGCTTGTTCATGAATTTCCCATCGGAGCAATCCACGCCCATGAGGAAACCGGAAATGGTTGGTCGAGGGCGCGCGATGAGGGTGTGCGAGATTGGTGTGCTTACCACTCTGTAGATTTTTATGAGTATCCTTCCAATGGCATAATCCGAGGGTTGGCTAACAGAGATGACTGGGCGAAACTAAGGGAAGCGAGAATGTCAACGCCAACGGTTCCTAGCCCTTCAAATCTAAAGGGACTGCCCGATGTTTTTCCTGGGGATATCCCATCCAAATCTGCGCCCATTTCTGGAGGAACTGCGGCTGCACTGACACAAAATGGCGGGAGAAATTCTGGCCAAGCGGCGTTGAGAATGTTTCTGCGGACAAATGCCAAGAAATATCTGCGGCACATCTCAGAACCAAGCTTGTCGCAGAAATACTGTTCGAGACTCTCGTCTCACCTGACGTGGGGAACCATGTCGGTCAAAGAGGTGGTCAAAGCTATTCAATCGAGGTCCTTGGCGCTAAAAAATATGGGGGACAATTCTTGGGCTAGGAATTTAAAAGCGTTCGAGTCGCGTCTAGCTTGGAGGTGTCATTTTATTCAGAAGCTTGAGGATCAGCCTGAGATCGAAAACAGCTGCATGCACTCCGCCTTCGAGTCTCTACGTGACCCTGAGAGCAGTGAGGAGCATTATGATGCATGGAAAAGTGGAATGACTGGTTATCCTCTGGTTGATGCGTGTATGCGAAGTTTGAATCATGGTGGTTGGATCACGTTTAGGATGCGAGCAATGTTGGTGAGCTTCGCCAGCTATAACTTATGGATCGACTGGAGGCAATCTGGATCCCATCTCGCTCAGGTCTTTACAGACTATGAGCCAGGAATTCACTACAGTCAGCTGCAGATGCAATCCGGTGTCACGTCAATTAATGCAATTCGAATCTATAATCCGCTTAAACAATCATTTGAGAATGATCCGGCTGGTGATTTTATAAGAAGATGGATTCCAGAACTTAGAGGCATTCCGGCGCCATGGGTGCATAACCCTTGGAAAATGTCGAGGGCGTTGCAATTGCGATATGGTTGTGAATTGGCAAAAGACTACCCAAAACCTGCAGTAGATCATGAAGTAACAGCAAAGCTTGCGAAAAATAAGATCAAGTTAGCAAGCCTAGGAGATGATTTCCGCGCAGAATCATTAAGAGTGTTCGACAAATTGGGCAGTCGCCGGCGTGTTAAGATTACTAAAGCAAGGCACGATAAAGATCAGTTAACATTATCTTTTTAGAAGAGACATTGAGATTGGGTATAAAATTATCGGAGTTGTTGACAAAGCCAGTGCTTGAAAAAGTAATTTTTCACTCAGTTGACTTGAGCCTTTATCAAGTATCGGTCATTTTAGATGGCGAAGAGGTTTATGTCACAGATGAAGATGGGCGCTTCTTGCGTTCACGAAACCTCGCAGACCTGAGAAAGGCTTTACAAGGTTGTCGAACTTGGCGCACCGTGCTAAGGCACACCAGTGCATTTGATGAAATGGTGGGCGGCCCAGAAAAAGTTGGACAAAATATGCTGGAAGTGCGTTTGGAGGATAATAACTTTGATCTAGATCTTTCTGGCATTTGATGCATATTTCTAGGCATATTCTCAAGCAACCCAATCAAACGAGTCAGACGGTGGTCAGATGCAAACAGACCTTGAATTTTTAGAAGAAACACTCGTGATGGGGGTGGCGGGCAAATTCATTACTTGCGCGCAACAAGAAAGAATTGAAAAGTTCTTGAGAGAACCCGGTGTAAGTGCCCATAGTGTTCTTGCGGCAAATATGCACGCAGCACGATCCAGAACAAGCCTCATTTTTTTTCTACTGGGTTGCGCAGATGATTATTGGAATAGAAAGTCCATGGAGGCATAAATTTTATCCACTCCTCGTCAAAAGGGGGATTGTTTTTGCGTCGATCAATGCACACATAGCCACTGACTGTGCGTTTAAGGCGACAGAAACCCGGAAAGGCCGCTTCCATAGCGTGTGATTTGCCGGTTGATTATGGGGATACGTGCGAGCCGAAGCGCCGTATTTCGCAATATTTTAAAAGGAATATGGTTATTGCTAAAGCCGTGATAGAAAGCGTCTATGGCCCCCATCATCAGGGAGTTGGCTATAAGTCGGTTATTATCATACTTTCTCAAAACCGGTGGCGAAGACCAATCAACATTCTGATGAATCGCTGAGCGAAAAATGTTTGTCATTACCTCAACGTCTTGAAAACCAAGATTCACTCCTTGCCCTGCCAAGGGATTTATCGTATGAGCTGCATCGCCTGCCAAGATAACGTTCTTATGCACATATGACTTTACATGATGTTTCGAGATTGGGAATGACGCTCTATTCTGTACCTCAACTAAACCAAGCTCAATCGGAAATTCCTCATGCAGTCTCTTAGAGAGGTCCTCACATGAAAGAACAGAGAGTTCTTTAACTCTCTCACGCGAGTGGTACCAGATGATCGAGCCCTGCGCTTCGGTTAATGGTAGGTATGCCTGCGGGCCCTCAGGTTTAAACCTTTGCCACGCTATTTTTGGCTGCGGAAACAGAGTTCTAGCTGATGCGACAAGACATGCTTGTTCATATTGGCTGCTTGTTGAAGCGAATGGAAAGGACCTTCTAACTGAGGATTTCATTCCATCGGTGCCGATTAACAAGCGCGCTGATAAAGACTTGCCGTCCCTCAGTTGCACGATTACTTGTCCCGGGTCAAGATGAAAGCTGGAGCATTCGCATGGAAAGAATAACTCGATGTTCTTATCTGCCTCTGCTACCTCCCAGAGAGCTAGTTGGATAACTCTATTCTCCACAATAGCGCCCAATTCTGTCTTCCCTATGGCTTGAGAATTAAATGAAACATCACCAAAGGCTGGTTGCTCCCAGACCCGCATTCCCTCGAGATTGCAAAACCTCATTTTCTCAATCAACGGCCAAGCCCTGTATGCCGACAAAATCTTTACTGTCTTTGACGTCAGCGCAGATACTCGGAGATCATAGGCTTGTTCGTGGGAATAGGGGACCGGCTTACGTGCCTCTACGACAGCAACTTTTAGGCCGATGCTAGCGAGCCCGATTGCGCCACTCAGCCCAATCATACCGCCCCCGCATATTAGGACATCATAATTTTCTTGGGCCAAATTATATCATCCTTATTTTTTAACTATGAGAGTGGCAGGGGGTTTGTTGCAGATTCTAAACCTATCTACGAGGCATGGGCAAACTTGGAAGCGTCAGCGTTCGATTTAATTGCAAGAGCTGATTGGTACTATAACGTAAACTGCTGTTAAAAAAAAAGGTAAAAAAGTTTATATGCTTGATGCCTCAATGAGTCTTCCTAGAAAAAAACTATACGTGACTGAGATTTGCGATTACAGTTATTTTTGCTTTTTGAGCCTCTCTTCGACTGAGATGATATAATCACATTTTCTTAAACATATTTGGCTCTCAAATTATGACTAACAAGCGTAATATTTTTGGAAAACCAACCGAAATCCTACTTTAGTATGAGATGTCAAAGGCATTGTCTACCTCCCATTTTATTTTGAAAGACCTTCATGCATGACAGCGAATATTAATCGTTTACTTACCAACGCTATTGCTGCGCACCGCGCAGGACTTAGGTCAGAGGCAGTTGAGTTATATACAGTAATTCTAAAAAGTCAGCCCGGGCATGCCGATACCAATCATAACTTAGGAGTTTTGGCTTTGGAGGAAGGCAGGCTTGGCGAAGCAGTTGGATATATTCGAAAAGCGATAGATACCAACCCCAAGGTTGAACAATTTTGGGTCAGCCTCATTTTTGCCCTATGCGAGATGGGTTCTTATAAAGAAGCAAAAGAGGCGCTCGATGGAATGAAACGCTCTGATTTCATTGGTAACGTATTCAAAGAGCTTGAGAGTAAAGTGGCTTTATTGAATCCAGAGACACGTCCTGACGCCGATGAAAATCTACCTGAGACGGAGCTTAAAAAGTTAACCGAGTTATTCGATCAAGGTGAGTTCAAACTTGCTTTAGACAAGACAGCTGAGCTTTCACAACAGTTCACTAATTCTATGGTTCTCTTAAATATTGAGGCGGCGTCTAATGCTCAGCTCGGTAATTATAATAGATCATTAGAGCAGTATAATAAAATCATCTCGGCCGATCCGAATTATGCTGAAGCGCACTATAATTTGGGTTCTGTATTGCTGGATATGGGTCGCAAAGACGAAGCCATGGGGTGTTTGGAAAGGGCAATTAAGGTGGCACCAGATTATGCCGACGCATACAACACAATTGGAGTTCTGCTCCAGGATATGGATGATTCAAAAGCGGCAATCAAATACTTTCAGAAAGCTATTGAGCTAGATGGTAAGTTTGTCGCAGCGCACAATAACCTGGGTGTAGCACTGAAATCTCAAGGCGATATAAGCGGGGCAACTGAGAACTTTTCGAAAGCTCTAGACCTCGACCCGAACTGCTCTGCCAGCAGACATATGCTCGCGGCGATGCGGGGCGAACTGACGCTCAAGGCTCCTAGGGAGTATGTTGAACCTCTATTCGATCGTTTTGCGATAGATTTTGATGAGCATCTTAAAGATCGACATGATTACGCAATACCGGATGTTTTTGCATCGTTTCTGTCTCTAGAATTTCCCGATCAATCGTTTGGGTCCGTTCTGGACTTGGGCTGCGGAACGGGATTATCGGGAAAGGCAATCATGGAACGGTGTGATAGCCTCATTGGGATCGATATCTCGAGACCAATGTTAGAACAAGCTAGAGAAAAAGATTTTTATGACCACTTGATACACGTCGATATATTTGACTATCTAACGGAAACAGAGCTGGCCTTTGATCTATTTATCTGCCTTGATGTGCTGGTTTATATGGGCGATTTAAGTAATCTTTTTAAACTTATTAAATCAAAGAATAATCGAGCCGGTTATTTTGGATTTTCGACAGAGCATAACGATGGTGACAGTTATTATCTGGAGAAATCTGGGAGGTATTCTCATTCCAAAAAATATGTGCAAGAGCTTTGCGAAGGTATAGGTTTTGATTTGATCCGGTTTATTGAAGCTCCATTGAGAAAAGAGAATGGGATGCAGCTGACCGGTGGCGTTTATTTGCTCAAATTTGAGCTTTAACGAGCGGGTGGGTACGGGAGGTTAATTGGAATTGCATTTATTTTGGCTAGTTAGTTTGTTTTATGGGATGAACCAAAATTTGCATTAATTCAATGAGACGGACATATATTCCCTAATCGTGCAGCAGTTTTGGAAACATGATGCAAGACTTTGTAATAGATTGGCTAAATTCAAATCATAGGCTTGCTTGGTTAGTAGTGCTGAGTTTTGCTTTTTTGGAGGCTTGTCCGGGTGTTGGTCTTTTTGTGTCAGGTATCTTCCTTCTTTCAATTTGCACCTTGCTTTATGCTCAGGATATGTTGCCCCTCGGGTTCATGATGGCATTGGCTTTTTCAGGTGCGTGTCTTTCGGATCACTTGGGATTTTACGCTGGCCGGTGGATTGGGCCTAAATTTCATCGCACTAAATTTGCCACTAATAGAAGAGATGTGATCAAAAGAGCCGAAGAGGTTGTGAAACGGTTTGGAGTCTTTTCAATATTATTTGGCAGATTGATACCTGCAGTTAGAAGCAAGGTACCGCTTTTGGTGGGTATTAGTGGTTTCGACCGCCTGAAATTTACCGCCATCGATATATTCGCCTGCACAATCTGGTCTGGCGGCTTAGGAATTTTGGTTGTCGGGCTTCAAACCGTTTTTAGCGGTTAAACCTGCGCAGCAGGATCGACTTGGTAAATAAGTTTTGCTCTGTTAGCTTGGCATCGCCAGGGGAAAAAGTTTTTTTTTGTATCGAAAATCAGTCTTGCTGGATACTGCACCAATGAGAGCCAGAACGCCCAAAACATCAAATGGTTTGTGTATTCCAATTCAAACATGAAGCCAATGTGAGCCCGCACCGTGGGCCATTGAACGTCAGTGAAACAGATCAGGCCGAGGATGGCGATAAGAAAAAACGTGGATGAGATAAAACCTGTCCAACGAAACATTTGTAAACCGAGTTCCTTTGCAGGTGTGATTTGTATGCCCATGCGTTCTTTACGAGTCAGTTGATTTCATGGCCCACTAATCGTAAAAATAACGCCGGGGTTGCAGTAATTGTTCGACATCCCAAAGATGGATTAATCTTTGCGGTAGACTCAGTTAAAGGACATTACATCCTAATACAGTTGCGCTTCCATTGCTGAGAGAATAAAAATAGGCAATATTTGACCGCCGTGGATGTCTCATCGCTAAGTTACTTCAACATTCTGACTGTAAGCGTTGAACAGCTCTGTAACTTTCACTCTGGATCGGTGATCGAGTTCTTAGTTGGCGGAAAGATCCAAGGGCTCGATCCGCACCGTACATTTATAGACAATCGATGAGGAGAGTATAATGAAATCTTTAAACGCAAAAATTTTATGGTATTTGATTTTTTCGGTGAGCACACTCGCATTTACGCAGGCAGCTTATGCCGGTCACTGCGGGGGGTCTCATGACAAGATGGAGATGGCGGAAGACAACATTAAAAAGCCTGCCTCAGATGGCGCCAATGACAAGGACGCGCGGTTAGAACGAGAGGAAAACCCAACTGGGGGACGCGATGAGCAGCGCTCGGAAAAGCGTGGGGAAAATGGTCGGGCATAGCAAACCTGAATAATGGTTGAAGTGCCTCATTTGGCGCTGTCTTTGCTGCTACGAAAAAAGGGCTTGGCGCGCCAGAGGCAGGCTGCCCTCTTTTCTGGCAGGCTGTTCTGGGTAGAAAGGTTTACTATCTAGGCGCTTCTATCAACGTATTATCTGTATCAAAACCGCGGCCTGAGCTGTGAAATGGTAGATTACCGTCATGTGGGTTGAGAAAACAGCGTCTAATAGCATTTACACCGGCCGGAAGTCGCTCAATGGCTAACTTTAAAGGGGCGACACGTGGCTTAATTGGAGTGCTTTGCATTACGCTGATGTCTTGCTCGACGTATCGGTCCAATTATGTATCCGACCAATCGCAAGTCGTGAGCGCCGTCGAGAATTTTTACTTCCACCTTGACGTTAAAAGATACACGTCCGATTCGCTCGAC
>MDTD01132446.1_pt1 | contig 19032 bp, 13 predicted proteins | sample 811221 | NCBI WGS metagenome assembly MDTD01 (sample SAMN05326646, study PRJNA326480) | marine metagenome | isolation source: seawater | place: Pacific Ocean: South West | collected 2011 | reverse complement strand
GTTTCTGCTGATTGAGGAACTTGCCCGCCAGGTAGTAAATGTAGGCAAAACCCAAAATGAAAATCATAAACAGGCAACCAAATAAAATGATCAATCCCCCGGGCAGTGAAGCTTCTGCACCATGGTTTTGTGAAAAGCCAAAGCCGATGGTTGTGATGCCCATCACAATAAACACCAATGGCAACAGGGCAATCAACGCGTGAAACCCCGCTGCGATGTAATAGAAAATGGCCAGCAGGCGAAGGTGTTCTTGATCTTGTTGATTCATGTTTCTTACCCCGGTAAGTGATTGATGAATTTATTGTCAATCCCAATTGAACATCCGTCAAGTTGCAACTCAATCAGGAAGTGATTGGATATCGACCTGTAACTTTGCGATCGTCTGCGGATCAAACGGCTTGCCACACTCCGGACATTGGTCGCTATGCAGGTTGATCAGTGCATAACCGCATTGCTGACACTGCCAGGCTTCGAAGGTTTTGATACCGATATGCCAACCCTTGACAGTCAACGCCATCGCCAATGCCATGGCAAGCGAGCCCATGTAAATAAACGGTTCGCGTGCTTCGCCCGGACTCCAGGTGTAAAGGTTAACGAGTGTCGTGAAAAACACTGGCAAAAACAGATTTGTCATGGCTAACCACCACACCGGATGGTGATACCGACGCCCATGAACCAACGCCAGCAGGATACCCGTGAAAAACATCGCAGGGCCGGTGCTCAGAACCGATTCCGTGTCAAGAAAAACCAACAGCAGCCATGCGACAACCCAGACAATGACCGAGACGATTAACATCACTCGCCAAAGCACGGATCGTTGAAGTGTGACTGGCTTTACAGTCATGGCAATGGATTCCAGTTGGCCGAATAGTTGTCGGCAAGTTGATGTCCAAAGTGTAAGAAGCTCAACAAGTCATTTCAATAAATCATTTATATCAAATTGTTTTTCGATGACTTGGTTTTCTTGTGTCACTGTACCGCATTCAGGGCATTGATTGGTGGACAGAAAACGTAGGGGATAACCACATTTTCTACACTGATTCTTTGAACGCGGTCTGATGGGATGAGTCCAAGCATAGCCCGTTAGCAACATCGCAACCAAAAATGCTGGTGACAGAATGAGTCCTATGGTAAAGCACCATGATTCAAGAGTAGTGGTTGTGCGGTCAAAAGGGATGTAGCTGGGAATGTAATAGAACACAATGCACATCAACATATTTAACGCAGCTAATAGCAAGCCTGAACAGATGCATTTATTTTGCAGATGTGTCAGTATCAATATGACACATGAGGCAGGGAAGCTAATAGCTAAAAAGAGCCCTGCGAGTTCGCTTGGGGCAAACAATAGTACCATCCAGGACCCGCACCAGGTAAACAAACTGAAAGCGAGACCGGCGCGTTGTAATTTGACTGAAAAGTACTCTTGTTTATTGGGTGTTGGATTTGATGCGGTCATTAGCTTAGCAATCGTCTGACAAACGCCAGAATCCCTGCAGCCGCCGGATCGTCAGGATCGGCATATCGGTCTTTGATGGTGCCATGATCGCGGCCGGGGACAACGAGAATTTCGATATCAAATTCGTGTTTCTTACAGACAGCTGCCATCAGTGCATTTTCTTCGACACGTGCTGCCATATCATCTCCGCCGACCAACAGGAACATCGGCATCTTCACATCATGGGCATAGAACAGCGGGGCGTCTTCGTCGATGGTCGGGCGTTCAATGGGAATACCTTTGTCTTTGCGGATGGTAAAGTGCGTGAGCATCTGGCCGGACGTGGGGATGCTGCCGGTGATCTCGGTGATGTGATGGCCGAACTTGGACAAGTGGCGATCATCCAGACAGGTGATGGCTGTGAGATAACCACCCGCTGAATGTCCGGTGACAAAAAGCCTGGTTGGATCACCGCCGTACTCAGCGATGTTTTCAATTGTCCATGCGACCGCTGCTGCAGCGTCTTCGTTGTACGCTGGATACTTGGCCTGCGGACTCACACGGTATTCCGCAGTCACCACGCCGAAGCCTTCCGCGATCATACGTTCAACAAATGGATCGCCTTCGCCGCGACCGCCACCTTCCAGACCGCCGCCATGGAAGTAGACGAATACAGGATAGTTGTCATTCTCCGGGCGATGCACATACACCGTGCATTTTTGAGCAGCATAGTCATCCGGCGGTGTTTGGTAATAACAGATGTCCTGGGCAACGAGCATGATACGGGCTCCTGATGATTAAACTTCCAATGCGGGAAAGTCAACCAGCAGGATATCCAGAATCACAATCCCCGTCCATGCGATGGTCCTAAGCCAATTCGTCCACACCAATCGATTGATCACCGCCAGATCGTAACCGTGTTTGGCAAGTTTGCTGTGGCAGGGCACGGAAAGTCCAAACGTCACCAGCCATGCAATGAGGATCAAAACGGCGATGATGAGATTCATCGGATTAATGTTCACGTAAAGCTCATAGCCATGCAAGCCCAGTTGCCCAAACATCAGTGGCACGACAAACCAACTGATCTGGCCGGTGTATCGCCTGTGATAAACCTGAAACTTCTCAGGGACGACTTCACGAAATGTCGGGTAAATGATCACCTGCACCAGCCAGATGAGAATCAATAAGCCAAAGTCAATTGTCAGTCGGATCATTTCCATCGAATGTATCCTGCAATGATCAGAAGTGCGTTGGGCCGCTATAAAATAACACAGAACCCATCGGCTGACGGGTTCTGTGTGAAAAATAGAAAGACATTAGCGATTAGTGCAGTTCAAACAATCATCATTTCTTTGTGTCTCTGATTTGGTCATTCCCGTACAGGCGGGAGTGACGGATGGTGAAGATCATTGTTTTTGAACTGCTTACTCCAAATCAATTACTTTTCATTTGTCATAGATCACGATATTTCTGAACTGTGAATCGCTGGCTTCGTTGGCATCATCGTCATTGACCAGCACGATGTAATTCATGCTTCCCGTGTAATATTGACCGATGGGGATGTGATACGTCTGCCAACCTTCGTGGGCATAGTTGTCAAAATCAAAGACCGTCCCTGCCCAATCCTGCGAACCGGATAGTGTGAAAAAGCGAGAGGGCGTTTGGACATCATCGTCATCCAAACCGATCGCCTGTATCTCACCGAGTGTGTCGCTTTTGAATTCAAGGCTGATCCAGGTGTCCGCCGTGACGGTGTAGGTCAGTGGCTGTTTCTTCCAGTTGTTGCCGCCGAGTTTGACCTCGGTTTGATCGACATTGAACGCGAGATTGTCCAGCGTGGTCTGCGAACCTGCATAGTTGGTGAGATCATCAAAGACGATTGGCAAGCTCAATTGACGATGCCCGACCTGCACATTGTCCACGAGAATCTGGCCGGTGTAGCTGCTGCCGGAGTTGTTGAAAATGTTCAGATGCTTGATGTCGGATATTGCAAAACGGAAAGGCAGATCGTTGATGCGATACTCGTGACCATCCTCGCTTCTCACCAGCAGGTCATAGTGATCGGTGCTGGCTGAGGCGATGTCTCTGACGTGCATCTCCACGCGGTACCACAAGGCAGGATCAATGGGGATACTCAGATCGGTGTTGCCACTGTTGAGTTTGTTGGCAAGGACATAACCACCTGCACCGTCATCGTGATTCAGCACCAGGAAGTTGCCATTGGTCCCACCTTCGGATTTCAGGCAGGCGTTCAGGGACAGGTCATTGTTGCCAGCATCACCGATTTTAAAATCAAACACTACGGAGAGTAGATCATCTGTGTCATGTTTGGTAAACGTGTAGCCGATCCCCGCACCGATCCCATAACTGGTTGTGGTGTCCGTATACACCACAGGCAAACTCCCAAGCCAGGACAGCGAAGAACTCCGCGTTGAATAGTCGATGAAGTTGCTTGTTGTGTGATGTGCGACTTCATATTCATAAACAGGATTGATTGGAGAGACCGGCGTTTTGCCAACGCGGATATTGTCCACGACAAACCCGCCTTGTGCTGATCCGCCGGAGTTATTGACGATGGAGAGATTCGCAAGATCGCTGATGGCAACCCGGAAAGGCAGGTTGTCAAAGCGCGTCGTCGTGCCTTGGTCATCCGTGACGAACAGCGTGTAATCCCGGCTGGATTGGGTGAGATTGTTGATTGCCATTTCAATGCGATACCACCGGTTGATTTGAATGTCATAGCCGAGCATGTCAACTTGCTGGTCGGTGTGCGTAGCCAGGCCAATCGTGCTGCCGTCATCATGGTAAAGCATCAGGAAACTGCCACCGGTTCCCGAACTGTTTCGCGTGATCGCTTCGATGGAAAGGGTGTTCGTACTGACATCAAGTACTTTGTAGTCGAAGGCAACATACAACGGTTCGTCATTGCTGTAGCTGTCATGATCATAGCTGACCCCCAGCGAAGAACCATAGGTCGAAGACGTGTCGGTGATCTGCACAGCAGGATGATTGCTCAGCCATGTCATGGGCGAACCATCGGAGACTTCGGTAACCAGTGTTCCGCTGCCGTTGTTGCCGTTGACTTGCCAATCCGAGATGTTGAGTTGCTGGTCGGATGGCCCGTCAATGATGCTGGCTTCGAAGACTTCGCCTTGGGCATTGCTGCCGGGATTGGAGAGTGTGTTGTTGGCAAACTGCACGCCCCGGCAGTGATCCAGCACGATGCCATACTCCAGACCTGCAAGACTCGGATCAAGTGTTGTAGCCGGTTCTTCAAAGCGAACGTAATTGTCGATGATGTTGTCCTTGACGATCAGTTCATCAATCCCGCGAATGATCATCGCTGAGCCGCCACTGTCCTGAATGACGTTGTTGGCAACGGTGATGTCATGCTGAATGTAGGACGTGGTGTAATCACCACCCGTGCGAATGTGCAGCGATGCAGACTCACCGGTTTCGTCAGGACGATCACCAATGTTGGTATCAATGAAAGTGTTGTTGATCACCTGGGCATTGGTGACATAGGGGCCTTCCCCCCAGTAATGCGGTTGACCCGACAAACTGATGCCTGAGCCCATGGTGTTCTTGATCAGGCAATCCTGAATCATGGTGTTGGGCGTTTGGATGCGAAATCCTCTTGCCAGTGAACCGATGCCCTGGGTGCGACGGATGATGGTGCCGCCCCCGAGAAAGCCTTCGATGGTGGCGATGGTGTCATCGTTGAGCGTCAATGCTTTGTCGAGCGTGATGCGGTAGACCGTCACCGTTTCGCCATATCTCAGCGATGCTGCAGGGCCGCTATACCACGGGTCAGTATCCAGATCCGCAATGGTGGTCGATTCGGTGATCTGGTAATTGTAGACGGTTTGGACGGACATGACTTTTCGCTGCCCCAGTGGCAACATACTCGCCCGGTCAAAGAAGTTCATGGTCACCGGCGAGCCATCGTCCACTTGAGCCTTTGCCAAGCCCAACGAAGTGATGAGCAATTGCGTGGAAGACTCCGGCCAGACCACGCGCTGGTAGGGGACATGCGTGTTGATGCAGTCATCGCCGAGATACGAAAGCGTGCAGTCTTCAATCAGTGGACCCTGCGCAGATGACGCACAGTTAATCCCGTCCGCATTGCCAGCAAGGAGTCGGTCGGTACCCGGCCGACGGATGATATTGACGTTGGAAAATTCCAGATGCCCCTGGTTGAGATTGGCAGCAACAGCTACAAACGGTGCAGCATAAATCTCAACATTCTCCATGCGAAAGCCATCATTGAGTTCCACTTTAAGGGCGCGCCCATCTCCGACGCGGGGCATGATGGCAATGCGATCACCAACTTCCAAACCGGAGTTCTGCAGGCTGACACCATAAAAGCCGGAGTAGGAAAGGATGTAGTCACCACCTGCTGTCTTGTTGTCAAAGTAGAAATACATGGACATGCCATGGACCTGCGGCTTGAGATCATGGGTGGTCGGGTCAAAGGCAATCGCTCGCCATTTACCGCCATTGCCGATGATGTCATAAGCAGCTTCGTACCCGGCATCCATGGTCATGAGCAGTTCACTTCCTGAGGACGCGATGTAGGAAATCGTGCCTTGGACAAAGATCGGTTTGTCGTAGTCGATTTTGAAATTCTTGACGGTGAGATTTTTACTTTTGTAGAAGCTGATGGCGGTCCTTGCATCATCAAACCAAAGTGTCGAGCCGGAGAAGTCGATGGTGAAATCTTCGACTTCCAGAAACAGGATGTGACATGTGTAGGTGCTGCCGATGACCTGGTCGAATCGGTAATCACCTTGTGCGATGGTGATCGACGGATCACCGTTGGCAATGGCAGCGTCGATACTCTGGAGGACAGCGACACCGGCTGCACGTTGCTGGGCTTTGGTCGTTTCGTCCCATGATGCGATGGAAGCAGGGAAGGGGCCTGCGTGGAGTTGGATTGTGCAGATGAAAACAAACAGACTCACGAACAGAGGTTGATGGCGTAGTGTGGACAAGATGACCTCCTTTGTCATAGTGATATGAAACGCGATGTGCGCAGACGATAACTGTCGACTCCCCAAAGCAAGCCAGCCGGACACAAACGGTCCGGCTGGGAGAAAAAACAAATGAACTGGCGGCTGGGCCGTTGTAATGACGGGAATGAAATGTCGCCCGAAAACCCCGCCCCCGGAAGCCCCCGAAACCCCCGGAAAACCTTTTGAAATACGCTTTGTGTTCTCCTGAGATTACTTGTTTCGTGCGGTGAAGATGGTTCCCTTGGCATACTTGCCGGGATTGATGACGGTATTCTCTTTGAGGGTCACGTTTTCACAACTCTCAACGACGATGCCGTACCCCGTGCCGTTGAACTGAGCGGGGATTTTTTCAGCTTCCGAGAGATTGGGATACGTGTAGTAACCATCGATGGTGTTGCCGGTGATGGTAAGGTCTTTGATGCCACGAACCATGATGCCCATGGTCGGGGCGTTTTTGATCAGGTTGTCTTTGAGCGTGATGTCGTACTGTGTGAAGTTGGTTGTGTAATCGCCTTGCTGCTGGACCATGATCACCGGGTGGTTCTTATCCGTGGTGTCATTGGCACAGTTGATGAAGGTGTTACCCTGCGCGATTGTGGAGTGAACATACGGACCTTCCCCCCAGAAGCTGGGTTGACCACTCATACTCAGGCCAAAGCCGCGTGTGTTTTGGATGACATTGTTTTCGATCAATGCATGCGGACCCTGCAGGCGAATGCCCCGAGCGATGGTGTCGGAGAAGTGACAGTTACGGATCACCGCCCCCGCACTGATGTACTCAGGGCAGGTGGTCACCACGTCTCCCGTAATGGTGATGGGGTTGTCCAGGGTGATCACGCATGCCTGGGCTGTTTTGTTCTGTGCATTGAAACGGGCAGCATCACCGGAATGAAAGTTGTCCTTCAAGTCAAAAAGGATCTTGCTCTGATCCAATGGGTACGCATCAATGTTCTTCACGGCGGTGACCATACGCTCACCGATTTTGGACATTGTCTTACGGTCAAAGAAAACGATCTTCACCGGCTTGCCACTGTTGGCTTTGCCAGCAGCATTGGGATTGATCGGTGTCATGGTCAATTGGTTGGACGAATTCTGCCAGACGACGCGGTTGTAGGCACTGTGGACATTCACGCAGTCATCGCCGAGGTATTCGACTTTGCAGTTATCCAGCAGGGGGCCGTTCTCCATGTTGTTGATATTGATGCCGTCTGCATTGCAACTGATCAGGCGATTGGTCTCGGGGCGACGGACGATCTGGATGTTTCGGAACATCGCGCTGCCGGTCCCCAGTTTCTGGACAAAGCCGACGAAACCGCTGGCATGCAGGGTGATGTTCTGCATGGTGTTGTTGTGACAGAACTCAATACGCACCGCACGGCCTTTGCGTTTGACCATGGCAATGTCATCGCCGACAGCAATGCCTGAGTCCTTGAGTTTGATCCCATAAAACCCACGGAAACTGGTGATCTGGTAACCTTCTGGCGTACGGTTCCCCCAGTTGTTGTAAAGCGAGAAACCGATGACATGGTCTTTGAGTTTTCGTGTTGCAGGATCAAAAACCAAACCACGCCAACGTGCTTTGGGATTACTCACCAGCGGGGCGTCATTGGGTTGATCGTAACCATCATCCAGCTTCACATGCAGGTGCTGCTTCTTGTGGTCGATCGCCATGATCCGACCTTGCACGTAAGGCAGTGGGTCCCAGTCCAACGTGACGTTTTTGACCGTGCAATCGGAGTTATGTTTGAGAAAGATGCCGGTCGCCTGGTTTTCAAACCAGAACGTCGAGCCTGAGAAATCCAGCGTAACACCAACCATGTCCTCCCAGAGAATATGCATGGGGTTGCGATCACCGATGGTCTTGTCAAAACGGTAATGCGCTTTGGCTACGGTGATTTGTTTTTCACCACGTTTCACTGCTGCATCAATCTCAGCGAGCATTTTCCGTCCTGCATCACGCTGAGCCTGTTTGGTTGTCTCATCCCACGCTGCCATCTCCGTTGGCAAGGGACCGGCAAAGGTGGTTTGCATTGCAAAGCTTCCGACAAGAATCAAAGCCAGATAAAGCACACGCAAGTGACGGGGCAATATGCAGCGCATTTGTTATTCCTGAATACGCGACTTGAATCAATCCAGAGCAAGGCAGAGAAACCTTCCACACAACGTTAATCATGTGGAAGGGATGGGTGTTTCGTGAATATGAAGTTACTTGATTCGCACTTTAAACACATCGCCCTTGGCAAAGGGACCGGGTTGTGAAACCGTATTGCCCTTCATGGTCAGACCGGTGATGGCGTCGAGCACGATGCCGTAACCTGTGCCGTTGATGTCCTCGGGCATGGGATCACGTTGTTCGTGAACTTTATAGAGATAGTAGCCTTCAATGTTGTTATTCAGCAGTTTCAGATCAATCACACCGCGGACCATGATGCCCATCGCGCCACAGTTCGCAATGGTGTTGTTGGCAATGGTGATGTCATATTGCGTATCACTTTGCGTGTAGTCACCGCTTTGCTGGACATAGATGGCAGGGCAATTGCGGTTGGCCGGGCCGATCCCACAGTCGATGAGTTTGTTGTTGCGGGCGACTGTCGTATGAACATAGGGTCCTTCGCCCCAGTAGGAGGGTTGGCCACACATGCTGATCCCGTAGCCCATGACATTTTCGATGATGTTGTTTTCGATCACAGCCTTGGGCGCCTGAAGTCGGATACCACGTGCCAGTGAGCCGATGAAGTGACAGTTGCGCACCACGCCACCTGCGCTGATGTAGTCCGGGAGCGTGGTCACCACGTCACCTGTGATTTGGATGGGTTTATCAAGTGTGATGATATGAGCGCGAGCGGTTTTGGCACCTTCACGGAACTGCGAAGCGATGCCGGAGCGGAACCAATCCTTTAAGCTGAACAGGCATTTGTCCTGGTCGACGGGATACTGGTTATTGGTGGTGACCTTAACGACTTTTCGCGATCCGATTTTCTTCATGGTCTTGCGGTCGAAGAAGAGAATCTCCACGTCTTTGCCGTCATTGGCATCATTGGCGCCGTAGCCATTCATCAGGGAACTGACCAGTTCGGTGGGGGAGTTCTGCCAGACGATTCGGTTGTAGGCACTGTGGATATTGACGAAGTCGTCGCCGAGAAACTCCATGCGACAGTTCTCAAGGGTGGGACCGTATTGCATGTTCCCGACGTTAATGCCGTCGGCATTGGAGCCGATGAGTCGGTTGGTGCCGGGGCGGCGGAGGATGTTGACATTTCGGAATGTCGCGCTGCCGCGCCCAAAATTTTGGGCAAAGGTGACGAACGGACTTGAGTAACAGGTGACATTTTCCAGTGTGTTGTTTTCGCAGGTTTCGATACGCATGGCCCGACCCATACGACGGAGCATGGCAATGTCATCGCCGACATCAATGCCGGACTTCTCGAGTTTGACACCGTAAAAGCCGTTGAGTTTGACGATCTGATAACCTTCTGGCGTACGGTTATTCCATGTGACATCCAGAGCAAAGCCGATGACCTGTTCTTTGAGACGACGGGTCTTGGGATCGAAGATCATGCCACGCCAGTGATTTTTAACCTTGGTGAAATCGTTGACCGGCTGGTCATAGCCTTCGTCAATTTTGACGTGAATCTGCTGGGTTTGATGGTCAATCGCCATGATCTTGCCTTGGATAAACGGCAGGGGGTCCCAGTCAAGATTGACGTTTTTGAGCGTGAAGTTTTTGTTCCGCGCCAAGACGATCCCTGCACGCGGATTTTCAAACCAGAACGTCGAACCTTGCAAGTCAATGGTGACGCCCTCCATGTCCGACCAGAGCACATGCATGGGGCGGCGGTCTTTGAGGAGTTTGTCAAAACGATAATCGCCTTTGGGGATGACGATGTTTTTCTCACCGGCTTTCACCGCTGCCTGGACATCCGCGAGTAGTTTTGTTCCTGAATCGCGCTGAGCCTGTTTGGTGGCATCATCCCATTTTGCAATCTCGGGTGGATAGGGGGCTGCGTTGGTATGCAGGCAGAGACTGCCAAGTAAGACCAGTATCAACGGCTTGGCGAGAATGTTGAACAGTCGAGTGTGCGTCATGAATTTTGCTCCTGTCAGTGGTGTATGGCGCAACCATAACTTGTGGGGTCAAAGTGTTGTTGGACCCTTAAAAATAAGTGCTTTTTTACGTATCCTGTCGCGGTGGGCCACAGGAATCACGTTCGATGAGTTGAATATCAAATAACCGATGCGCGATCGGTTTGGGTTTCTTGGGTTCGTCAATTTGCTCAAGCAACAGATTCACTGCCGACCTTGCCATTGCTTCAAGCGGCTGACGAACGGAGGTCAGTCGCGGGCGACAGTATTCACATTCCTGGTGATCGTCCACGCCGAGAATCGATAAATCTTCGGGGACACGGATACCCAGCTTTTCGGCTTCTTCGAGAAACGCAATGGCGTACTCGTCTGATGCACAGAGAATCGCTGTGGGCAGGTGATCGCTTTGCTGCCAACTGATCAGTTGATCGCGACAGGTCTTGGACAGCGAGTGAATACGCAACGGCAGAATCTGTGTCTGCGCCAATCCCGCATTAAGCTGACAGGTGATCTCGGTAAACGCCTTGGCGCGGGCAATGTGATGGACGTTGGGAAAGTCATGAATGTCGTAGTAACAGATTTTCCGATGCCCGAGATTTCGAAGGTACTCAAAGGCTTTGAAGATGGTTTGGTGGTTGTCGGGAATCAGGGACGCAATGCCATGGATGTCGGTAAATTCATTGACCAGAACCACTGGCATCAAGTCGCGTATCCGCGTCAGGAAGTCCGGCTCGTGGTAGAGGGTGACAATCACGCCATCGACGCGTTGGTCGGTGATGAGCCTGGGCAGGTAGTCGGGCTTGCGCGTGTCGATGGTGCTCATTGTCAGGTGATGGTCGTGTTCGGTTGTCACCTGTTGCAGTGACCAGAACATGCGTGCGTAGTACGGACTGCTGATAAATTTCGACTCATGCGTATCGGGCATGATCAGCCCGAGATTGTTGGTGCGCACGGGTTTATTCTGCCGACTCTGACCCATCGCACGGAACCGCGGGTCAGGGACATAGCCCAGCTCCGTGGCCGACGCCAGGACCTTTTGACGGGTCTGTTCGGTCATCGGTCCGGTCTGGTTAAGCACGCGTGACGCGGTCGCAATGGACACGCCTGCGTGCTTGGCAACTTGTGTGAGACTGATACGCATGGGTTGTGAAAAGTTTACATGCGACCTTTCACAAGTCAATCAAACAGCTTGGAATTTTGTTAAAAAGAGTTGAATATCCTGACGTATGCCTGTTTGAATCGCGTCTGTCTATCGAAAAAGTGATATGCTTCAAAATAGTATAAATTCATGAAAAATAACAAATTGTAGATATATCTGAGGTTTCTTTGAAAAATATCAGGCCTTGGATGATGGATTTTGAAAAATGACTGGTCTAGTATATTTCACGTGAAAGTCATTGTTAGTGATGGAGAATCACTTTGACCCAATCTGCTCCAAATCCTGCAAGCTCTGCGACCTTGGATACGCCACGCAAACCCACCGTGATGGACGTGGCTAAAAAGGTTGGGCTTTCGCATACGGCGGTCTCGCTGGCTCTACGCGGACGCCCGGGGGTGAGTCCCAAGCAGCAGCAACGGATTCGCCAGGCTGCAGCGGAGTTGGGCTATCAACCCAAAGCGGCAGCACAGATGCTCCGTTCAGGTCGGACAGGTTACATCGGACTGCTGCTTGAACCCGGTGGTCCGGAAATGCTGACACACTCGGCAAGCAGCAATTGCATTCTCAGTTACTTCCTGCATGTCTGTCAGCATTGTCAGCGTCGTCACAACGTCGAGTTTTACCATCAGAATCCAGATGGTTTTCAACCGCCGCATCAATTGGCGGGTTCGCTGGTGGATGGTTTGTTACTTGGTGGCTTTATCGATGCCCAGTTACGCAAGTGGTTGATTGATCAGCCGCATTACAAATGGGTCAGTGTTGATGAACCCGGACCCTATGCTGTCCTTTCGGATATCAATATCGGTATCGCACAAGCCGTCAAGCAGCTTTATGACATGGGGCATCGACGCATCGCTTATGGTGGTGGACCTTATCACTATCGGCAACACGAGATCGGACGGATGGGCTATTTGACCGGCATGTCCAATCTTGGTTTACCTGTCGATGAATCCTGGATCGGTCGATTTGGTTCAATGCCTCAAGTACCTCAGATGCAGAATTCCAAGAATCAAAGGCAGTGGGTTCAGAACCTGCTCAAACAACCCAATCATCCCACCGCATTCATTGGCAATGGGGTCGGCGTGGCACGCAACACCCTGGTGCAGGCATTGACCATGGGATTACGCGTTCCTGAAGATATCAGCATCATGGCCGTCGGCGTGAGTACCTCAGCCATGGATACCTGCCCGGCATTCTCGACGATTGAAAACGATTATCACACCATCATGAAAACCGCGTTGGACATGTTGGTTCAACTCGTGGATGGCAAAACCGTCAAGCAAAATGAAGTGCACGTCAATCCTGTGATTGTCATGCGAGAAAGTGTCGGGCCGATCCAGGTCTGATTCAATACTGTCTGTCCACACAGACATCGTAAAAATTGGTTTTTTGAAAGGTATCTGGCGTTTTCCGGGGCAAAGGCAAGCGGCGTATTTCATGTTTCATGTTGGAGACATTGTCATGGCACGAAAACAGGCATTCACACTCATCGAGTTATTGGTCGTGATTTCCATTATTGCGATGTTGATCTCGATCCTCCTACCGGCGTTGGGACAGGCACGTGAAGCTGCCAGACGCGCTGAATGCCTGACTCGCATGAAAACGTTGGTCTTTGTGAACTACACCTATGCCCAGGATCACAAGAACACATGGGTTAACTACGACATGGGCTCCGCTCGCAGTTGGGTCCGCACGTGGGTGGATCGCAAATACATGCCCAACGCCAATGCGGGGATGCCGGCTCAATCCACCTATTGGCATTTCAAATGGAATGTCTGCCCGTCACGTTCAACCAATGCCAACGGCAAGAACGCTGATGGCGCGCCGGACATGCTGGCCTACAACGAGTTTTTCGGTTGGCTGCATGGCAACCCTGCATATCTGAGTGATTACAAGTGGGTCCGCGTGGATCAGGTTGTTCGCCCCGGCAAGACAGCCATGTTTGCAGAAGGCAATGCCTACAACACGGATGGGGGCAACACCGTTCGTGCACATTACTACCGTGGTTCGTCATGGGTGCAAATGACCAAGCATAACGGTGCAGGCAATTACGGCTTTGCTGATGGACATGCCGAGGCTGTTGATGCACCGACGGCCAGCAATCTCTTTGCTGCACCCGATCCCAAAGAATTTATGAAACCGTTTGATAACTAAAACCATTACACCGGTTCAAGACAATATTTGAACCAGACCAGCTTCGTCTGAGCCATCATGCTCAGCAGTCTACAGGAGTTCATCATGAAGAGAAACACGCACAAAACCAACGCCTTTACGCTTATTGAACTATTGGTCGTGATTTCCATCATTGCATTACTGATTTCGATTCTGTTACCTGCATTGGGTAAAGCGCGTGAAGCCGCAAGACGTGCCGAATGTCTGACACGACTTAAGACACTCGTCTTTGTGAACTACACCTATGCTCAGGACCATAAACAAACATGGGTTAACTTCGACATGGGCTCTGCACGCAGTTGGGTCCGTACCTGGGTTGATCGCAGTTACCTGCCCAATACGAACGCTGGGTTGCCTAATGAAAATGGCTATTGGGATAAAAAATGGAATAACTGCCCGTCGACAGCAACCAACAGCAACGGCAAGAACAGTGCGTTCCGCCCAGACATGCTCGCGTACAACATGCACTTCGGCTGGTTGCATGGTTCGCATAGTGGTATCGCAGAATACAAATGGGTTCGTGTTGATCAGATCACCACACCCACCAAGACCACCATGTTTGCCGACAGCGATTCAACCAACTCTGAAAACACCCGCAGTCACTATTATCGACACTTCGGCTTCATTCAGGAAGACAAGCACGACGGCGGGGCCAACTACGGCTTTGCTGACGGACATGCTGTGGCCTTGAGTGCCCAGGCTGCTTACGACTTGAACGGCGGTGCTGGCGGCGGGAAATATCCATTCATCGTCCCATTTGAATAACCTCACATACAATCTTTGATCTTCACCAGGCGATACTCTCTTTGAGTGTCGCCTTTTTTATCGTTGGCAGGTGTCGCGCTCGTGATTGGTCATGGCTTGCGATGGGAGCAGCAGCTTGTTATCACTATGAACCAGTCCATTCCCAACCTGCCATTGATTGAAAGTCGGTGTCGTATGCGCATCATCGTGTACCCGTTTTACTTGTGTTGGATCGTTGTGTCTATGAGTTTGATTTCTGTCGGACACGCACAGGAAAATAACGTGGTCATGGACAGTGATCTGACCGCCAGTTCATTTGGTCAGCCAGTCACCATCAAAACCAAAGATGATCAAGGCCGCATCACCGGTGTGTTCCCCCAAGGCTGGCAGGACAATTCCAGTTGGGCGCCGGTGAGTTATCAAAGTCTCAAAGTCACGCAGGACAACACATCATTCTGGCGGATTGATATCCCAACCGCGCAACCCGAGCGCGTACAAGTTCGACACAACCTGCCGGACATGGCGGGGGGGGAGATGGTTTACGAATTGTCCCTGCTTGCACGTGGCAATCAATTCATTGAAATCGGTATCCGGCGAAGCGGGGCACCTTACGAATTTTTCTGGAGTGCGCGACAGGTTTTAAATGACCAGTGGCAACGCTGTCAATGGCGCTTCAAGTTGGCAAAACCTCTTCAATCTCAGGACATTGGTCTCTGGCTGAATATCACCGGGGCGCCTGCACAGATTGATCTGAAGCAAATCAAAATCGTTGCTTACTCTCCGGAGCAAATCCTTGAACAGGCAAAGGCAAAGTATCCCGGTCCAGGCCCCGTGAACCTGCTGCGCCAATCACGATTGCCTTTGGGCATGCAGACCGGCTGGTCATTGTATCGAACGATGGATGATGCAGACGATGTACAAATCAGTCATGTCAGTGACCCGACAAGCCCGACGGGATCAGATGTCATGCAACTGGTCTCAAATGAAAAGCGGATGCTTGTCCGAGGCGAACCGCTGACGATCCACCGACACTGGTTAAACCATGTCGCCAGTGTCTATGTCAAAGGCAACGGTCGCATTCAGTTCTCCGCTAACAGTGGAAATTACTATCTGGCGAACCGTGAAATTGCCATCGATCCATCCATGGGATGGCAGCGTTTGGTCATTAAGTTCAAACCCCGCAACGATCCGGCTCATCCCACCTGCCTGACTTTTCAGGGCAGAGGTGATCTGCAAATCGACGGCCTGATGGTACACAGTGGCAATGAAGCCCAACCCTACCAATCCCAACGCCCCGCAGAGATCTCTTTGGCAGCAGGCGATGGGCAGATCGCATCCTTCACCAATACGAACTTTGATGACGAACCTGCCATGTTTCGCTATGTCTGCACCGGAGTTCCTGAAAACCAACCTGCTTTTTTGAACCTGCAATTCACCAATGTGTATGGCAAACAGAAACAGAAGCAATTCGAACTCAATGATGCCCAACAATGGATTGGCGAAGTCAACTACAACGTATTCAAAGACCAACCCTATGGTTCAATCCATATCATGGCGACCATCACCGACAAACAAGGCAAGGCATTGAGTACAGCCAACGAATTGGTGATGCACCGACTGCGTCGACCGCATTACTGGATGAAAGACGCACCGCATTCACCGTTCGGAACGCACACACTTTCAACTCGCCGACACATTCAAATGGCCAAAGCCGTGGGCATCAACTGGACACGTTTGCATGATGCAGGTACCGAGTACATCGGGTGGTATCACCTCGAACCCCAACCCGGTCAATGGCAGTTTTATGACAGACAACTCAAACGCTACCGGCAATTCGGCATGAAGATTCTCGGCCTGCTTTCCACTGCTCCCAAATGGGCAAGCCTGTATCCCGGCTTTGATGTCAACGGTTACTTCGATCGTTACTACATGCCCAAAGACTTTGAGCAGTTTGCAAATGCGTATGTGAAAGTCGTCGTCAAACGCTATGACAAACTCATTGATGCATGGGATATCTGGAATGAGCCATGGGGCACATGGTGGTCCGTCGGATATGACAAATCCAAACAGGGGACCGACGGATACATTCAGGCAGAGGATGAAGTCAAACAATACGCAGCCTTCCAGAAGATCGTTTACAACGCGGTCAAAGAAGTCAAACCCGACGCGCACGTCACCGGTACAAACTCGATCTTCGGTGAAGTCGGAAAAGCATGGACGAAAGGCATGGTCGAAAATGGCGCGGTCCCGTTTGCGGACAGCTTTGCTTACCATCATTACACCCAGAGTTATGCAGGCTATCCCGGCGATGTGGTTCATCGCGGCTTACACGATCAGATCCAACTCTTCCCCAATCATAAGCTGCCTTACCCCGCATGGATGACCGAAGGTTCCCCAGTGTCGGGCCAGATAGCCAACGGACTGTATCGCGTGACCTTGCCTGATGCTGAGCCTGAGGACGTGATGCAGACGGCTGATAGTTTGAGTCGCTATTGCTTATCCATGTTGACCGCTGGTGTTCAAAAGTTCTTTCTCTACTCGATGCACACGCATGATTACTTTGGTCAAGCCAATACATGGCAGGTGCTGGTGACTGAAGAGGGGGCGCTACATCCATGTGCAGCAGCGGTCAGTGCAATGGCTTGGTTCTTGGAAGATACAACCTTCAAACAACACACCAACCTTGCCAACGGACTTCATGCATGGCAGTTCACTGGATCGCGCGGCACAGTAACCGTGCTGTCCACTACGCCCGGTACCGATGTCACTTACACCTTGCCCGACATTGCTGGTACGCAGTACTTCGACCTGTTTGGCAACCCGCTTGCCCCCGGGACATCCATGGGCCGGACACTGGTTTACCAGGTAACCAACGCCCAGTGATAATCGCGCCATCGGATGCAAGCCTGTCGGGATTGGATACAGGCAAAGTTGAATCGGAACGGTATGATTGTCACACGAATCAAGTCTTAATCAGGAGTCGTTGCGATGTCGCAAGCATTTAAGGATCGGTTGTTGCCAGCCGTCAAGGATGGCGGATTTGCTATGGATGGCTATTGGATCTGGTGCGGATCCGTTGTGAAGTCCGACGATGGCAAGTATCACATGTTTGCTTCACGCTGGTCAGAGCAATTGACGTTTGCGCCACATTGGGTGACAAACTCAGAAGTGGTTCACGCGGTATCGGATACACCACAGGGACCGTACGTTTTTTCGGATGTTGCCTTACCCCCACGGGGGCCAGGGTATTGGGATGGTCGGATGACGCATAACCCGACGATCCAACGGCATCCTGATGGACGCTACATTCTCTTTTACACCGGTACGACCTATGATGAACCAATGCCGACGCCACAGACACCGGCATCGCATGAATTGGCGTGGGAGAAAGCGCGTTCCAACCAGCGCGTGGGTGTTGCCGTTGCCGACTCACCTGACGGACCCTGGCAACGTTGTGATAAGCCTTTGCTCGAACCGCGCCCGGGGAAATGGGATGGCTGGATGAACACCAACCCTTCAGCGGTAATCCTGCCCGATGGTTCGGTGATGCTGTATTACAAGGCGGTCGGTTTCTCGAAGGACCTGTTGCGTTACGGTGTCGCCAAAGCGGATCAGGTTGAAGGGCCGTATGAACGTTTGCTTGATGAGCCGATCTTCCGATTCGACTCAACCAACGATCACATTGAGGACGCATTTGCCTGGCATAACGGTCAGCGATACGAAATGATTTTCAAGGACATGGCGGGGGGCATCTGTGGCGAACCCAAAGCCGGTGTGCATGCGTTTTCGGATGACGGGATCAACTGGCAACTGGCCCAGTGTCCGTTGGCTTACTCACGTACTGTGACATGGGATGATGGCAACACCACCGAGCAGGCTTTTCTGGAACGCCCGCAGTTGCTCATCGAAAACGGTCAGCCGACACATCTGTTTGCGGCCACCGGGATGATGCCCGACAACCAGTCCGCCAACCACACGAAAATCGAGAAAAGCTGGAACATGTGTATCCCGCTAGCTTGTCAGTAAATTTCTGAATCAAGGCCATGGGGCTTGCCATCGTCAAGCGACCGTGGCATGCTAATGTGATGTCGACGGATTCAAATGATAAACCAATGGATGAGGAGGCAGGTAACCATCTGGATGACGGATTGAATCCTGATGCCGATTGCTTCAAGCCACCTGCGATCCCGATTCTCGTGCACTGCATTCACTGTCATCAGGAGTACGAAAGCTACCTGATGCAATGGCGAGTTGAACGCGACATACAGGGCAATCCTGCAGGCTTCTGGTGCTGTGGCATGCCTGGCTGTGATGGCAAAGGTTTTGGCTTTGACATCTTCCCGGTCGACCCGGATTTCGTCGATGAAAACGGTGAGAAGATGTGGATCGACGACGATGAGCCAACGGATGATGATTTAACAGAT
>MDTD01089331.1_pt1 | contig 19032 bp, 17 predicted proteins | sample 811221 | NCBI WGS metagenome assembly MDTD01 (sample SAMN05326646, study PRJNA326480) | marine metagenome | isolation source: seawater | place: Pacific Ocean: South West | collected 2011 | reverse complement strand
GGGTGGGATGAGAAGAGATGTGACTTGGAGAGAAGGGCAATTTCCAGAAGTGTTAGACACATTTCGGAGGAGTCGCAGGCAATCAAATCGAACCAGCTGATTGTGGTGGATGACCTATCTTCTTGGCTTGGAACGGGTGCCCCCCCTAGTCCAAAGAGAATTGTCGAATCGCTCAAAGATGTTGGCCATTCTGCTGGGGTCTCTAGTTATGGAAGGCCATCATTCAGGACTGATGCCCCGTGGGAAGACGTGATTGATGCAGCAAAATCCATTCAACCGCCGATGTAGGACATTTCCACCCTGGGGAGAGAGTTTGGCTTTGGGGACCTAAGTTCGCTATATCTGTCCGACCTTGCAGACCATATCTTTGATATTTCAGCTGTTAGAACTTGAATTGGCTCAGAGAATGTGAGCCTGTCAGCTAAGTCATAACCCTTGTTGCTAAACAGACAAGTGAAAAGCTTCCCATCCGAGGAGAGTCGTGCCCTCACACATCCTCCACAAAATGGCTCTGTTACGGAAGAGATGAATCCTATCTCTCCAGAGCCATCAGAGTGAGCCCATCTTGAAGCAACATCTGTTGGAGATTTTCTCTCCATTGGAAACAGATCAAACTCACTTGAGAGTGTCTGTAGGACCTCGGAGGTGGGAACGACTTGCCCGAAGGACCATCTATTGGTAGATCCGACATCCATAAACTCGATGAAGCGGACTATTACGCCTGTGCCCCTAAAGTGTCTAACCAGTGGGGCTACTTCAGACTCATTCAATCCTCTTCGAACTACGCAATTTACCTTTACTGGATTCAGTCCTGAAGATACTGCTGATTCTATTCCACGGATAACCTCTCCAACAGGGATTACTGAGTCGGTAATCTTTGAATGGAGATCTGGATCGAGTGCGTCTAGACTTACGGTTACTCTGTTAAGTCCTGCTCTGTAGAGCTTATCTGATTGGTCTGCGAGAAGTGAGCCGTTTGTTGTTAGAGCAACCTCTAGACCCAAGGAGGAAACCATACTGACCAGTTCGAACAAATCTCGTCTTAGGAGTGGTTCACCGCCAGTGATCCTGACCTTGTTAAGACCCAGTGGGATACAGGCTGCGATAAATCTCTGGATCTGTTCATAGGACAGGATGCGATTATTTGGAAGGAATTTGTGGTGCCTCCCGAACTTTTCTCTTGGCATGCAATATCCGCATCTGAAGTTACATCTGTCAGTAACAGACACTCTGAGATCCCTCAGGGGCCTGCCCATCTTGTCTCTCGCCATAAAATCTCGACTGGGTGGAGGCTGAATAGTTTGTCTGATGGAAGAACAGGTTGAAGAATGAGTGTTTTCTGCCGCCTATCATAATGCTGGAAATAACTGACAAGGCTAGGGAGATGCTCCACAAGTTCTCAGAGCAATCAGATAACGATTTAGTTGCGCTAAAGGTGGAGATCGTAGGTAGGGGACCCAAAGGGTTTCAGTACGATTTACAACTCATAAGCAAGGAGGATGCAATGGAAGATGATATCGAGTCTGAGATCGGAGATTTGGTCGTTTTCGTAGGAGCTAGGAGCGCCCCCTATCTCGAAGGAACAATCTTAGATTACAAGGAGACACTAATGGGAGGGGGATTTAGTTTTGAGAACCCGAATCCGCTCTGGATTGATGATGTTTCCAAGGCTGTTGCAGAGGTTATTTCCAACCAAGTAAACCCCCTTGTAGCATCTCATGGAGGTCATGTAGATCTAGTGGGAGTAGATGGGGGGAATGCTATGATTTCATTCGGTGGAGGATGCCAAGGATGTGGAATGGTTGATGTAACCCTGAAAGAGGGGATTGAGGTTATGATTACCGAAGAGGTCCCCGAGATTACAGCGGTAATTGACATGACAGATCACGAAGCAGGGACTAATCCGTTCTACTGATTAGTAGACCATAGGTACATCGTCCTCGTCATCTTCTGGAGGTGCTGGTAGGGCAGTAGCCTGTGCCCTTTCGAATGCTTCGCGGACTCTATCTTCGATATTCTTTGCATCTTCAAGCAATCCCCCCAGAGGTATTTCCATTCCTAAGAATTCGCTAAGACCCTCCAAAGCGATTAAGGCAGCTCTTGCATCTGGATACATCGGATTACACTCAGCAAGCAGAGCCGTAATATCCAGACCTCTTCTCTCTCCCTCGGCGATGAGATACCCGGCTATTCCCGATACTATGCCCTGCTGTATTCTTTGTATGCTTGAGCCATCTAGCTGATCTCTACCTGCAGGTGTCGAAGATACTCCCCACAATTCACTGTCCTCTTTGATACCTAAATCGTTGCTTACTACCCCATCGATAACTACCAACCTTTCAAATCCACCTTTGGTGAACCAGTCAAGGACAGTATTCGCAAAATACACATCATGCTCACTTGGAAACTGTATCTCCGAAGTGAAAACTCCGATTTCGTCTCCCTGGTAGACTCTTACTGGATGCTTGGGCACTGAATCATGAATAAGTGCCACGGCCGGAAATTTTGGATGGAGGACCGTGCCCATTGGACTTAGATCGAGAGAGCCGACTAAATGAGAGGTCGCTATTACGCCTACCGAGCCAACTGTTGAAAACCCACATACGGCAGTACCCCCCAATCGAGTTGGGTCAGCTTCGGAATGTAGAACTAGAGGATAACCTCCTATGTTTTCCTCGCTCATGAGGCTTGGTTGCGGGTAAGCTCTTTGAATCTCACGCATAAACATCATGAAAAAAATTTGTAAAGTAAACGAGAGTAAAATTAACATGACAAAGCTAAGCGCTTGGGAGTACCACGGAGTATAGCATGTCAAAGAAGAGTCTCGGGGAGTTGTTCCTAGTACTTGGTTCCCAAGAAATCAATTTAGCCGATTTTACTCGAGAAGCAAGTGATCGTTGGTTGAAAGTCACACACCAGGATACTTGGTCCTCCACTCTTTCCAGAGTCAGAATCGCCCGACAGGAGGCATTAGAAAGTACTCTAGAAGCAATTAGAATAAGTGGCTTTCCGGATAGGGGCTCTTCCTTCTCCAGAATTCTTACCTCTTGTGGGATAGAAAATAAATCTGATGTTATTCTCGCAGCTGTTCAATACATGAGGTCAGTCGAGAAGGAGAGTTTTACGACTCCAAGGGAGTTGAAGAGGCTGATATCAGAAACTGGGAAATGGACAAAAAAATCGATTCGTGGATGGAATATCTCTCTGTACATTGGAAGAATGTTACAAGGAGGAGCCAAAGGTTCGGAGCCTCTTCTTGAGTATCCTCGTAGGAAACCTAAGAAATATGCATATGTGGTACTGACCGAAGCAGGAAGGGACCATCTGGACAAGCTCTCTCTGATGAGGTGAATATTTGACTGAAGAAAAAAAAGATTGGTCTTTCACGTCACATGTGGGTGAAGATTTGCGAGGAGTCAATCTATCTGGAGCTAATCTTCGAAGAGCCATTCTTGATAGGGCAGATTTGGAAGGGGCAGATTTGTCTGGAGCTGACTTACGAAATGCCTCTATGAGAGAGACGAATCTGATGAAAGCAGCTTTGGATGGAGCAGATCTGCGGGGAGCTAGGATGGTCAAAGCGAGGCTCGGCCTTTCTAATCTCCAAGGAGCCAGGCTCGATGGAGCAGACATGAGAGGGATCAGAGGAAAGTATGCGGTTTGGAGGGATGCGAACTGGTGGGAAGCAACAATGGATGAGGGTCTGACCAAGTCTCTTTCGAAAAAATGGCCGCGAGATTAGTCCTTGGGGCACATCTTTTCTAGGCCTTCTCTCATCCATTCTGGAATAGGAATTTTCTTACTCACTTCCAACATATCGGTACAAACGGTTACTTGCTCGGCCATCCAGCAAGTCACTCCATCCTGATTCTTGAACTCGTAGTTCCAAGTAATGGATGTTCTTCCTATCTTTGAAACTGAGATGGAGCATTGCACTGTATCCCCATAATAGATTGGGTGCATGAACCTAGCCTCACTATGTACGAGAGGAAACGCTATCTTTTTTTCACTGAGAATTTCATTGTAGTGGAATCCGCACGAGAACTCCCATGACTCCTCATAGAATCGATGAGCAAGGTCCCAGAATCTTGGATAATAGACTATCTTGGCTAGATCGACCATTGGAAAGTCTATTCTTCTTTCAGAAACGAATGTCATAACCAATCCTAGACGGTGTTTGGCTTGAACCTAACCTTAGGGCGGACCCACCGCGATTCGAACACGGGTTTCCAGCTCCGGAGGCTAGAGTGATATCCAGGCTACACTATGGGTCCAGAACGTAACCAATGTCCAGTACTAATTGAAAGATTGCTAAAGTCTCCTGAGTCAGTAATGGCGGACCCACCGCGATTCGAACACGGGTTACAAGCTCCGCAAGCTCATGTGATATCCAGGCTACACTATGGGTCCAGCATTTATTCGACTGGATGGTAAGGCTTAATCTCGACGGTGTTGGAAATCACATCGAGAGAGGCAGTACTGTCTTCCAACTAGGTACTGCTAGCTTCTTTGACTTTGGTCCTGTCATGGTCATAGGATTCTTCTGAATAAGAACTCCATGCATTCCGTGAACATTGAATTTTACCCTTAGCTCGATCATTCTATCTCTTTCTGCTGTAATTACTTGCTCTGAATCCAGTTCAAAAGTAGAGGATGGTTCTCCTTCGTCATTTTCTATATTCAGAGTATTGCCCTCCAATCTAGCTCTTGGTGAGAAATCAAAGTCCTGTGGATTTTTCATAAACACCTTGGCGTCTACTATTAGTCTACCCTTCACTGAAGCCTTTGTAATCTCAATAGACTTCACCATGACCCTGCCACGGATTGCTGTATGAAAGGCCTTCGCTTGGATGGTTAGACGCTAATCTCGCTAACTCTGAGGACTAATATCACAAATCTTGCTTGTAGAGACCAGTCATTTCCTTGATCCGGGTCAATGCCATCGATGGGGGTATCTGGATCACATTCCAGTGCGGTGACAAGAAAATTCCAATTTCCTTGTCCAAACCTTCCATTAGGATCGTTCAATAGCTGCATCTCGACTTCTTCCTTCGAATTCGCGAAAACCGTATAGTCTGACTCTGGTATTGGATTCATCGAGCTTCTCTCCAAAACCGCCGAGGAATTCTCGGTAATGTTATCTTGGGTGGTAATTACACTAAACGACCATCCAGAAGATGGTACATCAACTCCGAGAGTGAAGTTATCCTCAGGCCACATTATTGGCAGTATATCTCTTGAAAGAGTGAGTGTAGAGGTGAAGTCAATGAGTCTGGATCCGTCACCCGGTTGGAACTGAATTTCTTCTGTTTGTCCCTGTTCAAGATATCCGGACCAGTCATAATCTACGTGTCTCTCTTCCCAAATTATTCTGAAGGTTCTAGAGATTACTCTGAGATTCCAAGTTGTTGTGTTAGATCCTCCGCTATCATCTACAACTGTCACAGTTCCGGAAATATTTGTGGCTTGAGAAGTGACTAGGCTAGTGACTGCCCCGTTCGCATCTACATCATTTAGCGGATCGCTGTCTCCGTCGGAGTCCTGGGTAGAGTCGAAATCCCATGTAACATCTACAGCTCCCCCCTCTGGATCAAAGGACCCGCTTGCATCCATTCTTGCTTCTTGGCCTGATTTTACAAAGTCAGGGAGATTCAAAACAATATGAGGGATTGCATTTACGATAATTAGTGTAGATGCTGAGTCGGACCCTCCCTCATCGTTGTAAACCTCTACTTTGACCTCAAAAGTCCCGGATCCATCGAAAATATGGCTAATCACTCCCTGTTTTGTAGTACGGATTTCGCCATCTCCAAAATCCCATCTGTATTCATCAATAATGGTTGGATCGGGAGTAGTGGAATCTCTGGCATCGAAATTTACCGCTTCACCTTGGTTTACTATATCTCTATCTGAGCTCAAACTTGCATTAGGATTTCCAGGACCGATGCCTCCGCAACCTGCAATAACTTGAGAGATCATAAGAAGGGAAATTAGAATCGGGACCGTGGCTGGGCTCTTTGCCATGACATCAGAAAACGAATACCCCTCATATGTGTGTTGGGGGTGATTGAGAAAATTCGAAGATTGCGAGAGTTCATGGACGGTGTCCATAGTACAGATGCGAGGGAGTGCCTTGCTTGAAGGAATGAGAGTTCTAGGATTGGATCTTGAAACAACCGGATTCATGCCTAGATCTGACAGGATAGTAGAATTCGCAATAGTTGGAAGTGATATTGATGGGTCTCGCGTTTATCTCCAATCTGTGGTTAATCCGGGTGTCAAGATCCCTCCGGAATCAAGTCGGGTTCACGGAATTTATGATTCTGATGTTATGGATAAATCTGATATTGGAAGATACTTTGATGAAATCCTAGATTTAATTGATGGTGCGGTACTTGTGGGACACAATATTATTGATTTCGATTGGAGATTCATAGAAATAGAGTTCGCAAGATTTGGTCGTGAGGCCCCTAGGCCGTTAGCGATTCTTGATACAATGTTAATTGCAAGAAAATTAAAGATTCCACGGCCTCACAAACTGGGTTCCCTATGTGGAAGGTTTGGAATCGGGCTTGAAAGGGCACATAGTGCTGATGCTGATGCAGGTGCAACTCTCCTGCTTCTGTGGAAAATAATGGGTTCTTTCCCAGAAGAGTTTCAGGGCCCATCCGAGAAAATATTGGAGTTATTTGGACACAGACCCTAGCAAAGGGGACCATGATAGAATCTCTGACCAATCTCCAAGATGCAGTACTTTCCCCGACACTCTAGCACTGCCAAGGAATATCGGATCGTCTCCGATATAATCCATGATTTTCTTCATTTGTTCTAGTGCACCGTCCTTTAGGATAGCTCCGAATCTGTGGCTTGATTGTGATAACTCCCCATTTTTTCCAGATGGTGGGGCCCTTTGGAAAAGAGCAGCTCCGGATTCAGGGTCTAACCTAACCAAGTTAACAACCTCGTCAGTGAACATCCCTCCTTGAGGTATTTCGCCGTCCATCTTTGCTACCCACCAGCTCGGACACCAAGACTTCCATTCACAGAAAGAGCATGCCTCTTGAGTAGGGGTTGCTAAGAGTGGTTCTTGAGTAGGAGCCATTCTCTCCCATGCCTCAAGGGCCTCTTCAATAACAGAAGGTCCTTCTGCAGTGTGAATAGTCTGATTTGCCGAAAACCATCCTTCTGCTGTTACTACAGGGTGATCAGGTTCGTTCTGCTTTAGGATATCTCGGTAGAATCTAAGTTGTCTGCTGACTTTAGGGCTTAACTGGGTAACTGGCGGTTTTCCGGTTTTCAGATCGGCAACGATCCATTCTTCTGGTTTTCCTGACCTTTTAATCGAGATAAGCAAATCTAATCGTCCCATTAGCTTATCGCAGTTTGAAGTTAATGTGGCCTCATTGGCTAAGATGTAGCTTTGAGTTTCCGCCCAATCTGATGCTTCTACCTTAGAAAGTTCCATAATTTCGCCAATTGTCTTTTCGAACAGTATTTTCAAACTCCCAGCTAGTCCATCGAGAGCCTTTTGGTACAGTTCTGACTTCCATCTAGGATGCCTAGGAGCCTCCATGAACAAGTCTCTTTCGTTCTCCCAATGCTTATCCAAGGTGCTCTTGACAATTTTTTCGAACCATCCCGTCCCGATGGCTAATTCTTGGGAAATCTCGGTTTTGCAAATTTCCTCAAACGAATTGTGAATCGCATTGCCCATCGAAGCAGGCATACTGGCTTTTCTAGGAAGTCCTTGACGAGATAACCAAAACTTTCTGGGGCACTCCTCGAATCTATTCCAAGATGAAGGTGAAACCTGATGCCTGTTCGGTTGGCTTTCTTTATTCGACGCCATGACTAAGTCAATCTAAGGCGAAAGGGAGGCAACGGTTAACACCATTGAGTGATTTTAAGAATCATGGCGGAAGGTCCGATGGTCGAAGTAGACGAGGGAGTCAACTCTTCTGGAGCCCTGCTGGTGAGTTGTTTCCCATCGGTTGGTTTCGTAAGTAGTATTGTCGCTCATTTTTTGGTAGAAAAACTAGAGTTGGAGCTTGTAGGAGGAGTTCGCCATCCAAAACTTCCTCCCGTTTGTTTGGTTCAGGAGGGTAAGCCTTTGCCGCCAATTAGATTCTATGCGGGTGAGCCAATCTGTAATATGGATCAGTGTGATAAGGTTGTCCTAATTGCTTCAGAGATTCAGATTCCTCCGGAGCTAATACTCCCCCTATCTACCGGATTGATAGACTGGATTGTGTCTTCGGGAGTTAGTTCAACGATCTTGGTTGATTCATTCGCTCATGGGATTGACAGCAGCCACAGTATCTTCGATGATGACGAGGGAATGGAATCTATGCTAGGAATTGGATCAAATGATTCTAGTCACGATCTCCTGAAAGGTATCGGAGTACCTCTTCTGAAGCAAGGACTGGTGGGGGGGATGACGGGAGTAATGATGGGAGAATGTAGGAGGCGGAGGATTGATGCTCTGGCCATTCTAGCTGAGTCTGATGGTGAGATTGGGCAGGGAGTGATTCCTGATGCGAGGGCTGCGGCTAGAATAATCGGGTGCATGGATGGGTTACTTCCCGCCGTACATTTGGATCCAGAACCTCTGATGGAAGAAGCCCAGAGAATAGAGGGGCAGATAAGAGAGATGATGGCAGTGCATCTAAATCCCCCCCGGGATAGTAGTATTGCTCCAACTGGAATGTATGGCTAGAACTCTCCTAGAGTGGCCTGCCTATCTTCAGGTAGATCTTCTAAAATTGTCCCGCCAAGTAAATCGTCAAGTTCGGTTTCTGAGATCACTCTGACTCCCAGTCTTCTGGCCTTATCCATCTTTGATCCAGCTGAGGCGCCTGCTACCAAATAGTGCAGGTTTCCAGAGACCGAAGAGACTACCTTACCGCCCTCTGACTTTATTGACAATGCTATCTCCTTCCTAGGACGCGTAAGAGTTCCGGTGATACAGAATGTACTTCCAGAGAGTGGCCCCTCTGAATTAAGTTCGCCACCTTCAATTATCTCTATTTGGGAATATAGATCCAAGATGGAGTCACGTCTTTCCGAGATGCCATCTAGGAGGAGTTGTGCTACCGTCTCACCTATTCTGTCTATGGAAACTAAGCGCTCTATTGCTGCGGCCCTATCATCTATCATCCCCATCAGCTCTTCGAATGTCTTCATTTCTGAGCAGACCAGTGTGGCAATCTCAGGACCTATTCTAGGCAATCCAAGTGCCGAGATAAAATCTATTAGTGTCATTTTCCTCGTAGTTCTAAGCTCGTTTAGGATGTTTTTCGCAGACTTTTCTGCCATCCTGTCTAGACCGATTAGCTCTTTCTCCCTTTCCTCAAGACGATATAGGTCCGCAAGACTGGAAACCATGCCAGAAGAGCATAGTTGCTCTGCAAGCTTCTCTCCAATTCCATCCATCCCTAGCTTCCTACACCAGTATAGTATAGCTCTCTCTAAGCGAGCAGGACACTCGATGTTTATACATCGGATGAATGCGCCTTCCTCTTCCAGTTCACTGCTGCAGCGAGGACAAATAGTGGGTGTTTCTATGGTGGCTCTTGTAGGAATCTCATCCGCAAATTTGGTTCCGTCTGCATGTAATCTTCCATCCAGATCTGTTTGACTGGCTGGACCTAGTACCTCTGTAATCTTTGGGATTACGTCTCCCCTGCGCACTAACCTCACTTTATCTCCGAGCATTATTCCTAGCCTTTCCACCTCCCCCCTATTATGCAGAGTTGTATTCTCTACAGTTACGCCAGAAACAACTACTGGTGCCACTCTGGACACAGGAGTTACGTTTCCCGTCCTTCCTGTCTGCCAGTATACCTCCATCAGAACGGTGATTGCTTCCTCAGGGGGAAACTTCCACGCTAACGCCCATCTCGGATGATGAGCAGTTTGGCCGAGTAGTTCTCTTTTGTCCAGACGGTCAAGCTTAATCACGACTCCGTCCATCTCCCAATCTGATGAATCTCTTGATTCGAACCATTTCTTCGTAATGGAGAGGATTTCATTGGTAGTTGAGGCGTCGTCTTCACCGGAAACCACAGTGTTTCCTGCTACATCTATGCCCATTTTTTCTATCCATGAAATGATCTCGGAGTCTAGTTTGAAATGAGGTGGCTCTGGACTGTGAGGATGACGGTCTTTTTTGGATGGGAATTCTACTCCGTATGCTAAGAATGCCAAGTCCTCGGGCCTTCCTTTGCCTGCATCAACGTGCTTCTGCCGAAGAGCTCCAGCTGCGAGGTTCCTTGGGTTTGGAGCTACTTGTGAGTACTTTTCCTTGAAAATCTGGAGGGGCATTACCACCTCTCCTCTGACGTGACAGTCTCCCTCCCAATCAAGCATTACTGGAATATTCATCATTCTTCGAACGTTTGCAGTGACGTCTTCCCCTCTCTTTCCGTTGCCTCTCGTTGCTGCCCTTACCAATCTACCCATTCTGTACTCTAGCGAGAGGGCGGAACCGTCTAGTTTCGGCTGGCAAACGAATCTTCTGCCCTTTGCAGTAGTCTCTGAAACGAAATGTGCGACCTCTTCCTCTGAATTAGCCTTGTCTAGGCTCATCATCCTGAATAGATGGTTCACCTTTTCAGAACCGGGCGGAGGATCGGACCCGACCCTACTGAGTTGTGGGTGATCGGGAGAGAGTTTTTTCAACTCATCCCTTAGTGCATCAAACTCAGAATCTGAGATCGTTGGATTTGCTTTGTTGTAGTATAAATCTGAGTGGATTTCCAGTTGCTCTGCAAGCCACTTTATTCTGCCTAGAGAGGCTTCATTCGACGGAGCTTCGGCATCCATGATAATGCAAAGGGCCGGTAGACTTCAAGCTGACCTTTTTTCATCAACAGTGTGGTGGGCCTGCCAGGATTTGAACCTGGGTCGCGCGACCCCCAGCCGCGAAGTATAGGCCAAACTAACCTACAGGCCCCCTTTGGGCTTCTACCGAGAAGGCTACCAGTCAAAGCCCTGACGGGTCTCAGTGCTGCCTATCGATACTGAATGGTGCCACTTCGTCAATTAGATCGATATGTCCGACGAACATCCTTCTACAGCAGTACCTCTCAAAACCAAGTTCGTCTAATGTTTGGCTGGCGTCCTTACCCTCGTCTACGGCCTCTATAAATTCATGATACTTGTGAGCAATGACCTTTCCACAACTCCAACATCTAACCGGAATCAGCATCTTTTCACCTACCTGTACGACTTCTGCCACTTCTTACGAGCACCACGACCCATTTGATGCTTGGGTTCCTTCCTGCGAGGATCATTTACGAGAATCTTCCTTTCAAATCTGATGAATTCGTCTCGGAGCTCCTCGTCCTCTCCCTCGGCACCATCGTTGAATTTGACCAGTCCTCTGGCAATCGCAGTCCTGATTGCGTCAACCTGACCCATTTGTCCTCCTCCCTTGACATCGACTGAGATGTCGACTCTGTCAATTCTGTTCATGGCTTCAGCTATTCTGACTGGCTCAAGGGCCTTTCTTCTAGCTAGCTCTGGCTCCATTATATGGATCGGCTTGCCGTTAATTCTTACTCGTCCCTTCCCAGATTTCAGGGTCGCCCTAGCTATAGCGGTCTTTCTCTTTCCGCTCGTATTCACAACCTTGTTACCCTTCTTTTTAGCCATATTATTGTCCCTCCCATCTCGAGGAGTCTGCGCCCAAATGAGAGCTGATCTCTCCAAGGCTGACGAACTTGTTTGGGGCGTTCCTGTCTATTTTCTCTGTAGATCCCCATTCGTGACCTTCTGGGAGATTTTCTCCATTCAGGTTATGAGGAGTCCCAATCATTACTCTGAGGTCTCTGAGTGCCTCTCTTCCTGAGCTATTCTTCTGGTAAGGGAGCATGCCTCTTACAGTTCTCTTGATGATCTTGTCAGGCATCCTTGGGAAGAAAGGGCCCTTTCGAGCATGATTCAAGTTGTATTTTGCTCTGTAGTCACTCAGTACCTTTGACTTGGGTCCAGATACTATCGCTCCCTCTGCGTTGATAATTATCACTCTCTGTTGTCTGCCTGACTTTCTTGCTGAAATCATTTGCTTGGCAACCTGACTGGCTAACCTACCGAGGATTTTGTCAGTAGCATCGTATACCATGGTTTGTTCAGACAAGGATCCTCACCCCCTTTCCCTTTGGGTTTTCTTCCATAAGTTCCCTGATGCTCAGCGTTCGTCCACCTGATGACTCGATTTTTGTCTTTGCACCATCGCTGAAACTGAATGCAGCTACCGTCTGGCCTCCACTAATCTCGCCACTTCCCAAAACTTTCCCGGGTACCAAGATAGTTTCTTTTTCTGAGGAGTTTCGGGAGATGTGGCTTAGATTGGGCTCTGCCCAATTCTTTCGACTGGAGGACAGTCTTGTAGCAATATCCCTCCATATAGGAGAATCTGTAGATCTGCCATGTTCCTTTAGGTCCCCAATTAGAGAGACTAGGGTCGAATTCGTCTTTCTGTCAGGCTTGCTCATTTCTTGCGCCTCCGTGATTGGGTATCGCGGCCACCAAAGTCCGTGTTATGAATCCTGCGGGCGCCCCATAGGGGCAGTCATGGATCCCTAAAGCACGATTCATCAAATCCTGAACCCTTCATCGTCAACAGAGTCGTCTATGCCTGCAAACCTAATGTTTCCATCGGCATCCACGAATTGGCCTGCCTTTACTGAGGGCCCGTATAGGGAAGATTCGTTCGCTGAACTTCTGGATAGTAGACTATCTCCCAACGATCTGTTCATTCTACCGATCATAGACTGGAAGATCTGAATCGCCCTGTCCCTATCTTCGGATCCGATATCGTGGTCTGAGTATCTCGCCTCCTCAAAGATAGAGAAGAACATATCGATTTCCTCGGGGGGTACAATTCCTCCAAGCATTTTGTTGATTACATCTTCGAACTCTCTTGTGGTCTCGAATACCTTCTTCATAGCCCCTCTCATTCTGAAGTATTTGATTAGGTCCTTGTAACATGAGAAGATGGCCTCAATGTAGTTGTTTGAAGCTTTCAAGGACATCAGTGCATCTGTAAGAATTCCTCTTAGGACCTCGACCTTTCTCCTCTCTCTGTAGTTGTTGTACATCACTGCACCTGCTAACAAAACTCCCGAAAGTGAGATCCCCGCAAGGAGTAAGATTTGCGTTGTCCAAATTCCGCTATTACCGGCTGTGGAAGCAGCTCCAAGACGAATTTCGGGGGTACTGTTTAGCCACTGCTCCACGAAGTATGGCTTGTTAGCATCTGCAGACTCGAAGTGCACCAGTACTCTCCACTTTCCTCCCTCGGCAGTCCACTCAGGATGTCCGGGGATTACTTCTCCTGTGTATGGGAAGGAGAAGTTTGCAGAGCCTCTTTCGTTGGTAATCAGAATCTCTACCCTTTCAGTCTGCCATCCAGATCCGTTCCAGAACTGACGATGGAACTCAACTCTCTGTCCTTCAACTGTCAGATCGAGTCTGTCTCGCAGAATGGATACCTCTCCAGCAATCATCTCCCCTTCGAGATACCCGGTAGGACTTGACCAGTGCTCCTTTAGTAGGATGTCGACTTTGCTTCTCACTAGGACTTGGACATCTGCTATCGAGCTATTGAGGACTGGATTTGGCTCTAAAGCCTCGTAATCGCACCCTCCTGGAACATACTTCTCGGGTTCATATGCGATTCTGACAGTCCTGAATCCCTCGAGGTTGTTTCCACTGGGCTCAACACCCCTTCTGCTTGGATTATCGTCTGGATCCGCGGAATACCAAATGAATTCTCCCGTGCCGTCAGTGGTGAAAGCAGTAGCAATAGGACGGGTATTGATCTCTGGATCCAGATAGATATTGACGCATTTTCCTCCTACTGGCTTGCCGTTTGACTGTGAGAGTTTGGCATTGATATGAAAAGCCTCTTTGAGATACAATACATCAAAGGTGGATCCGTTCGGGAATGTGTATGTCAGATAGTCTGATCTGAATGGTCCGACTTCTGAAACCTCTATTGTCGAATTCGAGAATACTGGGAAGAACATCGTCTGTGTCTTGTTTTTGTATCTGTACCGATCGTTATTCAGAGGATCCCATGCATTGTACTCAACCTTCACCTTTGCCATCCCTGCATCTACTCCGGTTAGTGGACAGTTGATGTCAAAGAGTCCATTTTCATCGGTGGCTCCAGGAATACATGCCTCGATTCCAGTATCTCCTGCTCTGAATTGCATCCTGTTCTCTAAAGGATCGAAAATCATTGATCCCATCTCGTATGTAACCCTAATCTGTCTGTTTGTGAGACTGCCTCCTAACTCGTCTGTCAAATTTCCAGAGACAATCATAGGTTTCTCTAAGATTTGGCCGGTTTCGGGATCTATCTCCGAGGTGTAGACAATCTGTTGTTCGACATCCAATTCGGTATTTCCAATTAGGCTGAACCCGTCGACTTGGAATTGCAGCACTCTTCGGAAGTGATCGCTGTTCTGGATAATCACACAGGGATCCCATGCTCCCGATGTAGTCAGCATTGCAGCGTCAAGAGGTTCGCATCCCTCGTGCGGAAGGTTCTCCTCGAACCTGATTATTACGTTAACCGGTCCGAATCCATCGGGCAGGTAAGAGAATGGGTCGTCTTTTAGCAGCTGGGGATCTAAGAAAGTCCTGTATGATATTGAGCCTGCATTTGGACAGGTTACATTCACGATCTGTCGGTGAGTTCTATCCTCGAAATCGATGCCTTCGAAAATTATGGTAATGTTCCCACCTACCCCGTATCCATCATCATTAACTTCTCCGGCACACCCATTCAGTCCTTGTCCTGCATCTTTCTCGAATGGAGTTCTGGCATCGTCAGTAACAGCGGCTGAAAATGACCACAGGTCTCCATTTGATACAACATTTGAGCTGGTATTCTGAACATTGATGAATGTTCTAGAAACGACCCAGAGGCTTACTTCAGCTGAGTTACCTTGCCTTAGGGAGTCGCCCAAATAGGTAAATCCTAGAGAGAAGTTCCCCAATTTGTCTATATCTGTGAGGTTTACTCTGAAAACTCCATTGTTATCTGTGATTGCTATACCGCTAGATAGGTCCTCAGACCATGTCCAGTTGATGGGGACCTCTCTAACCGGTTGGTACGCATTGTCAATTAGTCGGGCTTCGACAGTAGTGTTCTGACCACGATACAATCGTGGAATTGTGTTCAGTTGGAAGTCAGTGGTCCCGATGACTGAAACATTGCCGTAGGCTCCTGTTGCAGCAAGAACCTGCGCTTGATCTCCAGTGAAGTAGTAGTCTGAGAGTGTGAAGTCGGCCTTAACTCCGAATGTTCCTGCAGGATACTGAGAGTACCAGGTCCAGTTGTAGTCGAAGGTAGCCAGTCCCTCTAGCATACTAGGTCTTCTGGAGAAAGCAGTCTCCAGACTGCCAGCGAAAACTCCATTGTTATCGATATCTACCTGAAGGGCTATTGCATCCTGGGTCCATGGATCAAGGGTACGGTTCCAAACGTGTCCTATCACTCTGAATGTCTCACCTGTGAACATCTCAGGAACTATCTCACATCTTACGCTCGTTGACGAAGTCAGTGGATCAACTGGTCCGCAAGGAGGAGAGTCGAAATCCGCTCCATTCTGCATTGAAATGGTCCAGTGAGTCCCATTTGAGGATAGGAACGGAGATATTGCACCATCGGCAATCTCATCAAGTCCGACTTGAGTCCCGTCCCACAGAATTGGATATGATTTACCCAGGCTTGCCTCGGCGAAGGTTGTACCGGCGTTAGCTAGAGACGGTGCGTGGAAGAGTGCCCGCCATGCGCCGAATGACGAGCCTGTGAATTGGGTCGCATCCCAGAAATAAACAGGTCTGTATGAGGAGACATACATCTCAGCCTCCACATACATTCTATGCATAGCACGGATGTAGAAAGTATCAGTCTTCGAGCCCTCCAAATGCTCCCATGGCCACTCATATGATCCATCAAAACAGCCTCCTAGATCTGGTCTTGAGAATCCAACAAAACTGTAGTCACCAACTGGGAGGGTTGTATTCTTGTACTCATATGGACTTTCTATTACAGCGTGTTCTCCAGGAATATTGGGTTGGCATTCTGTCCAACTAATTCTCTCGTAACCACCAGTAGGTATGCCAAGACCATTGTCCAACAAGGAGTTCCATTGTACCTGCTCCCAATTATCTGCAGACTGGTTGTATGAAAGAGAGATCCATCCTCCTGAATCTGCTCTGTAACCATTTCCATAACCATCGTAAACTGTTGGATCGGTAATATTGCCGAACTGGGTTCCTGAATCACTAATGGTGAATGAGATCGGAGCGAAAGGTAGTCTATTATCGAAAATCCCTCTGTTGTAATCTGCGGTGTAGTGAACTTTAAAGTCAAGTTTCAGAGGTTGCTCATCGGCTCTAAACCTCTGACCGGCAACGAACCCTATTGTCGTATTCGCCCTTACCTCCACCGGGAATCCAGCATCACCGATTCCGTCTCCATCGGTATCTGTGAGAGTAGAGCTGTAATCGTGAACAAACATCTCTGTGACCTCAGAGTAGACCTCGTAGGTAGAATTTGGACCGACTTGTATGTCCTCAGGGAAGAGGAACTGTCCGACAAGATACTCACCATTTTCATCCGTAAGAACATCTATTGTCTCGATAACGGATGTACCGTTGTTGATGTACCGGATGTGGACTTGTACTGGTAAATCGGGGGCAGGAACAAAACCGGTATCGTCTAACCAGAAAACGGATCCATTGAATATGGCAGGTCGATTTTCGTCCAGCCAAAGAACCGGTTTGGAGTACAGAGTAATCCTTGTCGGAATCTTATCATCATCATCCAGAATTCCGTCATTGTCCGCGTCCCAGTCAGAGCTCAGGGCTCCGTCTTCCGTCTTATTTGATGGGTTGGCCCAATTCCCGTCAGAGGGATTGTTCCAGTTGAGGTCAACCCGTCCGTCGCCATCGTCATCGACGTCGAAATAGTCAGGGCCGGTAGAGTTGTTTGCTGGATTGGCAATACCTACTCCTCCTCCGAAATCGTCATGATCCCAAGGATTTGTAGATTCCAATCCGAATCTAGATGGCCAGAGCATTACTTCGTCCTCATCCTTCATACCATCATAGTCATCGTCATCGTCGAAATCGTCCCTGATGCCGTCATTGTCATGGTCCCATGGAGCTATTGGGAAATTCAAACAGCATGTATCGTCAAAAACATCGGCTGTTCCTCGCTGATCAATAAGATTCAGTAGCTCAATTGAGTTTGGTATGCCGTCTCCGTCCCAGTCATTATCTGCCCAGTTTAGGATTCCATCGTTGTCATGGTCCCATGGTCTCTGCTCCTCTCCAGAAAAACAGGATGGTGTTGCATCGGACCCGAAAGGAGGCGCCTCCTGAACTTCATCCGGAATCCCGTTGTTATCATCGTCTGGGTCCTCACCATCAGGAACGCCATCGTTATCATTGTCCACATCGTAATACGTCGGAAATAGTAATCCCTGACCTAGGACCCCTCGATCCCAGACGGCCTGGTAGATTCCATCCTCATCTGGATCGGTGTCTAAGCCATCATCGTCGTTATCCTCACAATTACTTCCAGTGAAATAGTATGGCTCCTCAATTGATGAGTCATCGTCGAGATCGTCATTGAAGTCTAGTTCCAAGAAATCCCATGTCCCATCGTTGTCGTCGTCAACATCGAAGTGATCGTATACGATATCCCAATCGTCATCGAGATCATTGGTATTATTGAACATACAATTGGGGACCCAAGAGACAGTAGGCATTGGTTGGCCGCAGTCTATATCAGGGTCTTCATAATCATCTAATTCATCTGCTATTTCGTCAGGGAAAAAATTGTTGTTTACATCGGAAGTCCATTGGAAGAATTGAAATTCAGTGACACCGAGATAAGCAATCCACAGGTCTCTGTTGTTCTTAATTTGGTTGTAGGTGTATGCTACTGAAGGGGTCGGATTGCTTTGTGGATCGAATGTGAAGTAGAAGCAATTATTGTCGCATTTTCCGTCCCCAGTCGGGTGATTATCGCCATTATATGCACCATCGTCCCAATCAGAATCAGGTCTGGTGCTGTATGGTACAGTAAATATTTGTCCGCTTGATTGAGTAGGGGTCAGAAGGGGGAATTTGTACAAATATGCATAGTAGTGCCCGCATTGTATTTCTCCTGGTACCGGTGTCTGCACGACTAGTGAAGCGAAGGTTGGGCCACAGGAGTTCCCATCAAGAGACCCTCCCATCTTGACGTCGTCTACGTCCAATACGCCATCATTGCCCTCATCCTGATCCCACCAGTCTGGCAAACCGTCTGCATCTTGGTCCACGTCAATACCGTTAATTAGCGAATCCCCATCAATGTCTATATCGAAGAAATTTCCGCCATTGTATGGACTCCACTTCATCAATAGGAACCAATACATCTCGGGAATTTTACCGGGGGTTGGAGGGAAGGAGTTGTCATCGTACCCATTGTAATCAAGCATGAAGCTGTTGTCAATGTTGAATGGATTGAAACCCCATGTGATATTCCAATAGGTAGAGTCCAGGTTAGCATAAAGTTCGCTGTCAGCAGAACCATCGATAGCGTCACCGTCTCCCTGAGGCCAGCTGTTGCCCCAGAAATTGTCAGTATTGTCAATATCTACGACTCCACAGTTTCCATCATCGGGATCAAAGAAGTCGTTGATACCGTCATTGTCATCGTCCCAATCCTCATCGTTTTGAAGACCGTCTCCGTCAATATCTGTATCGATATCATTTGGTCCGTCGTCTCTGAACATAGAGCCATTGAGCTCGTGTAAATCCGCATCATTATCCAAATCGCAGTCTTCGTCTATATCTAGCCAATCTAGGATGCCGTCATTGTCATCGTCGACATCAACCCAGTTGTTCACGCCGTCTCCATCCCAATCATTGAAGCCTGTATATGATGTTCTCCAGAGAACACAATTATCACTTGGCTGCTGTGGATTTGGGTTTGCCACACTAGCGCAATCCCAGGTT
>MDTD01054023.1_pt1 | contig 19033 bp, 15 predicted proteins | sample 811221 | NCBI WGS metagenome assembly MDTD01 (sample SAMN05326646, study PRJNA326480) | marine metagenome | isolation source: seawater | place: Pacific Ocean: South West | collected 2011 | reverse complement strand
CTCTAGCAGGTCGTCCTGCTCCATCTCATCGTACATTCCCTCTCCAGCAGGGCCGTCCCCACCGAAGATGTGTCCGTCCCAGCCTGCCTCGTTGAGGGCCTCGATGATGAGAGCCGCGTCAGCGATGTAGGACGATAGGTAGACGGCTGTGCATGTGGTGGAAGCCGCCATCTGGTCGGCAACTGCCGAGAAGTCGGTGTCCGTCTCAGCGTAGTCATAGCGACCGACGTCGCATAGCTTGTCAGATCCCCATGCGTCGACAACTGCGTCAGCAAGGCCGGCGCCGTAGTCGTTGGTCATGCCAAAGACTGCGAGAGCGCCTTCAGCGACTCCTGCATCGGTCATCATGTCAGCACCGGCTGGGCCCTGGATAGCATCGCTTGGCACGTTCCTGTAGAACATTGGGTATGCCGATGCGTCCGATAGACCTGGGTTGGTGCTCGCGTAGGAAATCATCGGGATCCCCGCAGCGGAAAGCACTCCGTTGGCGGCCATTGAGGCCCCGGAGCAGGCTGCACCCACAACAGCGTAGACACCGGAGTCGACCAAGGTCTGAGCAGCGGGGCCGGCAACAGCACCGTCGCATCCGGAATCCTGCTCTATCAACTCGAAGTTGTAGTCAGGGTACATGGCATTGAGATCGCTGATAGCCTCATTCGCGCTCCACGTGAACACTGGAGCGTTTGGCTCAAGTGGTCCCGTGATCGGGTTGAGGAAACCGATCTTCACAGTCGTTTTTTCGTCGTCGTCGTCTCCACCGAGGCAGCCTGCAAAAGCAGCTGCAAGCATGCTCAGTGTCATCATTGTTGCAATTAACTTCATTGTTTTCATAGCGTGTACACGCTCCTAGCAGCATTTTGAGCACCGAGTTTCTATTTAGTACCTATGCCGGTAAATAATTAATATAAAATCTCTAAAAATTAGTATTTTAACACATATAACCGTCGTTTTGGGGTGTTTATTCTATTAATAATCCAATTGAAAAATAATCTTCTATTTAGAGGTGCAATCAATAACCTGCAATCCACGCACGGGAAGTAATGGGCAATGAAAACGGCCTGGATTACTCTTCATCCGGTGTGGACATAGATGCTGAAACAAACGCCGTTGCGGCGCTCATTAGCACTCTCGGTGCCTCGACAAGGAAGAAGGGCATGAAGGGAGCTCCTGTTATTCTGGACAGGGGATTCGGAGGGTTGCTGGAATTCGACGACAAGTGGCTAGCAATGGCAACAGACGGCGTCGGGTCGAAACTTCAGATCGCTAATACATTGGGGCGCTACCAAGGAGTTGGTATAGACTGTGTAGCAATGAATGTGAATGATTTGCTGTGTGTTGGGGCTGAGCCGATTGGATTTGTCGATTACATTGCAGTTCCTTCCCCTGATGAAATTGTGCACCAAACAATAGGTTCGTCTCTATCTGAAGCGTGTGCGAGAGCCAATGTGACCCTTGCAGGAGGCGAGACTGCAACGCTCCCAGGAATCGTGAATGAGTTGGATCTCTCAGGTACAGCGTTGGGCTGGTTACCTGCAGGGGAGGCGGTGACCGGAGAGCGCGCATCTCCTGGAGATGTGTTGATTGGCATTCCGAGTAGCGGAATACATTCGAATGGGTATTCCTTGGTGAGGGGGGTGCTCTCCAAGACGAATGCCGATTTGTTGGGCTCGGCACCATTCGATTCTACGCACCCTTACCGGGTGATCGAGAATGACATGGGGGATCTTGGAAGCGTTTTACTCAATCCGACTAGAATCTATGTTGATCCTATTATCGATCTGCTATTCGGGGTAGATGCGCCTTGTTCGAGAAATGATGTGCATGGAATTGCCCATATAACCGGGGGAGGGTTATCCAACTTACTAAGGCTAAACGATTCTGTCGGCTTTGAAATTGACAATCCGCTCATCCCGCAGCCTGAATTCGAATGGATTCAGAAGGAAGGAGGGGTGACTTCATGGGAAATGCACAGGGTGTTCAACATGGGCATGGGGATCGTATTGATTGTCAGTGCTGATGCCGCTGAAGATGTAGAAAAATGGGTCTCTAGAAGAGTCGCCGGGTCACAAAGAATCGGTTGTGTGATAGAAGGGGAGGGCGTCCATCATTCTCCTCTCGATTTGACGTATGCTGAATATTGATTCAATCGCTTAGTCCATATGAGTCTGGGGCTTGTCGCTAGAGCATGGAACCCAAAGGATGGCCGGGCGTTGTATACCATGAAGGGGGGATAGAACACAGGTTGCCTACTGAAGTAGACAGGGACAGAAAGGGGCCTGCTGGCAAATATAGGGCGGGATTTCTGAATCCAGCGATGTCAGGGAATCGGACCAGAAGTGTCCTGATGCTCGAACATATCGGGAAGACGCTGTTGGGTGGTGTAAAGAAGATACAGATTTTGGATGCTCTCTGCGCGACGGGGATTCGGACTAGAAGATGGTTGGAAGAGACTTCTGAAGGAGTCTCTAGTCGATTGAGGATTAAGATGTGCGATATGGATGAAGAGGCTCTCGGATGGGCGAGGGCGAATCTGGAAAATGACGATCTCAAGAAGAATGTCGTAGTTATACAAGGAGACGCCAGAAAGGAAATTCTCAGACAGGGGTGGCATTGGATTGATTTGGATCCTTATGGATCGCCAGTACCATTTCTCGACTTGGCGATGCAGGCAACGGCGCGTAGATCGGTGATTTCAATCAGCGCCACAGATACAGCTGCTCTAAGCGGGTCGTCGCCCGGGCCATTGAGGCGTCGTTATGGAGCACGTGTACACATGGATGGACTCAAGCATGACAGCGGATTGAGGATCTTGTTGGCCTCAGCAGCAAAGGCTGCAGCTAGGCACGATAGGGTGATTCGACCTCTTCTCAGCGTGTGGGACTCGCACCATCTCAGGGTTACAATACTGGTAGAGCGCTCAAAGATGGGTGCGAGTGCCATAGAAGAAAACCTGGGTTGGAGGGTAGCGTCGCCTGACGATTCGACCGTTGATTCTGCTATCCAAGCAGGTTTGCTTCCGAGACATGACTCTGGATCTAGGCCGATGCACGTGATGCTGCCCCTGTATGAGTATCCTAATCTGAATACTGGGGTGTCTGGTCCATTATGGACGGGGCGTATCGGCGATCCGGATGTCATGGCTAGCATGAGTGAGGCTGCGGCAGAGGGAATCTGCAAAGTCGATGATCTAGAGATGAATCAGAAGGAAGTCAGAAGGGCGAAGCAGGCTGTGAGAAGGATTTGCGATGAAGGCAAGGCAATTCATGGAAGTCACCTGGTAATCACCGATGCGCTACCGAGTTTCGTCGGGGAGGGGGATCCGCCGAGCCCCTCGAAGATGGCAGAGGCCTTGCGTGAGGATGGTTTCTGTGCGGAGGTTTCGAGGTATGCGGAGCCTTCCTTCAGAACAGATGCACCCTGGTCAGCCGTATTACAGGCTTTCAGGGGTCTTTCTTGATTGGCTCATCCGCCTATGTATGACATCTCGATTCTATTAGATGTGCTTACCTGCTCGAATCTTATCTCTGAATAGCGGTCTTCTCGGTTTCTCCAAGTTGTCTCAATGGCTTCGGCTAGTTCTTTGTCTGTCAGTCCGGCTCTCATCATCGTCAAGAGGTCGGTCCCCCTGCTTGAGAAAAGGCAGGTAAAGAGTCTGCCGTCTGCTGAAAGCCTGGCTCGAGTGCAATCACCACAGAAGGGCTCTGTGACACTTGAGATAACGCCCACCTCCCCTCCTTTTGGCAATTTATACCGCTTGGCAACATCACTTTTCTTATCAGGTGTTATCTGCTCATCAACTCCTATAATCGCTCTTATTTCTTCAGCGGTTACTACTTCTTCCATATTCCATCCATTAGTATTTCCAACATCCATATACTCTATGAAACGGATAGCGATATCTCTGTTGGAAAATCTCTCAACCAGATCTAATATCTCATCTTCATTGGAGTTCTTCTTGACGACGGTGTTGATCTTAATCGGACCTAAACCCACTGATTCAGCGGCTTCGATTCCAGCTATCACCGAGGCAACTGTATGGCCCGAGTCAGTTATCGCAGCGAATGTGGATTCATCCACTGCATCAAGGCTCACAGTGACGCGATCAAGGCCTGCTGCAGATAGGGCGGGGGCGTATCTTGGTAGGAGGACGCCGTTTGTTGTCATCGCGATTTCTACGTTCCTCATTGAAAGCATGGAAATAAGATCCGGGAGGTTTTTTCGAAGGAGAGGTTCTCCGCCTGTAAGGCGAATTTTTTCTACGCCCAGATCTATGAAAATCCCTGCAAACCTATCGATTTCCTCGAATGACATTATTCCACCCCTTTCCAAAAATGGGAAATCCTTGCCGAAGACCTCTCTTGGCATACAGTACCTACATCTGAAATTGCACCTGTCAGTAACTGATATCCTCAAATCTTTGAGTGGGCGGCCTAAACGGTCCCCTAGGCCTCCTCTCATGTATGGCTGGCCCAAGTACTAGGGCATAGAGTTCGGGGTTTGGTTATGGATATCTATATGTCCTGTAAAGTCGTTTTTTTTGCCCTTCAATGGGTAAAAAAAGCGAGTCAGATAATAATATGATTATCTGGCTCAGTGTTTCAATTCTGCCATTCTAAAAAGTTGGTTTGACGGGGGTTTTTCTTGGACTTAGTCGGATTCCAGCCGATTGTACAATGAAGGTCCGCAACGGCTCTTGCTGCGCTATCTAAGGCGGCTCCAGCTGTACCGATGGGTCTTCCAAAGGCGTCCCCAATCAAGGTAATTGGTCCTTGGTGAATTACATAATTTGGGCCTTCGATTGGACGGCTGAATCTCCAAAAATGGGCGGCCCATCCTTCCGGGTCTCCGTTGAGAGTCGTGGCTACATGATGCGCCATGCTTGACAGGCTTTGATCTAAATATGGATCACAGCTGCCAGCATCAATTCGAACCTCAAGTGTTCCTCCATCGAGGCCCCTTTGGGTGAGATTCCACCCCTCAGGGGCCTCAGTTATGTCAGCTGGACATGGGCCCCAAGCTACCCAACATGATTCGCTTCGCCCGTGTACTTCGATATCTGATGACATTACCAATGATCTGGATTGCTCGAGAGGAACAGCAACCAGGACGTGGTCAAAATGCGCTTTTACAGGCCCATCGGGAGATGTGATTCGGAGAAGGGCTCCGTTCACTTCTTCTACAACATCTTCTACTCGATGATTTTGACGGACATCGAGCCCTTTCCCAAGGTATTCTAGAAGTGGTGGCAAAGTATTCTCAGGGGTTTCTCCATCCACGTCGAGGAAGCCCCGCTCTATCCAATCTTCCACGTAACGTTTGGCCCATTTCGGCCATGCTTGTAGTTTGGTTGCGCCTAATTGGAAGGGTGTTCCGTCTCCTGCCCTCCGGTCTGATAAGCGACCACTTGCCCTCTGACCTTTGTCGAATACAATCACATTATGTCCCAAATCGTCAAGCAGCCGGGCTGAAAAAAGACCTGATATCCCGCCGCCAACTATACCTACATTCAGTTTTCGTCTTGCTGTTGGGGCTTCAGTCCATGCCCTATATTCCTCGATGTTGAGGCGGTCCGCATGATCTCGAAGATTACGCCGTCGCACCCGTCCCATACGAACTTCCGGAGGGTCGAAGGGACGGTCGAATAGACCATAGCACCACATAACTCCCGCGATAGAATTGGGATTTCTTCCGTCCAATGCATATCTATCGTTGAGATCTAGTGTGAAGCGCATGGCTTCCTCGGGGTCGTCCATCCAGCGTACAGTGCCCTTACCCCAAGTCATACGGACATTGTTGTGCATAACACCGTGGCGTATCAATCCGATTTGAGCTGCGTTCCAGAGTGCCTCATTGGTGCGTCCCCGCTCTAAATCCATTTTGAGAAGAGGGGGTCTGGTCGGTACAGAACTTTGCCATGAAGCGCGTGCCCATTCCGGCAAATGTCTCCAATCTGAAGGTTGTTTCAGGTCTCGAGCGTGGTGATAAGCATGTTCTCGAAAAACCAACATTTCATCAAGGAATTTTTGAGCTCCCTTGGTGCGAGAGTTTGCGGCATCACGAACAAGTCGTGTTGCTGCTATCATACCATGGTGGAGCCATGGTGACATCCCACTAACGCCATGTCTTTTTGCTGCATTGTTCCGAGTTCGATGATAACGGCCCAGACCGTCCGCAAGGAATTCGTTCCATCGCTTCTTCGCAGCAGAGGCTCCACCGACCATATCAGCGACTGGAATAACGGTGGGATCGATGTTACAGTCCGCCAACAAACTGCGAGCCCCGTCTTTGCGCAGTTCCGCGGAAGCGTCTACAGGTTTGAAAGGCGGCACCCAACCCTCGGGGAAGCGAATTATTTCATGGTTGGATTGGGGCCATCGCTGTGTCATACGTTGCTTCATTTCCTTCTTGGTGGCATCACGAAATCTGAAGGGCCTATCCATTGAACGTCCAAACACAGGTCGAGGCAAGACGCAATGTGAATCTACCTCAATGACAGGGCGTATGCGTGCTACGGACTCAGTCCAATCAGACCATGGTGTGAGATCTACTAGGTCAGTTACTATGACTTTCGCATCCTGTGCAAGACGCAAGAGATTTGGTTCTCGATGGCCTTCACGTGAGACGTGGAGTATGTGCTTCACCCCAAGTTCTTTTGCGTGATGTGCGACATCTGCAGCACCCTCTAACAAAAAACGATGGTGCCTGTAGGACGCATGAGGGTACCGTTCATCGAGCCCCTGGTAAATTAGGAGTGGTAGACGGAGGCTCTCGGCAATCGTTCGAGCGACGTCGAAAGTCGGATTCTCGTCCAGGCGTATAGCAGCCCGCATCCAGTGTATTACAAATCGAGGAGCGGCGATTTCCGGGCCGTCGTGGAATACACATCTTTCTTCAAGATGGAGCGGTAACTTAGGCTTCATCGATTCTCCTTAATCCCAACTTAATTTGAATTGACGTTCTTCACCGCGATACTCATTTTCTTCTTCTCTGATGATAGTGTATGGTGATGAATTTTACAAGAGCTTGTTTGCGATTTCCAATAAGATTGCATTGTTGAAGACATGTCATGACGCGCCGATGACGGACGTAGGTTCAAGTTGGTGTGCCTTCAGGGCCCCATGATGCTGACCATAAGCGACAAGGCTCATGAGATGCTCCTGCATTACTCGGCACAGGCGGAAGAAGGCGATTCTCTGGCTCTCAGAATCGAAATAGTAGGGAGGGGGCCCAAGGGATTTCAATATGACCTCCAGTTTATCGATATCAATGATGCAGGCGATGACGACGTAGCACAGGAGGCTCGAGGATTCCAAGTTCGAATTGCAGCGCGCAGTGCGAAATACTTGGATGGCGCTACTTTAGATTTCAAAGAGACTCTAATGGGCGGTGGTTTCTCTTTTGAAAATCCAAATCCATTGTGGATTGATGATCTTTCTCAGAGAGTCGCGGAAGTGATTGACAAAAACGTGAATCCGGCTGTAGCTTCGCATGGAGGCCATGTGGACTTGGTCGGTGTCGATGAAAATAAGGCGATAATCGCATTTGGGGGTGGCTGTCAAGGATGTGGAATGGCTGATGTCACTCTGAAGCAGGGGGTTGAGGTCATGATTATGGATAATGTCCCGGAGATAGTTGAGGTTGTTGATGCGACGGATCACGCCGCGGGTGCTAACCCATTCTATTGAATTCAATTTCAGTAGACCATGCTGATTTCATCGTCATCTGGCTCGTCACTAGGAGCTGGCAAGGCAGATGCTTGGGCTCTCTCGAAGACCTCTCTGACTTTATTCTCGATTTCTCTTGCCTCATCGAGCAGGGTCTGTACAGGGATTTCGATATCCATTAGATCGCAAAGTGCCTCAACAGCAATCAATGCCGCCCTTGCATCGGGATAAGCTGGATTGCACTCTGCTAGTAGAACCGTCACATCGAGATTCTGACGTTCACCTTCGGCGAGAAGGAAACCGGAAACACCAGTCACGATTCCTTGCTGTATCCTCTGTATCCCGGCTTTGTCCAGTGAGTCTCTCCCGTGTTGAAGGGAAGAGACGCCCCATATCTCGCCGTCTTCCTTGAGCCCCAGATCTTCACTAACCAAACCATCAATGATGACGAGTCGTTCAAAACCGCCGCCATGAAACCACTCGAGGATGGTATTCGAAAATTGCACATCGCTACTTTGAGGAAACTGAATCTCAGATATGAAGACTCCAAATTCATCCCCCTGATATACGCGAACAGGGTGTTTGGGTACAGATTCTTGAATCAGGGCTACAGCAGGGAAATCAGGATTTATGACCGTGCCCATTGGATTGAGATTCATTGACTTGATGAGATGCGAAGCCGCAATTACACCCACAGAACCGACCGTAGTAAGGCCGCAGACTGCTACACCCCCAAGCGTAGCAGGATCTGCTCCCTTTTGGAGTACAAGCGAATAACTCGCTCCGGTGGGTTCGACCATGAATCCGGCAATGGGCGGCTCATCTTGAATTGTGCGGGTAAAGGAGAGAATCGTAGGTGTTCATAAAACAAGGGGAAAATTAACATGAGTGTCAACATCGGCTAACTCATGAGTGATTCTGGGGATGAGGCCCGGCTCTATTTACAGGTTGGTTCACAAGAGATTGACCTAAAGGGGTCGATGCGTGAAGTAAATGATGGGTGGATACGAATCAAGGATCAAGATACATGGGCATCGGCTCTTTCAAAGATCCGTATCGCACGACAAGAGGCTATCGATGCTTCAGTAGAAGCGATGACAAAACAAGGAATACCGGAAAGTGGATCTGCTTTCAACCGGCTGATTGACAATTGCGGTATTCACAAAACTGCTGACATCATACTGGCAGCAGTGCACTTTCTGCGCTCGGTTGAGAAGCAGAATGACTCTCCCCCGAGAGTGGTTAAGCGTCTTCTTATTTCCACGGGAAAGTGGACCGAGGAGGAAATTGAAAAATGGAATATCTCTCTGTACATCAATAGGATGATCGAGGGGGGGTCAAGTATAGGGAAGTCGCCTCTCCTGACATATCCGTCAGGCATGGACAAAAACCGATATGCTATACTGACTGATGCGGGTATTGACCATCTTGAGAGGCTGTCGACGTGAGCGACGGTGAAGATGGAATTGCCAAGGATTGGTCGTACACATCTCACGTGCGCGCCGATCTTCGAGGGGTGGACCTGTCAGGTGCCGACCTGCGTCGAGCGATATTCGATGGTGCGGATCTCGAGGGCGCGGACCTATCGGGAGCGGATTTACGAGGTGCCTCATTCAGACGTGCGAATCTCATGAAGGCTGCTCTTGACGATTCGGACATGCGCAACGCGAGATTCGTCAAAGCAAAATTGAGTCTTTCGAATATGCAAGGGGCTCGTATGGATGGTGCGGATCTAAGAGGGATTAGGGGGCGATATGCCATATGGAGAGAGGCCAATTGGTGGGATGCAACGATGGACGATTCGCTAAGAAAGGCCCTGTCGAAAAAATGGCCTAAGCCATAATAGTGCGTCATTAGCACTAATTTTCCAATATTCTACTCAGACCGTTTTTCATCCAATCGGGGATTGGTTCCTTTTCGGTAACTGCGTCCATGCTAGTACAGACCGTGGTCTGAATCGCACTCCAACACAAAGTCCCGTGTTGGTTTTCAATCACATAACGCCATGTGATTGACGTAGTTCCGATCTTAATCACCGTAATCTTGCAGCATGCAGTATCTCCATATTCCAAGGGATGGTGAAATTTGGCTTCACTGTGTACAAGAGGCAGTGCGACTTGCTTCTCTTGCAAAACATCGCGGTAGTGCATGTCGCAGGTTGTTTCCCAAGACTCCTCGAAAAATCTGTGTGCTAAATCCCAGTAATGGGGGTAGTAGACTATACCTGCAATATCGACCATAGGGAAGTCGATTCGGCGGGTAGAAGTGAATGGCATGCAAACTGGTGTGGCTGCCTTCTTCATATCCATTTGCTAAACTCGGACGGTTCGATGGGTTACTTCCTGGGGGATGTTAGAAGCACGCTAGTTGCGATCGGCCCAGTATCGTTAACCGACGGGTAGTTCAGGGTGTTATTGGAAGCGGGTATAGCCCAGGGATTGCTATCATGCCCACATCTCCTTTCAGCCTGCTGACTATCGGATGAGCCGAATCTGAATGAAGCTATGCTCGCTGCAAAGTGTGTGCCTCCTAGAATGGCCATCACTGTTTGTTCGATGAAGGCGGCAGAAGATGACCACTCTGGATTCATCAGCATCGTTACGCTTCCCAAGATTAGAGCGGACATGGAGCACAGAACCGAGATGTGCATGTAAAGAGCATTCTTCTCCGGTTTCATGCTACTCCCAGCGGACGATAGGAGCATGAAGATCCCGAAGAGGCTCGGGAAGAGTGCTGTCACAAAGCCTGTAGTTATCCAAAAAACTACGCCCAGAGCGAACATGAGGGAACCTATGGCAGCCGTTAGTTGAGGCATATTCAAACCAAGAAACTTGTAGCGGTTCATGGTTGTCCGTAATTACATCAGTATATGATATACAGTTCGTCCTTGCGAAACAAAATTTGCCGAATTGTGAATTCTATCTTAGTTGTTAGTCCTGTGGATATCTGGGAAACAAACAAATAATTCCCTCTCGTTCAGCAAATCATGAATGAAATGACCCGCGATAAGATTCTAGCTTCCACAGCGGTTTTGATGTTGATTTTTGTCACTGCTTCCCAAATGGTTGGAAGCGTAGAATTGGAAGAAGAGCGTGGTGCGTCTCGATTTACCTCATCTGATACGGGCTCGCCGATTCAGTATACGAGTTCACACACGGTCGTGAGTATTGGGCCGTCATCCAGAACTGCCGTGTTGGAGATGCCGGGAGGGCACGATTATTCTCGGCCATTGCCTCTTGTAGTTGCTTTGCACGGGTTCAGCAACAGCGGTCAAGAGGTAACGTACAACATGGGGCTAACAGATAGTATACACAACAACGAGCATCTGCTCCTCAGGCCGGATGGCACGCAGCACTCAGGATGGGGGAATCCGAGATTCTGGAATGCCACCGATGCGTGCTGCAACGAAGGGTTTCTCTGGGGGCCTACGCATTCTGATGATGTCAATTGGCTAGAGGATATCGTGTCCGACGCGGTGTTGAACTATGGAGCTGACCCGGAGGGAGTCATATTCATGGGATTCTCCAATGGGGGCTTCATGTCGCACAGGATGGCTTGCGACAGGGGATCCCTGATGAAGGCGATTGTAGCGTTGAATGGCGTTACGTGGAACGATTTCAGCATGTGTCCGAATACCGGGACCCCTGATATCCTTCATGTCCATGCAACAGATGATGGTACGATTGAATACGAGGGTGGCAACAACAACGGAAATCCTTTCCCTGGCGCGAATACCACTCTCGCGAACTGGGCTTTGAGAAAGGGCTGTGATCTCCAGAGGGCGCCAGTCGGAACCTTGGATTTGGTGTATTCACTATCTGGGGATGAAACCGATAAATTCGACTATGTTAACTGCAATTCCGGCGAGCGCCTGTCTCATTGGAGAATCAACGATGGGGTACACAACGACATGCCTTTCGATGGGGCGGATGTTTGGGCTGACGAGGCGTTTGGGTGGGCCATTCAAGGATTCGTCAGAGACTCTGATGGTGATGGCTATCGAGACGATGTGGATGCGTTCGTTTACAACCCTGACGAGTGGCTGGATTCCGACGGGGACGGGGTTGGTCACAACACGGACGCGTGCGATGACGACCCTTCTGCTTGGAGCGACAGTGACGGAGATGGTTACTGCGGAGTAGCGGATGCTTTCCCAAACGATCCGAATGAGTGGGCCGACACCGACGGGGACGGGGTTGGAGACAATGGAGATGCTTTCCCGGATGACCCGGGCGATTGGGCCGACACCGACGGGGACGGGGTCGGGGATAATGCGGATGCTTTCCCATCTTGGCCGGGTGAATGGGCCGACACCGACGGGGACGGTATAGGAGACAACGGTGATGCGTTCCCAGAGGATCCCAATGAGACTCTAGACTCGGATGGGGACGGGGTTGGAAATAATGGAGACGCATTTCCAGGCGACCCCGCAGAGACGGCCGACACCGACGGGGACGGGATAGGAGACAATGCGGATGTATTTCCAAATGACTCCTCTGAATGGCTTGACAAGGACAATGATGGAGTAGGAAACAACGGAGATGTGTTCCCGAATGACCCCAATGAGTGGTCAGACGGCGATGGGGATGGCGTTGGGGATAATGCGGACGCGTTCCCTAGCGATCCATCCGAGACGGCCGATACCGACGGGGACGGAATAGGAGACAACGCGGACGCGTTCCCTAGCGATCCATCCGAGACGGCTGATTTTGATGGTGATGGCGTAGGAAACAACGCGGACGCGTTCCCTAGCGATCCATCCGAGACGGCCGATACCGACGGGGATGGAGCGGGTGACAATTTCGATGCTTTCCCGGATGATCCTAGTGAGACCCTCGACTCGGACGGGGACGGGGTCGGGAATAACGCGGATGCTTTCCCGTACCTCATTACAGAATCTGTCGACTCGGACGGGGATGGGGTCGGGGACAACTCAGATGCTTTCCCGGATGACCCATCTGAGTCTTTGGATTCTGACGGGGATGGGGTCGGGGATAACGCGGATGCTTTCCCCAGATGGGAAGGAGAGACTACAGACACAGATAGAGATGGGGTCGGGGACAACTCAGATGCTTTCCCGGATGATCCATTTGAGTCAACCGATTCAGATGGAGATGGGGTTGGGGACAACGCGGACGTCAGACCTTATGACAAGAGTATCCAATCTGAAAGCGATTTGGAGTCTTTCCCATTCATCACGCTCGTCGCGGCGGGAATTGTTTCGATATTTGCACTGGTGATTTTCCAGCAGAAAGTCCTGAATAAACCCTCAAAATCTAATAAAGGTGGCAAGAAAGGTGTGAAGAAGCGTGCTGGTCAGAAGGGAGATAGGGGCAAAAAAAGGCTATTTTCCAAAGATGAGATAGCCGATAGGGCCGCTGCCGTGGATTGGGCGAGGGATGCCTTGGAAGACGGTGATTCTGAGGAGTCAATTTCAACGCAACTGCAGGCTACTGGTTGGTCTGCGCCGCAATCGAAAGCGATAATTAGACTTTCAAAGAAATGATCATGAGTGCTTATATGATTGGAACACGATGTTAATATCCTACATCGTTTAGTCAATTTCAGAGGCGTTACATTGAATGGAATGATATCAAAATTGGGTTTAGCAGCGAGTGCGATTTCGATCTTAGGATCGGTTTACATCTATTTCGTACAAGCAGATGAGATGCTTGGAATTTTTGTGGGTCTTTGGGCGCCCACTCTGATCTTGTTTTCTCAGGAAATTGAGAAATTGATGGAGTAATTGGCGGACCCACCGCGATTCGAACACGGGTTACAAGCTCCGCAAGCTCGTGTGATATCCAGGCTACACTATGGGTCCAGCAATCCAGCGTTCCTTAGATTTGGTTTAATCTCAGCGGTGCTTAGAATTTCAATGGAAGGACGGTCTTCCATCTTGATTCGGCGAGTTTCTTAGCTTTCGGGCCATCTCTGGGGTTCGGGGTCTTGTGGACCAGGACGCCGTGCATGCCATGTACACCAAATTTGACCCTGAGTTCGATCAGTCTGTCCCTCTCTGCTGCGGCATACTGCTCGTCATCAAGTTCAATAGAGGCAGAATCGATTGATTGGCCTGCATTTGAAATCGTCAATCGCTTCCCTTCAATCGAGGCCCTAGGCTGGAAATCGTGATCGTCCGGATGCTCCATCCAAACTTCAGAGTCTACTACCAATCGATCTCTTACTGAAGCCTTGGTAATTTCAATCGATCTCACCATGCATCGACCAACGGGTTTGGCTTGAAAGCACTTCTCACGCCGATATCATCAACATCTCCGTTGTGTTCGGATGTTCATGTCTTTGTTCGATGGCCACAAGGTTCTCGGATTTGACACTGAAACCACTGGACTGAATCCCAGGAAAGATAGAATTGTGCAATACGCGTTCATAGGGAGGGAAGTAGATGGTAGCAGCGTGTGCCAAACTGAGTTGATCGACCCCGGGATCAGGATTCCGGAGGAGTCCACGAGAGTGCATGGTATTTCCAATGAGGACGTCATTGGGTGTGGGTCATTTGGCGAGCATGCGCAGGATATCGCAGAACTAATTGATGGCGCGATAATCATCGGCCATAACGTCAATGGATTTGACTGGCGTTTTATTGAGTTTGAATTTATGAGGATCGGGGAGAGCTTACCAACACCCTATGCTCTTGTTGACACTCTTGAGTTGGCAAGGGCGCTGAAGATTCCCGGCAGGCATACTCTTGGCCATCTATGCAAAAGATACGGTATTGGCCTAGATAGAGCACACAGCGCTGATGCGGATGCCGCGGCCGCTTTGGTTCTCCTTTGGAAAATGGTAGAAGGCAATCAATCGATTCTGGAAGGGGGATTGAGGGGCATTCAGGAATTGTGTGGTCGCAAGAGGCGTCCTTTTGCTAAAAATAAACAAGTTAAGGAGGGTGTTTTTCCAGGAAATACGGATGAATCGGTCATATTCGACGACGGTGAATGTGTCATTGCATTTGGAAAATATTCGGGTAAGTCGTTCTCTTTCATCGATTCATGTGATCCCCGATATGCAAAATGGCTGATGTCTGAGTCGAGTCCGATTGGCAAGAGTGCGAGGGATAGGATTGCCGAGTACCGGATCAAACAGGAGTAGGGCTTTCTGAGATTGGCTGCCACGGGATGATCTCACTCCAGTCCCCTAGGTGTAGAACCTTGGATGATACCCTTGCACTGCCGATGAACAGTGTTCCTTCGTATCCATCCGATATTAATTGGTCAAGTTGGCTCTTTGCCTGATCTTTCACTGTGAAGCCGAAACGCTTCGGGGATGGGGCAACGGTTCCAGATTCATCTACAGGAGCCATCCTCTCTATTAGCCCAGCACCGCCTTCCGAGTCGTACCGTATGATCTGGACCACTTCATCTCTAAACGTGCCAGAAGAAGGGAGTAGTCCCTCGGCCGTTGCTTTCCACCATACAGGACACCAGGCCTTCCACTCACAGAAACCGCATGTCTGCTCTCCTGGTGTTGCTTCCAGGGGTTCCAAACTGGGCCTCATCCCCTCCCAAGCAACGAATGCATCGTCGATCACGTTGTCTCCTGTGGCTTCGTGTATAGTCTGATTCGCTGAATACCAACCTTCGGCTCTTATCGGGGGATGGTCAGGATTGTTTCTTTTGAGAAGGTCGCGATAGAATCGTAATTGCCTACTCACTTTTGGATCAAGTGCACCGACAGGTGGTCGGCCTGTCTTTAGGTCGGCTACAATCCAACCTCTTGATTGGCCATTTTCATCCAAATCAGCTACCAACAAGTCTAATCGTCCCATCAAACGACCGCATTCTGATACCAAAGTCCCTTCATTTGCAAGCACTATTGACTGGACATACTTCCAATCCGATATCGTGAGTTCGGACAGTTTGGTCTGTGGTAGAAGAGACTTGCTACAAAGTATATTCAACGCGCCTACTAAGCCATCGTGGGCTTGTGTGATGAGTTCGTCTTTCCAGCGTGGGTGTCTTGGAGTTGCCATGAATCCATCTTTCTCAATTTTCCAGTGTCTATCTAAGATTGCTTTTGCTGTGGGGGGCATCCAGCCGACTTCATCATCGTCTCGATCAGCGATGTCTAGATTGCATATGTCTTCTACTGAATTGTGAACTGCATTTCCGAGTGCTGCAGGCATGCTTGCTTTCCGCGGAAGTCTCTGCCTGGAAAGCCAGTACTTCCTTGGACACTGCTCATATCTGCTCCAAGATGATGGAGAAAGTTGGTGTGCGCGGAAGCCCTCATTCATCTCATTCACCCAATCCGCTCGTTCCGGCGTGCCAATGGTTATGTCGGTCTTGTGGGCATGGCTCATCATGTCATCGGATGTGAGCATCGATTTGTCGGACGATTCGTCTAGATCTGGAGCGCTTGTTGTTGTCTGCTTCCCTGGTCCTGGGTTTGTTGCGAATATTGTTGCCCATCATATGATAGAGAGTCTTGATCTGGAAATGGTGGGCAGCATTAGGCATCCCAGCCTACCTCAGGCTTGTATTGTGAAAAATGGGCTTTCGATGCCGACTGTTAGAATCTACTCTGGTGAGCCGGTTTGCAATCATGAGTCCTGTGACAGTGTACTCGTTGTTGTTTCTGAGGTTCAAATTCCTACTGATCTGATTCTCCCCTTGAGTGAGAGATTTGTTGAATGGTCGATGTCTAAAAAAGCAGGGGCGATGTTGGTTCTAGATTCGTATTCTAAGACAATTGAAAGCGGGCATACAATAGACGATAATGATGATTCGAATGAAACGGTGAAGGGTGCTGCTTCTACAGAAAGGGCTCTTGCTTCACTCTCGGATTTGGGCATTGATAGAATGGAACAAGGAGCGATAGGTGGCCTTACGGGAGTTATTCTAAATGAGGCGTCTAGAAGAGGGTTTGATGCAATGGCGTTACTTGCAGAATGCTCTGGGCCCATGCAAGGGATGGGTCCAGACGCAAGAACTGCAGCAAGGGTGCTTGGACGGCTTGATGAATTACTACCAGCGATTAAGCTGGATTCAGAACCACTTCTAGAAGAAGCGCGGAGGATAGAAGGCGAGATCAATGATATGATGTCGGGTTCTGTCAATCAGCCATCGGGGCCGGCAAGTGGCGGCAGTACCTCGATGTTCGGCTAATCTAATATTCAAATAGACTGCGTTGTATGTCGGTACTTTCTTCCGAATTTTTGTTTTCATGATTCTTGGCTATCATTTCCATGAATTGGTCTTCATTCAAAACGGTGACTTGCAACCTAGTTGCCTTTTCGAGTTTCGATCCTGCAGCTTCGCCCGAAATTAGATAGTCAAGTCGATTTGAAACCGAGCTTACCACCTTTCCTCCAGCACTTCTAATCAGTAGTTCAACTTCTTTTCTCGGACGTGACATAGATCCAGTGATGCAAAAAGTCAACCCCACCAATAGACCACTAGATTGGTCCTTTGTTTGAACAGGGGTTATTTCAAGGAGAGAGGACAGGTCTTCAATTTGGCTCCAGTTACTGCTTGAACCATCAAGGAACAGATGGGCCACTATATCTCCGATTCCATCAATGCCAACCAGCCGGGGGAGAATCGAAGCAGCCCGCTCTCCGCCCGATGACCAGATATTCACAAAATCCCTGTATTGATCCATGGTTGTTATTTCTACAGATATCATGGATGCTATCTCGGGCCCTATGCGTGGGAGGCCGAGGGATGCAATAAGCTGATCAAGTGGCATTTTTCTTTTGGATTGTATCTGATCGATGACATGTCGAGCTGATTTTTCACCCATGCGCTCAAGAGACATTACATCTTGATGTGAAAGCCGGTATAGATCTGCGAGTTGCTGTACAAGTCCGTACTCCACGAGTTGATTGGCTAGTTTTTCACCTACACCGTCAATTTCCAATGATCTGCACCAGTAGAGGATGGAACGGACAATTCGAGACGGGCATCCTGTGTTTCCACATTTTAGAAATGCGCCCTCAGAATGCAACTTTGTAGCGCAGCGAGGGCATTTAGAAGGCGCTTGTATGTCGATTCGCTGAGGTAGAGGCTCATGAAAAGGCGTCCCATCAGAGTGTCTTCTTCCATCTAGATCGGCTTTTGTGGCATGACCTATGACCTGAGTGATCTTGGGAATCACATCCCCTCTCCTGACAATCATTACTCGATCGCCGATCTTCAACCCCAGACGTTCGACTTCTCCCGGGTTATGGAGCGTTGTGTTTTCTACAGTCACACCAGAGACCATTACTGGAGCGACCCTTGCTACAGGGGTTACGTTGCCGGTTCGGCCTGTTTGCCAATCCACGGACATAACCACGGTAGTCGCCTCTTCTGGGGGGAATTTCCATGCTAGGGCCCATCTCGGATGATGTGCAGTTTCACCAAGAAGAGGTCTTTTTGAGAGTTCATCGACTTTGATCACAAGGCCATCTATCTCCCATGGCATCTCATCCCTAGTTCTTATCGCCTCCTCTGTTTTCGAAATTAGTAATTCTATTACTTCGTCAGAATCTTTAGCCTCCACAACGGATCTTCCTGCTGGCTGGATATCCATGGAGAATAGCCACTCCAAAGTTTGAGAGTCGTGGACATAGGAAGATGGGGTTGCACTTTCTTCTTCTGGAAATTTAGCATCATACGCAAAAAATCTGAGATCTTCGGGTCTTGCCTTACCCGAATCAGGATTCTTTTGTCGGAGTGCTCCTGCAGCGAGATTGCGAGGATTAGGCGCAATTTGAGCATAGTTCTCCCTGTATGTGTCGAGTAGCATGACAACTTCTCCTCTAACGTAACAGTCTCCACGCCATTTTATCCTGCTTGGGATGTTGGGTATTCTTCTTACATTGCGTGTGACGTCTTCTCCTCTTGTTCCGCTTCCGCGTGTTACTGCCCTGACTAGCATGCCACGGCGATATTCCAAGGATACCGCAGAACCGTCGAGTTTTGGCTGGACGACGAACCTATTAGTGGCAGCAGAAGTGATATTGACAAAATGGGCAATCTCCTCTGGGGTGTTTGCCTTGTCCAAGCTGAGCATAGGATAGGTGTGTTCAACCTTTACCGATCCGGGTGCGGGGTCTGCTCCGACCTTTTCGAGTTGGGGGTTTGAAGGGTCTATTTCTCTGAGACGCTGTATAAGAAGGTCGAATTCTGCATCTGTAATTTCAGGTTCCGCATAATTGTAGTACAGTTCTGAGTGCCGTTCAATCTCTGAGGCTAGGCGCTCGGCCTCCGAATGGTCGCCAGCGCCTCCGTGCATGTTACACATGGTAAGACGTATCGTTTCAAGCATGCGCTGAAGGAGAATTATGGTGGGCCTGCCAGGATTTGAACCTGGGTCTCGCGACCCCCAGCCGCGAAGTATAGGCCAAGCTAACCTACAAGCCCTTT
>MDTD01121307.1_pt1 | contig 19035 bp, 17 predicted proteins | sample 811221 | NCBI WGS metagenome assembly MDTD01 (sample SAMN05326646, study PRJNA326480) | marine metagenome | isolation source: seawater | place: Pacific Ocean: South West | collected 2011 | reverse complement strand
GCCTTCATATCTTCATTGAATAACTCAGATTCTCGACCTATTAATGACAAAATATTCATTTACTCTCCTTTAAATATAATACAACCTCAAACTTAGATTAATTTCTTGATAGCAGTTTTAACGCCAAGCATCCAATCTGAATCATTTATTCCAAAATATGATTTAATTTTTGAGCAGTCTAAGACTGAATATGCTGGACGAGTTGCTGGTGTCGGGTAGTCAACGGTATAAATTGATTTCAGTGAATTTGGAATTTTAATACCAAGAAACTTTGCTTCACTAAAAATTACTTGTGCAAAATCATACCAGCTACAAGGCTTATCACCACAAAAATGATAAATACCCTGTATATCTTTCTCATGATATAAATGCGGTAATATGGTAATTATTGATTTTGCAATATCCTGAGCATAAGTAGGACAACCCACCTGATCACCAACAACACACAACTCATCGTGCTCCGCCCCTAGACGAAGCATGGTTTTTAGAAAATTATTTCCATACTCACTAAATACCCATGCAGTTCGGAGAATTATATGTTTACAGCCTGATGCCTGAATTGCCAACTCACCCCTAAGCTTGGTTTCTCCGTACACACCTTGAGGGTTAGTTTCATTAACCTCTTTATATGGTGATTTGGCTTTGCCATCAAATACATAGTCCGTTGAAACATGTATAAACCAACATCCCAACTGATTGCAATTCATTGCAATATTTTTAACTGCAAGATGATTAATCAAATCAGCCATTTCTGCATCATCTTCAGCTTTATCAACTTCTGTGAAAGCAGCAGAATTAATTATTAGATCAGGAGAAGTCTCTAGGATTTGATTTTTGGTAACTTCGAGGTCAGCAATATCTATTTTTTCTCGAGATGTATATATAACTTCATGATCTAAACTTTTTAGCTGATCATTTAGACATCTACCAAGCTGACCTTTGCAACCCAAAATAAGAATTTTCATAGTTTTAAGTCAGCCATACTGGGCGCACATGCATCTTTTTCTGATAATTTAGGATGCTCATTTGGCCATTGAATGCTTAGATCTTGATCATTCCAATAAATACTAGCTTCGTCATCTGGATCATAATAATCAGTACATTTATATTCAAAATCTGCGGTATCTGAGAGCACTAAAAATCCATGAGCAAACCCTGGTGGTACCCAGAATTGTTTCTTATTGTGCTCTGTAAGAATTATTGATTCCCATTGAGCAAAAGTTGAAGAATTCTTTCGTAAATCTACTGCTACATCGAAAACTTCTCCCCTTACAACTCTAACTAATTTCCCCTGAGGTTTATTTTTTTGAAAATGCAATCCACGTAAAACCCCTTTTGATGATCTTGAGTGATTATCTTGAACAAAATCAAAATTTATTCCAACTTTTGCATATTTCTCTTTATTAAAAGACTCTAGAAAAAAACCACGATCATCTGCAAAAGTTTCAGGCGTTAAAACTAAAACACCGTCTAATTTTGTTTTTTCTACCTTCATTATCTATTGATTTTTAATAATCTTGTCGAGATATTCACCATAACCAGTATTTTTCATTTCTGAAGAAATATTTTTTAATTGTTTTTTTGAAATCCATTGATTCTTATAAGCTGCTTCTTCTATACATCCAATTTTTATACCTTGTCTCTTCTCAATAGTATTTACGAAGTGGCTCGCTTCTAATAGAGATTCTGGGGGACCTGTATCTAACCAAGCAAACCCTTTACCAAGTGTCGCTACATTAAGCTGCTTCATTTGCAAGTATTTTTTATTAAGATCAGTTATTTCTAACTCTCCTCTGGTAGATGGTTTTAACTGTTTGGCATAATCAATAACCTTATTATCATAGATATATAAACCCACAACTGCATTATTTGATTTTGGGTTTTTGGGCTTCTCCTGTAATGCTACAGCGTTACCTTTGTTATTGATCTCTACAACACCAAACCTTTCAGGATCTGAAACCTCATATGAGAATATGGTTGCTCCTTTTTTACTATTTTTGACATTATCTACAAGTAATTTTGAGAAATCATACCCATAAAAAATATTATCTCCTAGTATTAGCGTTACTTGATCTTTTCCTATAAATTCTTCAGCCAAAATAAATGCTTTTGCTATTCCATCAGGATTGGGTTGTTCAATATATGAAAGATTTAAACCTATTTTGGACCCATCTCCTAATAACCTCTTGAAGCTTGGTAAATCAGCTGGAGTTGAAATAATTAAGATTTCTTTAATCCTTGCCATCATCAAAACTGATAGAGGGTAATAAATCATGGGCTTATCATTTATGGGGATAAGTTGTTTTGATATTGCTTTTGTAACTGGATGTAATCTAGTACCTGATCCGCCAGCCAATATTATTCCTTTCATGAATTTATTTTAATTCTCCTATTCGCTCAAGACGGTAAGCACCAGAAAGCACCCTTTTCCACCATTTTGGATTATCAATATACCATTTTACAGTTTTATGTAATCCTGTCTCGAATGTTTCTTGAGGCACCCAACCAAGTTCTTTTTGAATCTTAGATGCATCGATTGCATACCTGACATCATGGCCTGGCCTATCTTTTACAAAAGTGATTAGGTCATGATAATTCTTAATACCCATAGGTTTTTTTGGTGACAACTCTTCTAATATATCGCAAATAGTTTTAACTACTTCAAGATTAGTTTTTTCGTTATGTCCTCCAATATTATAAGTTTCGCCTAATTTTCCCTCAGTAAGAACTTTTATTAAAGCTCTGGCATGATCTTCCACATAAAGCCAGTCTCTGATTTGTAGTCCATCACCATAGATTGGAAGAGATTTGCCATGCAATGCATTTAGAATCACATGAGGAATAAGTTTTTCAGGGAAATGATATGGACCATAATTGTTAGAACAATTTGTAATAATAACTGGCAATGCGTAAGTACGATTCCATGCACGCACTAAATGATCTGAAGCAGCTTTGCTTGCTGAGTACGGAGATGATGGAGAATATGATGTTTCTTCTGTAAAAAGATCATCCGGCCCAACAAGATCACCATATACTTCATCTGTAGAAATATGATGAAAACGAAATTTCTTTTTATCACTGTCATTTAAGTTTTCAAAATAATTCTTTGCTGACTCTAGAAGATTGAATGTACCATTTATATTTGTTCTTATGAATTCAGATGGACCGTCAATAGACCTATCAACATGAGACTCAGCTGCAAGATGCATCACACATGTTGGTTTATGTTCTTTAAAAACATTATCAATTAACTTTTTGTCGCAGATATCTATGATTTTATTTGTGAGTCTTGGAGATTCGACAACTTCAGCCAAAGAGTCTAGATTGCCTGCATATGTTAATCTATCTAAATTAATAATTTCATAATTTGAATGCGCAATTATATGACGAATTAAGGCGCTTCCGATAAAACCAGCCCCGCCTGTAATCATAATTCTCATCTTAAACACCTCATAAAATTTCAATAACAGTTTGACATAAAATCATTCTCTTAACTAAATAAAGCACTAATCTGCGATAATATTCTTAAGGCTTCTGCGGAATTTATCTACACTAAATTTTGAAGATTGTTCGCGTGCAGATCTTGAAAGCTTTAAACAAAGCTTCCGATCATCCGACAACTCAAGAATTGTTTTATAAAGACGCTTAGTATCTTTCGATTCTATGAGATAACCATCTTGCTTGTCTCTTACTAATTCAACTGGACCACCTCTAGGTGGTACTATGCTTGGGATTCCATATGACATAGCTTCTAGAATTGTTAAACCAAAAGTCTCTATACATTGATCTGGATTAGTTAAATTCAGAACCAAATTAGCTTTACGATAGAAACTGTCAAGATTGGACTGAGAGGGGAAGATTGATAAATTTTTTGGTATATCAACCCCAGAGAAAAACTCTCCGATATCATTGGTAGTGGCATCTAAAACTAAACTAAAGCTTATGTCATTCTTGTGTAAAAACATCTTAGCAATATTTACAAATTCACCAACACCCTTATATGTCTTTAATGAACAAACCATTAAAACATTAAATCTTTTGCTATCAAATGAATAAGTGTTAGCCGCCGCCGCCTTAGAAAAATCTTCACTTAAACAGTTGTGAATAACTACTTTGTCCGATACTTTGAAGTCTTCTGCACATCGTAAATATTCAGAAACATAAATCACCTTAGAAGCAGTATTATCTACAATCCATCGCAAAAAAATCTTAAATATGGCTGGCTTTACCGAAGTTTCGTGGATATGGTAGATTATTGGCTTGCCTATCAAACTTCCAGCGAGTGCAGCACCAAAAGGAAGCATTGTATTTATATAAATACATACATTTTGTTTTCGATATTCTAATAACCGACAAAATAAAATTATTTGAGATATTAAATACACAATTAGAGTAACGAATATATTTCTTGAGTATCGGTAAAAATAATTATGCGTGACACAGTCTTTATTTGACAGAAACCCGTCACCTTCAGAACCAACATACAATTCTATTTCACTTACATCTTTATTTAAAAAAGTAGCGTCAATGACTCGAGAAAGTACATTGGGAGCACCACTGAAACCATTTAAAAGATGAACAAAAATTACCTTTTTAGATCTGACGTCAACTGAATGCTGTTTTTTTGACTTATGCTCCATCTTCAACATCCTCACTAAGTGCAAGTCGTAATCCTACATCTAAAGTAGTTTTTGGCTTCCAATTGAGAAGCTTAAAGTTTTTATTTATATCTACTTGAAGACTTCCAGAGAGCCTTGCCATACTGCTCTTTAAGCCAAAAATAAAAGCCAAATTTTGTAAAACTGGAATTGGAATTGGAATTAAATAAGATTTAAAGCCTAAAGATTTAGCTATACGCATTGTCAAATCAGCAGTTGATACATCTTCTCCATCGCTAATCATGAATATTTGATTTTTTGCTTTTGGAGCTTTCAAACACAAGAAAATAAAATCTACCAGATTTTGTAAAGAAACCATGCTGCGTCTATTCTGAGTTATTAGACCAAAAGGAAGCGGGAGCCGCATTTTTATTGCGTTAACCAATAAAGAAAAATTGGCCTTAACACCAGAACCATAAACTAGCGGGGGACGAATTATTACTACTTCTAAATCCGTTTCTGAAGCTATTTTCAATAATTCAGATTCAGCCTCAGCTTTTGATATTGCATATGGGTCTGAAGGCTTTGAAGGATCTGAAGCTTTTAAAGGGCGACCAAAACTGGATGACTCTCCGACCACTTTGACTGTGCTGAGGAAAATGAAACGACGCACTCCTGCTTGAGCTGCTTGGCGCGCAAGTCTAACCGTTGCCGAAACATTGACTCGACGGAAATCTGAGAGTGGGTCAGGCGATAGATCCTTTATTAAGTGAACTCTTGCCGCCGTATGAATTACTTCACTAACTCCATGCAGTGCTTCTGACCAGTCAGTACGCTTACTAATATCACCAGTTTCGAATACGTATTTTGAGCTATGATGAAAGGAATTAACATCCCTAACACAAGGACGAACACGAACCTTCTTTCTCTCAAGAAAATCTACTAATGACTTGCCAATAAAGCCAGAGGCACCAGTCACCATTACAAGAGAATTATCAGTTTTCATTTTTTTTTGAATGCATCCTTTATTTAGTTTCCTCTATGACATGTCTGTACTTTTTGACTATATCCTCCCAACAATATCTTCTCCTGGCAATTTCTTGCAAATCTAAACCCATTGACCTTAAACCTTTATCATTTTCCCAAAGTCTCTCAATAATTTTGTAAAGGTCTTTTTCACTAGAAAAATACTCTGCACAATCTTCTGTAGTTTCCCTATTATAATTTACATCGTAAACCAAGCATGGTAATGCCAAGTGCATTGCCTCAACTAAGGAAGGGTTTGTTCCTCCAACACTATGTCCATGAATATATAACTTGCAGTTACTTCGCAACTCATCTAAGGACTGCTGATCATATATGGGATCTAAAAGCTTTAAATTTGAATATCCAGAAAATCTTTTTCTTATGTTTATTCCAAACTGACTATTATTCCAATTACCAATGATAACTAATTTGTACTGAGTCTTAGAAAAAGCCTCTAGGATAATCTCGATATTATTTTCAGGCACTATTCTACAGACCTTGAAAGCATACTCCTTATCTTCTAAACCATAAACGTCTATAGTCTCAGATCGCAGTGGGAAAGCACCCACATGGTCACCTCCATACTCAACTATGGAAGATCGGATACCATATTGAGACATAATATCATTGGCAATTATTGCATTATCACTTATAACTTTATCTGCGTAGGAGACGCCTAGCTTTTCAGATAGTCTGAGGAATAGCTTCACAATACCATTGAATTTACTGCGCTTCCACTCAGCTCCATCTGGGTTAAGTATTATGCTAGACTTAAAAAACCTAAATAGCGGAAAGAAAAATCCACCTGATACACCTAGAACCAAGATATGATCAGCACCGCGAATTGACGCGTCTAGCATAGTGAAAAAATCATAAAATATGCTTTGCAAACCATTAGCTTTAAGAGGAAAGAGTTTTATGGTGGCGCCATTATGAACTTTTATTTCCTTTAATGCTTCGAATTTACTAGTGTAAACATAAATTTCGTAATCTTCGGATAATGAGAGAGTTAGGTGATGCAGTAGCATATCCCAGCCTCCATATCTGACTGGCAATCCGTTAGTACCTACTATATAAATAGATTCTTTAATTTTATTTTTTAATTTCATGAAAAGAGTTAAAGTTTCTTTGATCTTGCCGCTTGAGCATTGCGATCGTGAACAATATAGTCAACTATGTTAGCAGCAGCAATCTCAGGCTCATTGTTGTTGTCTATCTCGATTAACCATCCCTTCTTACAAAGTGAATTGTAATTCTTATTTAACTCAATGATTTTATTGATATTAAGCTCTTTCTTTCTACGAAATGTTTCATTCTTATCTACATGAATAAAAAAGGGGTAGTGAGGTAATGGTAATAATCGTAAGATCCAGCGCAAAATAAAAATTGGAAGAGCGATTCTAACTCGAGCGCTATCAGCAACAAGATCATAATAGTATCTATCAAAAACAACCAACTGACGGCGTTTTAAAAGAGGATGAATATTTTTAAAGTATCCTGCAAAGTAATCAAACCAGTAGTAGCACAATCTTATAGATGATGTAATAAGACCGGAGGGTTGAGCGCGGTGGGGTTGAGAATAATTTGTATCTACTGTTTTAACTACATTTAAATTTTTAGCAATGTCAGCAATTCGCGGCAACATTGATGGTCTATAATGAAAATAATGTACAGCCTCTTTACCATATATTGACTCAAGTTGAGAAATCACCATCTTAATTACTGTTGTCTTACCAGATCCATCAGGGCCGCTAACTGATAAAAAAATACCATGTGGAAAAATGCTATCTCTCAACCTAAAGTAAATGAATTTTGCACTGCGCTGAAATATAAAAAGGCCATTTGATAACAAGAGCTTTAAAAGAGCATAGTATCGTTCATGCCTTCTGAGCAAAATACTTGAGCCTTTCCCATCAGCTAAAGCTAATGTCAATTCTTCAGCTCTAATTTTTGGCAAGAAATTAGAAAGTGTATGCACTAGCCTACGCATATTTTTTTTTGCAATTTTTGCAAAAACATTATCATATTTTTTATGTAGTGGCCTGCCAACAAACAGATGAAAAAGCCATTTATCTGCCACAATCATAGCATCTGAAACTACAGGTATGCCGTTATGAATTCTTGAATCTTGCAACAACGTTTCAGCAGAAAGCAATTCACACCCATACACCTCACTACAAATAAAGAAATCAATCTTAATTTGCTGTAATCCTTGAAATTTATCACGTCCCACTAGTGCTATTTGAATTAATCGCTCATCCTTAAAGTAATTCCCAAAATGCAGATTCATTTTCTTTGCAACCTCATCGACGACTCCACATGCAGATGTAAGATCATCAGGATTAACTATTATATCTATGTCACGTGCTCCGATACTTTCAGGAAGTTTTTCATAATTTCGTAAAACTGCATAACAAACTTTCACTTTTGAGAGACCACTAAAAAAATTCTCTAGGAATGTTTTTTCAAATGTAGATTGATCTTTAGAAATTAAACTATTCATAAAATTCTCTGCATCATAATTTTCTGACGAATAAGTTTTGGTGACATTAATCCAGCTAGCAATACAAACCATATTAAAGTGAGATAATTTCTTTCAGCAAAAGAAAATCCTGCTTTCTTATAAAAAATAGCTGCCTTATCTGATCGCCAATCATTAAGTTTCTCAAGGAATTTTCGAGAGTTAATAAACTGCTTTAAAGTTCTCTCAGAAAGACCAGCTCGCCTACGTTGCAAACTATCTTTAATCCATCTCATCTTAAGTTGCATAAATTTTACATTTCTAGTTGAAAGAGAATTAATTGGTTTGCGATAATGCAATAAACTTATTGGCAAAGTAATGAAATAACGACCATCTGCACCAAGATCTGACATTCGACACCACAAATCTAGATCCTCAGAAAAATCTTCATATCTTATCCCTTCATCATTTGGCAAAATGTCTAGTCTATAACCGCCAACTTTAATAGCATCTGACTTTCTAAAGATTGTGCAAGGAACCGTAAACAGCAGTTTAGATTCATTATATATTTTTTCAAACTCCTGTTTGCTAGAAGGTCCTAGTCGCTGAATTCCTATATCTTTATCCTCATTGATAAAATATTTTGTGTAACAACCAACTCCTATTATCGCCGAGTCTTTCGAGATAGTGTCATAAAGTCGACTCACTAACTCAGGATCTGCAATATCATCGGAGTCAATAAACATCACAAATTCACAACTTGCATTCTCAAGACCACGCTGACGAGAATAGGCTGTTCCCCTGTTACTAATGTTCTTAAGCAACTTAGCACGAGGATCAATACTGGCGAAAGACTCAAGAAGATTAACAGTATTATCTGAAGATCCATCATCAATTAGGATAATCTCAATATCTTCAAAGCTTTGAGCAGACAAAGACTTAAGTGTTCTTTCTACTGTTAATGACGCGTTATAACAGCAAACTACTATTGAAACTTGGGGAGAATTAGATTTATACATATAACCAGACATTTGGGCTTTTAAGCATTAGTGTTATTAGATTTAGTAAATTCCTGATAAGTTTTTGAAATTTGCTCAGCAAGCGATCCGTAATTGTAATGCTCTAATGCTATCTTTCGAGCTTGATCGGCCAATGTCTGTCGCTTTTCTTCATTCTCTGCCAAATCAATGATAGCCTTTGCAAGACTTTGGTAGGGTTTCACATCATTTGATAATTTAACGGTAATTCCAGCTAGCTGGCCTACTGCCCGTCCTGTAGCATCTCCATCAGCACAAATAATTGGTAGTCTTGTAAGCATTGCTTGCAGGACTATGGTAGAGAGACCATGATGAAAGGTCGGGCAGATCATGATATCACTATCATGTAAAGTATGAACTAATTTTTTCATAGATATCTTACCCAAAAACTGAACTTGCTTGCCATTTGGATGGGTATCAACAATTTTCTTCATTTCATTACGGAGCGGTCCATCTCCTACAATTGTAAGATCTGCCGGATAACCTAACTCAAAAACCCTAAGTGCGGAATCCAAAGCCATCCGTGCACCTTTGAAGTCCTTTAAATCGCCAACATAAATCAGTCTTAGGCGAACCCCACGAGCAAGATCTACTTTAGGAATAGCTATATTGGGGTGATCAAAAATTCCAGTTTGGGCAAGAGGACGAACGATTGGAGCTAAACGCTCAGGTAAATTATCCGGTGTATGGCTGAAAATAATCTTAGCTCGACTGGCAGTAAATCGTGTAAATGGATCTAAAGTGCGCATAAACCAACGCATTCCTGTGCGAACCTTATCTTTAATCTGCGTTTTTAGGGGCTGATGGCAAAGAATTAAAGGGTGAGTGTTTTCACTTCCAACTGGACCCCATATTAGTGGACCACTGCAAAGAGATAGTCCTGCTGGCATCCAATCCATCCCTCCAATCAAATGGTGCAAAACATCAACGGGCTTTTTTCTTGTCAAATGTCTTGCCCGAAGTCCAATTCCTATTTGCCAAAGATAATAATAGATTAGAAACCCACGCTTACCTTTTTTATAGAATCGGAAAATATAGGGCAGATCAAAATACTCAAAACGCAGATTTTTTGGCTTTGGATGTTCTTTAAAACTTTCCTCATGTACATCACGTAAATTTGCGCGAGTAAGCACTGTGACTTCGTGCTTTGCAGCTAACGCATGTGCCAAACGCCAGCCTATTTCTCCCTCACTACCTCGACCGGTTTCGCAGGTATATGCAGATATTAATATTTTCAAAGTGTTATTCTCCTTGGTGGATTTTATGTGAAAGACTAACTATCCATGTGATTTGCAAAAGAATTAATCCGTACCAAAAAACCTGTGTGTTCCAAGCCGACCAACTAAAGAAAATAAAGAAGAAAATGACTAAGGGATATGTAATTTTGTTGATTTGCTTAAATACAAATACCCACAAAAAGAAAACAAAGAGTAAACTACCATAAACCACAGCAAAGCCAGGTAAAAAACCTGCAAATATCCCATCACCCGCCACAACTATTGCATATAAGAAAAATTCGGACAGGCCTTGAGAACCATAACCAAACCAAAATTTTGAATCAATCAAAGAAAATTCTTGAAGATAGATAAAAAAAGCAGCCAAACGCATACCGCCACTAGAATCTGCTTCCACAATTGATAGTACATCAAATGAACTTAAAGCAGCTATGAAAGACAAAGACCTGCTTGAATCAAGGGAGCCGAACATTCCTATAAAAAAGAAAAATAAGCAACCAGCTATCAGAGCAAGTGGAATAGAACTCCTCATAAGCACTAAAAGGAAAATTACAACTAGCGAAATTAACGCCAAGGTGCTGCCACTAAGTATCATTGTGGTTAAGAAGGCGATAATTAGTCTTTTTGGAATAACTTTTTGATTAAGTACACCTCCAATTCGAGACGTGACAATATAGCAGAGCATGCTCATGCCCACTATACGACCAAGTTGAGAAGGCTCAAATGCCAGTGAATTGAAGCTGCTACTACCTTTTGATTCGATGAGGTTGAGGACAGGAAGTCCCATCTCATAAGCCAAAAATTGGACGATAGATACAATAGCGAAGGCATAAATAACCTTGCTCATCATGTCTCTAACTAATGCTTGTTTATCATTGACTGTTGAGAAAAGGCTCGATATTGCGAAATAACCAATTGCATAAACGAAAGTTAGCCCCATCGAAAAGAAATCTCCAAGACCATTAACAAGAGCATTAATAGACATCAAGGCGAAGAGGATGCCGGCCATTAGTGCTTGACTTCCAAATTTCAGATTGAAAAGTATGAAAAGCACTCCCCCATAAGCGGCCGCAATAATTGTGAGGTAATTGCGAGACTCAGAGTCAATAAATAAAGAAATTGCAAATGCATAAGAAAAAACAATAAAGATGCAAGAATTTCTCGCATAGAACTCAGATTTTGAATTAGTAATATTTAACATCTCTTTTTATCTGCTAAATGAGGATTGTCTCTTTCAATCAAGGAGCAAATAGGCCTATCAATAAATATCTCAACAAAACGAATTTGATTAAGGAAATCTTCTTTGCAATTAACTATCACTAAATTCATCGTGTTCTTTTAAAGCCTCTTTTATCGCCTCAAGGTAGCCATAACTAAATCTTTCATCTGGCTCTAAATAGCCACCCTCTGCCCATTCATTCCAAGCAAATACAAAAATTTTATCTGTCTTATATTCGTATTTTGCCTTTAATAAGAGTTGCTTAAAATAATACTTAAACTTGGAAGGTGTTGCACCTAAGTAAACTCTTCCAGCCTCTATTTTTCTAGGTGTATTATCCCAATCAACAAATGCTGACGGCACAGCATTTTTTGAAGATGGTTTAGCATCTATAATTTTCTGCCAAGTACTATCATAATCTGATATTGCCACGCTTTTTTGGGGTATTTGTAAACGGCTTTTAATTCCTAACATCTCTTTGATCTTAGAAGAATATTTCATAATGTTAAAGAATGAAAAAGCACTTTTTTCAAAATTTATGTAACCTGGCTGAAATTCAATAGCATAGTCAAACATAGACCGATCCCAACCTTGTGAATGGTGAGACATGGCACTTTGAAATGCGAACTTGAGCCCATCAAAACCAGCATCTATTGCCATCTTATTCCATAAAGTTAGCATTTTATTGAGCTTACTAATGACGTTTGGAATATAAATTATCAGCAGCGGTTTATTATCTTCAAGTATATATCTCGGATCCCTAAAGAAAGGCAATAAATAGTCAAAATGTTTTACCCAATCCTCTTCATCATCAAAATCATGGCTTATTAATGTTTTTTCTCTGCCCGGCGAAGCTTTCCAACTATCTTCCCAATTGTGGTTGGCCCAGGAGACACAGTAGTTAATATCTATGTCAGGGTTTTTTAAAAGCATCTCCATTGGCTTTTCGAGCAATAATCTACTATTAAACCAATAATGATAAAAGCAGAAACCATAAACATCATGTTTTCTTGCTATTTCGCATTGCCATTTCAAAGATTCAACATCTGTCAAGTCATAATAATTGTGTTTAAACGGTATGCGCGGCTGGTAGTGTCCTTCAAAAAGAGGTTTAGCCTTTTTCACATTTGTCCACTCTGTGAAACCTTTTCCTAACCATTCATCATTTTCTGGAATTTGATGAAATTGAGGCAAATACATTGCTATAATTTTCATTCTATACTTTGTCTACATTTTTCTATGCGTAACGAGCTAACACCAAAGATATAAGATGACCCGCTTACTAGTTAAGATCTAAGCTCCAATTATTACACTTTCCCTTTAACAATCAAAAGGTATATTGCTTATCGTATTTCCTTACCAGAAGTTGTCTTTTACATGATCTAAAATTTAAACCTCAAGGAAGTAACTTAAAACTAATCACTCAATTTCAAAATTTTACGAACAAGATGTCTTTCAGAAAAAGTAAGCTGGAGGGCATATGATCCTGCAAGATAAACCACAACAACAGCAGAAACAACAATTGCAAGATCTATGATTGAGTTAAGATTATTAAAATCTGATATGGCGATCAAGCAAATAATAAAAAATGCAGGCCAAAGAAGCCCTTTTATAGCTGCATACCAAATTACCACCGGGGAAATATTAAGCAGCCTAGCTGCATAGCAAGCATTGAAAATTACAGTTTTCAAAAAAATAGAAATTGTTGTAGCAAAAGCAATACCATAAACTCCCATATCAGTGTATTTCACAAGAACAAGACTAAGCAAAACATTAAATATACCAGCGCAGAATGTCACTACAGCAGGCAATCGTAACTTGTTCATTAAATTAAAGACAATAAAAGAAAGTGAAGTTGTTTGGTGAAGTAAAAAATTACCAACAACTATGCCGCTTAGTATTACAAGGTCTTCATCGCTTGCCCCAAGCCAAATATCAAAAATTGGTTTTGAAAATAATACAAATACAATAAAAGGGGTTGCACATAAAATATTAACCATCTTTGTTAAACTGATAACCTTATGAATCAATTCATCTTGCTTTTCCTTAGCAACTAGCTCAGCGATGACAGGCGAAATAATGACCATCAAACCACCTCCGACCATGCTTATAATCATGCCACATTGAACAACAAGACCATATTGCGCCGATTCAAAGCTTCCCAAAAATAAATTTGCAATTATCACATCAGTGCTAATGTATAGCAGACTACCTAATGAGATGAATAGGGAATTAAATCCCATTCCTGTCATATCTTTCAATGCAACTGAAGATATATTTTTTATACGAAAACGTAGATCAGGAGTAAACTTTTTCGCAAAAATAAAGCTTAAAACCAAGGATATGACAGTAGAGACAATCATAAAAATGCCGTAATCATCGACATTTAAGTTATTCAAATAAATTATAATTAGTAGTAGCAGCAAGGCCTTTGAAACAACTGCAATTAAATCTCCTACATAGAGAGAGTGCTTAATATAAAAGCTAACATTAAAAACTGAAAGTAATAGTGTCAGAAGAGTAGCTATTACAGATGCACCGAAAAAAAACAGAACTTCTTCCTCATATTCTCTTGGATATGAGAACATACTAATAAAATATGGAGCGGCAATAATTAGTGCAGTCATCATAACTCCAATAATCAACACCAACCCAAAAAAAGCAGTGGAGTAATAGCGATTCGCTGACTCGATGTTGCCCTTGAAATAGGCAATACTTACAAATCTTCCTACGGAAGCTGAGAGAACTATTGCCGATAGACCTATGTATCTGTGCAATGTTGCTATTAGTGGAATTACACCAAAAAGCTCCATTCCTAAGCTACGAACCAAAATTCCAGTTATAAGAAAAGAAAAGACAGTTATAGATGCAATCTTAACTATATTTGCCGTAAGATTATATAAAGCGTTACTTACTCCTTTAGATTTCATCTTTCTATATAATTACCGATTTAGAAAACGATTAAACTTACCATTATGGATCGCCAAGGAAATTCTATGAGTGAAATATCGTTGTATTTTTTTTAAAATGCATGTTTTATTAAAAAAACCATCGTGTATTTCTTTATAATTTAATCCAGCAGAGCCATCTGGAAGGATAGTTCTTCGAAATGTGATTTCACTCTCAATATCAGTTTGAATATCTGGCAAAATATCGAAGTGCCTACAAAATATGAGGTAAAGCTCATTTGGTGAGTTATATGGCCAATGGCCTTGCCTAACATGCTGCTTACTAAAACCTAGGGCACAGCGAAATAAATAGTGACTTTTTGTAAGCGATATATCGGGTTGATATTCAACATCAAACATCTCAATACCATTTTTAGTAATAATAATATTCTTGGGTATGCAATCAATTGCTTCAGAACTTAATTTTTTAGGGTCATCAAGGCACCCATAGGTAGAAAAAACTCTTTCGATTGCCCTAAAAAACAACTCTTCGAACTTGTCAACTCTTCCTGCATTAAGATGTGCAGATAAAGCAGGAACTAGGTATGTACCAACCAAAACAACCTGGTTTACTATAGGGCGTCTGAGAAAATTATTCGATAATTCTTTTGTTACAAAAAGATCTTCGTTCTTATGAATGAAAAAGGTATTGGTTGCATTGAGACGACCTGATACTTGCAGCATAAATCCGACAACCCCTTCTTGGCCATGATAAAGACCATTTAAAATTTCAGATATTGGCACTTCGTATTTAAATGCCGAGAGCAGTTCAAGATTTTGAGCTTTCAACTGATGCTCAAATTCCCAATAACTTAGATTCAGATATGAACATACTATATCGGCAGACAGATTCGTCGCTAACTCAGGGTTTTTCTTAACTAATTTATCGGAGATAAATATTTTTATCGACTTACTCTCAATTAAATACCACACATTAAAAACCCTTATACTTTGGTTTGCCACCTATGCAAAATCTAATTTCTCTTCTAAAGAAACGAAACCTAAACGCAAATACAAGCTCTAACTGGTTATCTAGAAATGTGAATAGTGATATTTTAGAAAAACGGCTGAATTTTTGGTAACGAAATATCTTCCTAAGATTAGCTTTGAAAATATTAGGTCGTTTTTTATTTAATGCTAAATTGCGGCCCGCAGCTAATGAGGAGTTAAAGAAAATTTTGTCGTCATTAGGAGCAATAAAGGTGCAGCCAATACTTTCAAAAAATTCCAGCAAACTTAAAAATAAATTTTCTTTCGAAATGCTTGCACCATTAAGAAGTTCATTACATAAGGAGTTGTTTTCTATTCGCCTCAAATGTTTATTTGAAATATTTTTATGAAACAAAATGGCATGATATATCAAGGTATATAACTCTATTTTTGGCGGAAGACAAAAAAAAGTGTCCTTCTTAATTTTATTGATGAACAAGTAGTCTTCATACTTTTCGTCGAATAAATTTTCACCTACCTCATAAATTTCGAAAGGTATGATTTGGTTGTTAACAGATACGTTGGAGTCAACTTTATAGTCATTATCTATGCAACTTAAATCGCCTAAAATATATTGGCACTGAACACGATTTTTTACTAAGAGATCTACATCTCCATTGTTTTCCTTAAAATGATCAAGTGATAAGGTGTCAGAGTTTCGAAGAACTATATATTCAACACATTCATTAAGCACATAAAATAACTCTTCAAAGGATTGCCAACCATTCGATCCAGGCAAGTCTTGCTGAAGCACTATTTCTTGCCTGCTTTGTGTTGGATTATCGTAAATTTTTAGAAAGTCGCTTAATGAAACGCCGAGCAGTAGAACTATGTCATGTTTGAGCTCGGAAAGATTGTTTGTGCCATGAATTTTATGCCCACCCCCTGTTAACTCTCGGTAACGGTCTTTGGCATCAAATATTCGAGTATTTACAAACTTTTTTCCGTTACTGGTTTCTCGAAAATCATAAGCTGGCTTTGAATCTTTGATCACAATCAGCTTGAACTCACCTACTCCAGCGTAAACTTCTTTTTGTGAATTGATCGGTAATTTTTCATCATAAAAACGTGAATAGTTTTTGTTCACCATATACGGTGACCAAGTAATAGCGAATGTTTGAATAATCTCGAATTCACTCTGAATATCTGCAATGATTTCTTCTTCTGCATATCTACCTTTTTCCCATATTACAAATAAATGAATCTCTGAGTCTGGATTTGTATTGGTTGTTGTTTTTTCATTGAACATATCTTAAAACCTCCTCCTAGCTGTCTTTTGAAGCAGCTGACATACTATCAAGGATCGCTGCGTTCTCTTTCGCACCGTCCCAATTATTTTCTTGATTCATACTATCAACTGGCATGCGCTCAATCTGACGCATACTGTTTGTCAGTATATAAATTATTAGCAAAACTCTAGCCTCATGCTTTTGAAGGTCTGGCCGGATTTTAGTTAGGGTTGCTGTTACTATTTTAATTTTATCACTGGCAGCTTGGTTGCGTGTCTGAGGCTCATTAAGGACAAAATGAATAATGTCATTAGTTGGTGGGCATGCTATCTCAGCATATTCCCAGTCAAAGACATAAAGTTGACCATTTTTCATAAACGTGTTCCAAGGAGTAAAGTCACCATGACTAAGACAGGCTGGCAAATTGAGTGTAGACCGTTCTTCTAGATAATTAATTGCCTTGTTTAGTCGTTTGATCCAGATTTTTTCCAGATGTGGCTGAATTTTATTTAACCTTTCTCGGAAACGGCTTGCAATAGAACTAGTGGTCATTGAAGGTGAAACTGCCGTCTTCTCTTCTAGCTCATGAACAAAGGCTAGGTGCGCATCTGAAAAACTTGTAGTGGATGAAGTTTGAGCAGATTTCAATGTGTCTGTGATCAGAACAGTAACGCCATTTTTTTCTCCGAAGAATAGTACATTGGGCACAAATGCACTAGTCAGATCAAGCTCATTCACGTGCTCCAGGATACTAGCTTCATGCTTTAACAAAACTCCCACCCGAGGGTTATTCGTAACTTTGACAAATCCCTTAAGATTCCCATCAATATCCATCACCTGCACCGCCACCTTCCTGTGGGGGCTGTCAGTTCCAGTAAAATAAGCGTAACTTAAAACATCACTGCTGAAATAATTAGCAACATTTGTAGTATTAGATATGTAAATTCGAGGTTTTGCCCATAGCCAACCCAGACCCAAGTAAGATAATATCGTAACTAGCTTTTTAATTAATTTTGCATTGGTTAAAAGAGGTTGAAAAAGAGCGAGGCCAGCGATGGTAACCTTTTTATTTGTCAGTGGAATTAACCACCATCTAGCATTTGAACGCCCTCCCAAAACTGCGTAGGGTACAGAATCTTCGGTTGGATGTTCGGTAATCTTAACACCAAGCGATTCGATATCTTTGATGGCATCGATGAACACTGGATGTGAAAAAATATTCTGCATTTAGGATAGGTATATTTTAAGGTACAACGAAAAAGAAAAATTAAAATTATTTATTTAAGTATGAATTCAGTTTATCGTACTCTAGTTTCTTTTTGGCGATAAATTTCATAGTTATATTTGTTTTTTCTTTTATGCCTTTTGGCGTTAAAACATATAAATAATTTATTTTTTTAGACGAATTATTGAAATTTTCTATTTTAATAAATCCAATATCAACCAACGATTTAAGAATATAATTTACTTTTCCAATACTAAGGCCGGTTTTTGATGCAATCTGTCTTTGAGATGCATTACTATCTTTTTCTATGGTGTGTAGAAGATCTATATGATCTTCTGTAATATTGCTTGATTCTGTCATTGGGTATAATTATTTTTTAAATAAAAGAACGAATAGCTACCGCACGGATTATTTAATCAAAAATTTTGATTATATTTGCACCGTTCAACTATTGAACGATTATATTTTACGAGTTTTTTTTTATCAAGCTTTTAAAATAAAAGGTCTTTTTCTGAGACATCTATCCTTTTTAAAGAACCAAGAATATGCAGAAGGATGCCAACTCTTTTTTTTGTTGGCAAAGAACAAATTTTAGCAATAACGCCTTTAAAGGAGCCGTTTTTAATAGTAACTTCTTGACCAATTTGAATTTCTTGAACAAAAGGCTCTAATCTTGATGATTTCTCTACTAAATTAATGCTCTTTATATCTTCATCAGACATATATGGAATATTTTTACCAAATTTTATGATATTTTTTATGCCCTTAGTGTACTTAACTGATGAGTAGTTCTCATTTTCAGTATTTATAAAAATATACCCAGGGAACATAGCCTCTTCTTTAGGACTGCAATTATGTCTTTTTGTAATTATTTTTGGTAAATAATACTTGAAGCTTTGATTTAATAAATTGGTCTCAAGTCTTTTTACCTCATTAATTTTGTAGGTCGCAACAAGCCAATATTTCATTTTTCTAAAAAAAGTGGTGCCCAGGGCCGGACTTGAACCGGCACGAAGTTTCCTTCGAGGGATTTTAAGTCCCTTGTGTCTACCAATTTCACCACCTGG
>MDTD01048149.1_pt1 | contig 19039 bp, 21 predicted proteins | sample 811221 | NCBI WGS metagenome assembly MDTD01 (sample SAMN05326646, study PRJNA326480) | marine metagenome | isolation source: seawater | place: Pacific Ocean: South West | collected 2011 | reverse complement strand
AAATAAAAGTTCAATTTATTGTAAAAATTATTAAGTAATTTTGATAAATCGATTTTACCATATGAAAAATTAATTTTTTCTATAAATACCTTTTCTTTTTCAACATTCTGATAATCTTTTATAAACTCAATGGGTTGAAACCCCTTTAAAAAAAATACAATCTTTTTTAAATACGACAACTGTTTATAAAACGGTACCCAAAAATTTACATTATATTTTTTTATAATCTTAATAATTCTAGAAAAATTATAGCCTGCATTGCTTAATAATATATTTTTTTTTTTAAACTTTATTTTTTGAAAGGAATGATATTTTGTTAAAATCGACTCCTTTTCAAAAATATTGTTATTAGTTAATTTTTGAATTGTAAATTCACTGCCATACACATATTCAATTATTTCTGAAACTATATTAGCTTCATAAAAGTTATTGTGGAATTTAGTTGTTACACCAGAAACAATTAAAGTATCAATTTTGTATTGTTTTTTGCATTTTTCTACAATCTCAATTAAAAATAACAAGCTATTAAGCCTAAAACGTAATAAAAAAATAATTTCAGATTTCAAACTATAATTAATATTGTCGATAAATTGCAAATTATCTGTAAATTTTTTAGAAGTTTCTAAAGCAGTTTGATGAAACTTGTTCCCTATATTTTCTTTAAAATCAAATATTTCTAGTCTTTTTTTTTTACAAAAAAGAAAAGTTTCAAGATTTAAAGGAACAAATATTGTCCCTTTAACGTTTAAATTTTTTAATATTAAGTCTATATCTAGTGAGTTTTCAATAAAGCAAATTTTTTTTTGCATATTGTTTTAATGTTTCAAAATCTTCATGATTATCTAAATCTATTGTCTCATTATTTGGAATTGTTATAAAAATCGGTTTTTTTCCAATCCGGCACTTATGTTTCTGTAATGATTTTTTTTTGATACCATACAGACCAGTAGTTTCTTGAATTATAGGCTTAGCATCTTGACTTCTTGGAAGTATTTTTGGTGAATAGTTAACTGGCTTTTTATTAAACCAAAACCATGAGAAAATTTCTTTCGTAGTTAGGATGGAGTCATAACGTTTAGAATTTTTCAAAGTTTTTATACATTTATTAATTGTTTTTATACTAAGTAATGGAGCTGTAACAAAAAGTTGGAAATAAATATCTGCGCTTATTTTTTTTGCATGATAATTTAATAAATCATTTCCGTTTGCATTATCTTTTGAAAGGGAAGGTAGTCTATCAATAAATTTGTAACCTTTGGAATTACAATATTTTTTTATTAATTTGCTATCGCTATCTACATAAATTTCATCAAAGTTAGTTTTTGAAAGTTTATCCAATAAAAATCTAAATAATGGTTTGCCATTTATTTTTCTAAAATTTTTTCCTTTAATTCTTTTTGATTTTTTTTTTATTGGAACTATACAAACTATCTTCATAAAAAGATTAACTGTTTTGAGCAACAATATCTAAAGATGCAATTGTCTTTTTTTTGTTTTGTCTTTTTTGCTTAATAACTTTTTCAGAAATATGTAAAACCTTCCATGAATTAAAAAATTCCATCATTTTTTTTTCACTTGCAAAAAAAACTCCTGAAATCCCTGCAAAATCACCTTTAATAAAAGATTTTTGCTCGTAATAATCTCTTTTTTTTGAGTCTGAATGCTTGAACGACCACCAGTCTAAGCCAACATAAAGTCCATTTTTTTTTAAAAATCGTTTTAAATTCTTCAGTCCAATTTTAATATTCTCTTCACTGTTATGAGTCATGCTACATCTATCTAATATAATATCAAATTTATTTTTAAATTTATAATTTAAGAAATTACCACAAAAGAGGTTTTTGCTTATAAATGGGTATTTCTTTTTTAAATAATTTATCCATATTTTATCATTATCAATAGCGAAATAAGTATAGTTTTTTTTTTCTTTTAAATAAAATGGAATATTGCAACCAGAACCACAACCAATTTCTAGAATTTTGGTTTTTTTTTTTTATTAAATTTTTTAATTAATGTAATCATATTAGTCCACGGCCATTCTGTTTTAGCCATTCTGTTTGTAGCCTTATTTTTCCACTTTGAAATATTTTTTTTCATCTACTTATATTGTTTTGTTTCAGCCAATTCCTATAGTGATCTCCGGGTCCAGCAGAGTCTTCTTTTTGATTAGAGTCATTGTCTCTCAATCCGAATAAATACTTTTCACTTTCCGACATATTTTTTTTCATGCCTTGAGATACATATTTTTTTAAATTAAGTAATTGTTTCAATTCGCGTTGTCTATATTCCGTAACTATAATGCCCCTCTTCTCACCAGTTAAATTTGCTCCTCCCCTATGCCAAATGAGAGAGTTAAGAATTAATATCGAGCCAGCTTTTGCTTCAATAGTTATTTCTTTCTCATATGGCAACTTAGGATTAGTGTATTTATCAGGATAAGATAGTTTTAAGTGAGATTTTGGAACTATTTTGGTTGCCCCATTATTTTTATTGCTGTCGTTAAGGTATAAAAATGTGACCACAGATTTAAATTTTTCTTCTAAGTTTGATCTAGGAATCCAGTCTATATGTAAATCTTGTTCTCCAGAATTTTTTTTTGGTTCTCTAAATAATATTGACGATAGTTTAATTTCATCTTTTATAACCTCAAAAGCTCCAAGAACAATTTCTGGTAAAGTTGCTATATTTTTTATTTTTTCATTTTTATCTAAAAGGTTACCTATTCTGTTTGCAGCTGGTTCTATAGTTTTTGATTTTTTGATAGTAAATTCCTCTTTTCCTTCACTTCCAGCTTTTATACCCTCTTTTACTAAAATGGAGTCCATTATTAATCGTAAATCTTTTGGTTTAGCTCCAATCCATTCCCAAAAATTTTTATTTGGCTCTAATAGAAGGTAGCCGTTTTCTGCGAGAAATTTTTTTTGATCGTTTCTAAAGTCTCTATCCTTGTAAATTTTTGAATTAATAATGTCAGTAATATTTTTAATCATTTTTTATAAAAATACCTAGACCACACTCCATCTTTGAACCTTTTTTAAATATTTCTTTAATTTTATATTTTTTAGAGTTCTTTTTTAATTCTTTCCAGAATTTCGGTACACCCTTTACTATATTTGATTTTATATCGTGAAGGACAATCACTCCATTTTTATTTAAATATTTTGAGTAATTTTTAAAATCAGATTTTACGGTCGAATAATCATGGCCTCCATCTATAAATATTAAGTCATATCCTCCTAAAAGCTCAGCAGATTTTAAAATTTCTTTTGATTTTGAGTCACCGCAAAGCAAACAAAGATTTTTAAACCTTAAATTTGAGTAAAATGAATTTAAATTTATTCCAGTGGGCTGAACAATATCAATCGCAACAATTTTTTTAAAATTAAAAAATTTATTTATTATTGTATTGTTTATACCAGCTGCATATCCAATTTCTAAAAAATTATTAAATTTAAATTTTCTTTTATTTTTTTTTTCGTAATTTTTAAGGTAAAAAATTAAATCTGATATTTCATAGGGGTTTTGTATGTAATGAGTTCCCATACCATCATAAAGTCTATCACCTCCAATTTCTACATTTGATAAAGACTTTAAAAACTTAATAATTTGTTTTTTATAAGCTGTATTATTTTTAAAAGTAAAATTAAAATCTAACATTGCTCTGCTTCGTTATTAGTTTTTGCACTGTTTTTTTTAATAATAAATTATTTTTAAAATTATTAATATTTCTATAAAAATATTTAAAATTTTTATTTAAGCTATGATTAATCTTATTCCAATCTTTATTACTCATTTTGATGATTTTATTTATTAATTTTTCAATTTTTTTTGATTTTCTTCCATTGTACCAAATAGATCCTTGTTTTTTATCGAAAAATTTGAATGGTTCATTACTATCACAAAAAAAAACTACTTTATGATTTGTATATAGTAATTCATACCCAAGATTAGAATTACTACAAATGGTTAGTTTTGATTGTTTTGATATATTCAATCCATCCTGGTTTCCTATTATATAATCATGAATTGCCGAGTCATAAAATTTTTTTTCCCTTTCATAAAAATTCGAAACCTCTGCTTTATCTTTTCTTTTAGAAGCAAAAATAATAACAAATTTTAGATTATTTCTTAAACAATACTCTTTTATAATTCTAACTAGAAATAAATCATAATTATTTGATTTTTTGTTTTTTAAACTTCTAAATCTTGAAACAAAAGAAATATCATATTTCTTTTTTTTTATCTTATTAAGATAATTAAGATTTTCATTAACTTTTGTAGATCCAGTAATAAGATATTTTGATTTAATAAATTTACTCATGATTTTTTTTGACCTTTCATCATAAACAAAATAATAATCTAGAATTTTTTTTTGAAATTTTTTTTTATAAAAAGAATTTATCGCTCCCTCAAATATAAAACTATGTTGGTACCCCAATGAATATTTATCTGGTAAAAATTTTTTAAATAAAAATATTTTTTCATCCATTTCATGTCCAATTCCAATTTTTGGATTTACTTTTTTTACAAGATTTTCAAAATAAATTTCTGAAATTTTTCTGTTAAAAAAAAATTTAAAAAAATCTAAAAAAGTTTTCAATAATTGGATTAAATAGTAATTATTTTTTTTGTAATAGTGAATTTTAAGATTTTTAAATTTAAGATTAGAAAAGCCATTATCTAAAATAATTATATCGGCTGGTTGTACCTCTCCCAACATTACATTCATATTTAATACTTTCTTTAATAAATACATTTTAAGAGTTTTTTCTTTGTCAATAATTTTGTAATTTTCATAATTATAGATTTTTTTTGTTTTAATATTTTCGAAATTTTATCTAAATCATTCTCCCCATCAGATAGCATTAAGATATTTAAAACAAGCTTATCGAATTTATAATTAGTTTTAAAACTAATTGACTTTCTTAGACCATAATTACTTAATTTAGGTTCGCAAGGATATTTGTAAATATTTTTATAAATATTTTTTTTTTTAAAAATTTTTTTATTTTTTTTTAATTTTTTTACTTGGATAAAATTTGAAATCATTTTCGTATTTTCTAATGTTAGAATGGCATCTTTAATAATTTTGAACGATTTTCTCAAACCCTTTGCTGAAATATAATTCATATTATCTAGAGAAGTATGGTACTCTTTATAATCTCCATATTTTCTGCTCATTATAGAACAAATAGGCAAATTTACCTTTTCACTACAAAATTGTCTTTCGTCACTACCTCTCTCGAGAAAACTAAATCTTTTAAATTTTTTAGAATTTTTCTTGATTGAAATTAATGCAGCATGATCTGATATAGTATTACCTAGTCTTGATGGCAAATAAGATGGTATGCAATCAACACCAACGCAAACTACAACAAATCCAGCAAAAACATTTTTTTTTAATTTTGCAAAATTTTTATTTATATACGCAATTGATCCAATAGTTTCAGGTATAAATATTATTCTATATGAGTAACGCCTATTCTTAAGTTTATTTATCCATTGACATAATCTTGCAGTTACAACAATCCCAGAGGTTTCATTATTACCCATCGAAGGATGACAAATGTTTGTGCTTAATAAAATTTCTTTTTTTGATTTTCCTTTAATTAAGATTTCTCCGTAATACATTTTACCGCTTTTAAATTTTGAATTTATTTTTACAAAAAATTTTGAGTTTTTTTTTAATGATTTAAATTGATTATAAGCCATGCAAAAACCCCAGTTCTGGGAATAATAGGAAGTAACATAAGGAATTGCGTTAGGCTGACCTTTTAAAAAGAAAATATTTTTAATTAATTTTTTGTAAGATAATTTTTTTTTAATAGATTTAGAAAAATTTAGGACATGCAAATTATTAATTTTAAAATCTAAAATTTTTTTATCGTTTTCGAGAATATATGCTTCATTTATGTGCCATTGCTTTGGAATTTTCCACCCATAAACTTTTTTACCAGATTTAAAGTTTTTTATTTTTAGATTGGCTATTTTTTTTTTTAAAAAATCTAGTGTTTCCTTATTTCCTGGAGAGGATACGCTTCTAGTAATTGGAAACAGGTATTTAGCCCAATTGTACATAAGTTGGCCATCATTTTTTTTCATATACTAATTAACTTTTTTGAGTAATAATTTTAATATTTTTTTTTGATCTGTTAATTTTGAAATATCAACGTTAGATATTTGAATTTTAAAATTTTTTTGGATCTCAGAAATAAGTCTCAAATGATTTAGGGAGTCCCAATTTAAAGAGTTTTCCATCGAAAAAAAACTCTTATTTTCTTTAAAAATTTTTTTAAAGATTTTTAATAATTTCTGCTTTATTTTAATTTCTTTATTACTCACGCTATTTTAGTAAAAAAATTTCTTTTAAGAGCTTTTTTATCTATTTTACCGTTAATATTTCTTGGAAAATCTTTATCTAGAGTAATTATGAAAGATGGTTGCATATAATTTGGCATCAATTTCCTAGAAATATTAAAAAAATATTCTTTATTTTTCTTAACTTTATCATCTCTTTGAATATAAAAGATAAGATCGGTATATAATTTTGAGTCTCCTCTAGAAAATGGAACGACACAAATATCTTTGCAATAATTTCTAGATCTAAATATGTTTTCGATTTCTTCTATTTCAACTCTATGCCCTCTAATTTTAATTTGGAAATCTTGTCTACCATGATAAAAAAAAATATCATTCTTATCCTTAATTAAAAAATCTCCGGTATTATAAAGTTTTTCATAGATAGATTTATTTGTTAAATTTTTTATAAAGAATTTGTCATTTAAAAACTTACTATTCCAGTATCCATTCGATACTTGTGGGCCATAAACATGAGCTTTACCGGGTTTATTAATTTCACTAACTTGTTTCTCATTTTTAAGAAGAATTGTATTTATTTCAGGAATTTGTTTACCGATTGGTATAGAGCTCAAACTTAAATCTTTTTTTTTTATTAAATGCCAATGTGAAATTATTGCTGTTTCTGTTGTGCCATAAACATTGTAGAATTTTGTTTTCGGAAATGTAAGCATCAATTTTTTTACGAGTTCATGTGACAAAAATTCCCCACCAAAAACTACATGTTTTAAATTTTTTAAATATTTAGACTTTAATTGATCCATCTCATCAATTTTTTTAAAAAAACTTGGAACAACAAAACAAATATTAACATTTCTATTTTTTTTAAAAAATTTTATGAGATCTACTTTATATTCTTTCTTATTCATTGGAACTACAGTTCCGCAATTATACCAACAAACAAATATATCAAAAATTGAAGGATCAAAAATAATTTCTGAAACATGCGCAAACTTCATTTTTTTTTTTACTTTAAAATACTTTTTCGAATTATAAATATAGGTTGAGGTATTTAAGTGAGTAACTGTTACTCCTTTAGGCTGTCCAGTACTACCCGAAGTATAAATTATATAAGCTAAGTTTGATAGATTTAAATTTTTGATACTTGGAGATGTATTCATTTGTTGAATTATATCTTTTCTGGTGAAGTGAGTGCGAGAAACACTATTATCGTCGATTGCTATAATCTTAATTTTTTTATCCTTTTTAATTAAGTGTAAAAACTCCTTTTCAATGATCACAATTTTCGGAGAATTAAATTTTATTAAAAAGTTTATCCTATTTTTAGGAAACTGATTACTTAATGGTATCCAACAACCACCTGATTTAAGAATGCCTAGAATACTAGCATATAAATTTATATTTTTTTTGGTTAAGATACAAATTCTCTCATTAGTGGAAAAACCGGAACTTAAAATTAGGTTGGCAATCTTATTTGCAAAAATATCCAATTGCTTATAGCTAATTTTTTTACCATGGTCATCAACGGCTATTGCATTTGGAAATTTTTTAGCAGTTTTTTCAAAAAAATTATGCTGGTACATCATAATATTAAATTTTACTTACTTTTTTATTTAGGAAAAATAGAGTATCTTTTTTAAGAGAGTCTATACCTACTTTAAAAGCTGGCTTCATTTTTAAAGACATTATATTAAAGTTTTTATTAGAATTTATTTTTAAAAAACCCTTTTTTTTTAAAGAGTTTTGGAATTTTGTTGTATCGTAAATTATTTTTAAATTTAAATTTCTTAAAGTGCTTGATGATTTCAAACCTATAACTTTATTATTGGATTTTATTTTTATATTAAAAGTTTTTTTAATTAAATAGGGAACTTTAAATTTATGTTCTATGTATCTTATAAAAGTACACTTACTTAAGTCGCAACCAATAAAGATCATTTCCGTATTTAACCTAAATAAATTATCCCATGAAGACCTTGTTTCGAAATCTGAATATTTACTACTATTGGTAATTTTTTTTGCCAAAGGGCCAATAGAGCAAATATTAAATAGAGGGTTTTTAGACCGGTGAGAATTTTTTTTATTAAATATAAATTTTGAAAAAGATCCTATTTCTTTAGAAGGTAAACTTCTTTTCAAATCAAATTCAATCTTTTTATCTGCATATTCATAAAATGGTGTCATAGTTGAAAAAGTAGAATTTTTTCCAAAAATTTTTACTAATGAAGTAAACAAAAATTTGTTCATATCCTCTATTCTTAAATCATCAAATATACCTAAATCAATGATGGAGACATGAACCAAATAGGATTTTGTATTATTAGTTTTTACTTCGCTTAACGCTTCGATAAATTCAGATTTTTTCAAAATTATTGAATAGAAGAATGGGTAGCTTTTTCTTCAGCTCTTAAATTTAAATTTTCTTCTTCTCCATCAAGATACCATACTTGCATGAAACCATTTTTATCTAATTCAACTGTATCTGGTTTTTTCCAAGATGGGTTCCATCTTAATCTATCCTCAATTTTAAAACCTGATTTAAGAAGTATTGAATTTGTAGTTTTATCTCTTTTAATAATAGTATCATGATATAAGATTATTTTTCCTATATCGCTTAATATACAGTATTTAGGTTTTGTTCTTCCAGAAAATTCGCCACAACTACTTAGTGCGGAAATTAACTCTAATCCTTTTTCAACACTTGTTCTATGATGAGACATGCCTCTAAGCGGAACAGCATGAAAAAGATAATGGTTTTCAATGTCATTATCTCTTAATAGGCTATAAAGTTTTGATAGAGTTTTAAAATTGTCATTAACTCCTTTTAATAAAGGATTTTGATTATAAATTTTAAATCCCACTGATTGAAGTTTTTTAATAGAGTTAACGCTCTCTGGCCAAAATTCTACAGGGTGATTTATATGAGTCCCTAGTTCGAACCTAAAACTTTTAAATTTAGTAAAAACATCTAACATCTTATCATTAATTCTGTCTGGATCATGAAAAGGAACTCTACTTGCAACTCTAATTATTTTTATATTTTTTGAATTTTTACTTATTTCATTGAGTGTAAACTCTAATAAAGGAACACTCATCAATGGATCTCCTCCTGTAATAAGAACCTCATCAAGTTCTTTCGCTCGTTCATCTGATCCAATATATTTAGTTGCATTAATAATATTATCTTTTGTCATAGTTTGCACTGGATATTGGCCTCTTACACACCATCTGCAGTGAGCTGCACAAACAGTTGTAGGTTCTATTAGGATTGTCTTCTTATACAATCTCTCTAAACCAACTAAAGGTTTGTTATCATAAAAGCCAGAAATTCCAGATTGATAATGCCTAGGTTTTTCTAAGTTACCGTCAATTTTATTTTCAAGTGAATTAATGACATATTGTTTTTCTAAAGCAATATAATCTGAACTATCTTTACCTAATTCCTTCTCTGCCTTATTCATCTTTGATTTTAAGAAAGGTGAAATTAATTCTTTAAATTTATCTTTTTCTTTTGTTCCTGCCATAATTTTATTTTAGATTATTTTTTCAAGTACTCAAGTTTAAAAGGTGTACCTTTTAATAGTCTTTTGGTGCTTTTTTTGCCTAGTAATTTTTCATAATACTCTGTATTCAATCCATTGCCTGGCCTTATAATGCCAATATTCTTTTTAGAAAATTTTTCTCCAGAATTGATGTTTTTAATAATATAAATTGATCTTTTCAATTTTTTATTTTTTCTTTCATGTAAACTCTGTGAAAAGTTTTTAGATCCTAAAGATTGATGAATTTCACTTGATAATTTACTCAAATCTTTTAATTGCTTAGGAGTAATTGAGAATGACGAGTCAATAGCCTTACTTTTTTTATCAATTATTAAATGTTTTTCTATAATTGACGCTCCCAAGCTTATGGCAGCACATGATGCGGCTATGCCTAGCGTGTGATCAGATAAGCCGATTTCAATATTTTTATATCTTTTTCTTAAAAATTGTATTGTTTTTATATTTGCTTCTTTTAAAGTGCTTGGGTACGAACTGCAACATTTTAATATTGCTAAATTTTTCTTTCTTTTTTTTTTTAAAAAACTTATTAATTTTAATATTTCAGTTAAATTCATCATACCAGTAGATACTATTACTGGTTTATTAGTTTTTAAAACCCTCCTAATAAGAGGAAAATGATTATTTTCAAAAGAAGCAATTTTGTAAGCTGGACAACCTAACTTTTCCAAAAAATCAACTCTTCTTTCATTAAAGACTGAGCTAAAACAAATTATTTTTTGTTTTTTTGCATAACTATAAATTTCTTTATGCCATTCTAATGGCGTATGAGCTTTTTCATATAATTTAAAAAGTGTTTTTTTGTTCCAAGGACTAAATTTATTTTTTATTATAAAGTCCGGTTTTTTTATATCTAAAGTAATATCGTCAGGTGTATATGTTTGTATCTTAACTGCATCTGCACCTGATTTTTTTGCTAGTTTTATTAGTTTTAAAGCATTTTTTAGAGAGCCTGAATGGTTACCTGATAGTTCCGCCACTATAAAAGGTTTATGTTTTACACCTATTAATCTATTTCCGATTTTCATATCTAAATTTTATATATTCTTTTTTTTCTATTATCTTATAAAAATTATTTGAAATAAGTGCATTGATAGATTTTTTATTATTTTTTCTGGTAAAAGCAAAAATTTTGTTTTTTTTTCTTAATATAGCTTTTAAATTTTTTTTTCTTAACATTTTATTTATAATTAATGAGCCGTATTTTTTATTTCTATATTTCTTATCAATAAAATAACCTAATAAATAATTTTTATTTTTATCTAATCTTACAAAACCTATATTTGAAGTATTTTTCTTTAATTTCCAAAATAATAAAGGTTTTTGCATCATTCTTCTCTTAAACCATGTTGTGTGGTCTGAAAGCTTAATTCGTTTTCTAGATAATGAATACTTTATTGCCGAATGCGAATTTCTCCATCTAAATATAAGATCAAGATCATCAAATTTAATGTTTTTTAAAGAAATATTATTCAAGATTATTTAATTTTCGAAAGAAGCTTTGAGATATTTTTATCTTGATTGTTAATTCTTTTTAAAATTATCTTAGCCTGCTTCGGTGCTTTTTTAATTGCTAATCTTAAAAGATCCATCCAATTTTTATTATTTTTTGATCTAGCTAATTCAATCTTTTTGACAATATTTAAATATTTTTTACTCATAAAGTAATTTTTATCCATTTCCACTCAAAAACCTTACTTCCAGCAATCTGTTGGCCATTTTTTAAAACTTTTGTAACTGCATCTTGTTTTTTTTTATACTTTTGAAATTCTTTATTTATATTATTATATTGAGATTTATCGTCAATAAATTCAATTTTTCTTGCTCCATTTTTTTTAAAAATTTGTTTTAAATAATTATAGCTATAAGTATTTTGATAAACGAAATTCAAAGGCAATCCGTTTTTATTAAATTTATCTTCATATAAATATTTACTTAAATGAGTTTTTTTCCCAACTAAGGTCCTGATAAAACAATATTTCTTGGTAGTATTAATTAAATTTTTTATAGGTATCTCAACACTTGGAAGATGAAGAAGCAAGTTACAAGAATAAGATATATCATATTTTTTTTTATGTTTTTTTGAAATTTTAAAAATATCATCTTTTAAAAAGATAGCATTATCAAATTTTTTAAAAATTTGATTAGCATAGTCTATGTATTCTTTAGTAGCATCTATTCCAACGAATTTTATGAGCTTGTCTACTTTTATAATTGAATGATAATAATGTCCTGCCGCACATCCAACATCTAATATTGTCATTCCTTTTTTATAAATTTTATTTATTAATTTTCTTAATTGTTTTGCACTTTCCATCTCGGGTAATTTTTTTTTTGCTCGATCAAAAGTTCTTGCTTCAACGGAGTAGTCTTTCTTCCAAATATTCCAATTTTTTTCTACCAAGATGTCCATCCTCCATCTATAATCAAATTAGTTCCCGTAATGTAAGAAGAATCGCTTGATAAAAGAAAAATTACAGGCTTAGCGACCTCAATAGGTAATCCAAATCTTCCTAGCGGGATTCTATTTTTTAATCTAATGAACTTGTTCTTATTTTTATTTTTTAAATTAGGAAACGCGCCAGGACTAACAGAATTTATTCTAATATGTTTACTATTTAAATTACAAGCTAGATATTTGCTAAGGTGTATCATCGCAGATTTTGATGTACCATAATGAACAGGATTTATATCTTTAGTATTTTTATAATTTTTTTTTTCTGCACTTACAATTCCATAAATTGATGCAATATTTACGATAGAGGTTAACTCTTTAAATTTAGTTGAAGTTTGAACAAACTTTTTTTCAAGTTCTTTTATTAGTAAGAAAGGAGCGATAATATTTATTTTTGAAGCTTTTGTAAAATCTTCTTCCGATATATTTTTTAAATCACCAGTTATTCCTGAGTACGCACAATTTACCAGTCCATTAATATATTGTTCTTTTGATAGCTGCTTTGTTATTTCTTTTATATTTTTGAAATCAAATAAATTACATTTTATAATCTTGATATTTCTATCATAATTTTTTTCTAGATTTTTTTTAACAAGTTTTAGTCTATTAAAATTGTGAGACAATAATATTACATCTCCACCTTCCTTAACAATTTCCTCAGAAACTACTTTACCAAGATATCCTGTGGCTCCGGTTACTAAAAATCTTTTATTTTTTAATTTTTCCATAAATTTGGCATCAAAATTTTTTTACTTTTAATTATTTTTCTCATTTCATTATTTATCAAATTTACTTCATTTTTTTTTAAACTTGGATTTTTAAAATTTAATAAAACTTCCTCAAATTGTTTATGGTTAATAAAACCTATAACGAAAAAATCTATCCACCTAAAACTTTTTACATATGCTAAACATAGGTCAATTTTATTTTCTCTATTAAACATAATTATATATTTTTGAAACATAAGATCTATTTTTTTTGATATTTTTTTAAATTTACTTGGGACATAACTGTTAAGCAATAATCCTCTTAAAAATATACTTCTGGCATGAATTTTAACTTTTTTTTTATTTAGATAATTGAACAATGACGGTCTTAACCATCTATTATCAAGAATATTAAATGGAATTTGAATATTTTTAATTAGTTTGAATTTACAGGAATATTTTAGCTCATTTGGACTGTATACTGAAATTCCAACTTCACCTATCAATTTATCTTTTTTTATTTTTTCTAAAGCTGTAATTAATTTATTTTTATAAATTTTTAAATCTTCAAATCTATGAATCATTAAGATATTAATTTTTTTTATATTTAGTCTTTTTAAGGTCTTTGTAAGACTATTTTTAATAAAAGAATAAAGAGAATTTTTTTTTTTATCATAATTTACTAAATCAAATTTACTTATAATAAATATTTTTTTTAAATAATTTTTATTTAAACCAATATTTTTTTCCGAGCATCCATATCTTTGGGCAGTATCAATCTTATTAATCCCAAACCTTTTAGCCAAATTTAGTAATTTTCTTTGCTCAGATTTATTTTTATATAGCTTATTTCTTGTGTAACCATAGCTCATACCTAGTTGTGCACCGCCAATAATTAACTTTTTGAAAAAAGAGTTTTTCATTTTTCTATTTTATTAAATTTATCCAACTTTCGGTTGTGGGTTTTTTTGTTCCAGAAAATATTTTTCTTAAGACAAAAAGATCATCTTTATTATCAATAGATAGTTTTTTTTTTGTATAAAATTTTTTATATTTTTTATATTTTGATTTAAAAATTTTTATTTTTTTTAAACCGCTCATTTTAGGTACTACATGTTCTTTATCGCTTTTACTTAATTTTAATTTTGAAACCTGATTAAAAATTTTAACTTTAAAGATTTGAACAGCTAGCCCATAAGGTAAGACAAAATTTTTTTTAGTTGAGTCCAAAAAATCCAATTTTTTTTTTTTAAATAAGCTCAGCATTTCGTTAACAAATTTTCCATCTGGTAAAGGATTATCTGCAGTAGCTCTTATAATTATTGAATTTTCTTTTTGTTGTGAAATAATTTTTTTGAATCGTGAAAAAACATTTAAATGTGAACCTAAAGAATATTTTAAACGATTTTTGATGATAATTTTTTTAAGTTTAATATTTTTTTTATCGTTTGGGATTGCTATTATCAAAGGTATCTTTGTATTTTTAAGTCTTTTAGCACATAAGATTACTAAAGGTATTCCTTCAATTTTCTCTAAAACTTTGCCAGGAAGTCTCTTGGAGTTTGTTCTTGCTTGTAGAATTATTAAAGTTTTCACTATTTAATTTTAAATTTCTTAAATAAAATCATAAAAGTTTTAATAATTTTTTTTTGTTCAATAGGTTTTAAATTAAAATATATTGGAAGAGATATAGATTGATTAAAATGAAGCTCGGCATTTTCTAAAGTTTCTCTTTTTTTGAATAGATTTTTATAGAATGGTTGTAGGTGAATAGGAAAATAATGACTTTGTAAAAATATTTTTTTCTTTGAAAAAAAATTGATAAATTTTTTTTTTTGATTTTTTTTAAAATTAATTCGTATTATATACAGATGATAAGCATGCTTTGATTTTTTTAAAATTATTTGTCTTTTAACAGATTTATATTTTTTAAAAAAATTATCATATCTTTTTGCTATTTCTCTTCTTTTTTTCAAAAATATTTTTAATTTATTTAATTGGCTTATTCCAAGAGAGCATTGAATATCAGAGATCCTATAATTAAATCCGGCTTCGGTTAACTTATAGGGCCACATTGGATTAATTAATTTTTTAGGATTGAAAATTCTCTCTAGTCCATGATTTCTTAAATTTTTAATTGTACTTATAAATTTTTTATTATTTGATAATATCGCACCGCCCTCTGCAGTAGTCACATGCTTTACAGGATGGTAACTATGAACCACAAGATCAGCAAATTTAGATGCATAATCTGATTTGTTTTTATACTTAGCTCCCATAGCATGACAATTATCGTTGATCAGTTTAAAATTATATTTCTTTGAAATTTTTTTAAGACTTTCCCAGTCACAAGGCGATCCCGCATAATCTGTAGCTATTAAAGCGGAAATTTTTTCATTTTTAGATTTTAAAAACTTTATCTTTTTTAATATTTCTGAGATAGAAATATTTCCTGTCTCTAAATCAATATCAACAAAACTTGGCTTACCACCAGCATGAATTATAGCATTTGCGCCAGAGAGAAATGTATTAGAAGATATTAAAACATTATTATTTTTCACTCCAATAGCCAAGCAACATAAATGTAATGCTGCAGAGCCATTTGCTACAGCACAAGAATATTTACTCTTAAAAATACTATTTAATTTTTTTTCAAATTTTTCAACGTACTGACCTTGAGTCAATTTTTTAGATTTTAAAGCTTTGATGACAGAAATTACATCTTTTTTATCAATATAATGATTGCCGTAATTAATCATTAATAATTTTTTTTATAATAGATTTTATTTCAGGAATATTTAGAAATTTATCGTTTCTATCACTGCTGTAGATAAATCCACTTTTAACCTTTTTATAACTCTTTATTTTATTATGATTTAAGTATTTACTTTGGCTCCAGTTGCCAAACTTAAATTGAGGGTAAATCAGAAAATAATCTCCAAATTCAAGAGTGTTTATTGAGTCCGTGGCAGTAATCATTTCTTCATGAATTTTCTCACCCGGTCTAATACCTATTATTTTAATTTCTTTTTTATCATTAATCGCTTTTGCTAAATCATGAACTCTAAATGAAGGTATTTTTGGTACAAATATTTCACCACCCAACATTCTTTCAAAGCACTTGCAAACAAATTCTACTCCTTGATCTAATGTTATGTTAAATCTTGTCATTTCTAAATTTGTAATTGTAAAACTTTTACTACTTTTAGATTGAGATAAAAATAATGGCAAAACTGATCCACGACTATTTAAAACATTGCCATATCTTACTACACTAAATTTTGTTTTTAATTCTCCTCTATAATTATTTGCAGCAACAAATAATTTATCTGAGGTTAATTTTGTTGCACCATAAAGATTTATCGGAGATGCAGCTTTATCTGTGCTTAATGCTATAACTTTTTCAACATTTGAATTATAGGCAGCTTCAATTACATTTTGAGCACCAAGAACATTAGTTTTGACAACTTCAAAAGGATTGTACTCAGCAGTTGGAACTTGTTTCAATGCTGCGGCATGAACGACTATATCCATGTCTTTTACCGCTAACTTTAATCTTTCCAAATCTCTTATATCACCAATTAAAAATCTTAAATTTTCTGACTTAAAATCTTTATGGCTTTGCATCTCGTATTGTTTTAATTCATCTCTACTAAAAATAACAAGTTTTTTAGCTGAATAGTTTTTAATCGCATATTTAATGAAATTTTTACCAAATGATCCAGTTCCACCTGTTATAAGAATAGATTTATTTTTAAAAATATCTTTATTCATTTTTATTTTTTGATCGTATTGTTATCATCTATTGAAGAATATAACTGTGATTTTTTAAAAATTTTTTTCCAATATAAGGCTTTTTTTCAGGTAAATTGTTTAATTTTGCACAACTATCAAAAATTTCCCAGAATTTTTTTTCTAAATATTTATTTTCTGTATCTTCAATTAATTCTTCTTTTAACTCATCTTTTAAATTAATTTCATCAAATAAATCCAATATTTCATCTGGGGTATTATTTATAAGTTGGATTTTTTTATTTTCAAATTCATCAAGTCTAAACGTATCATCAAGTTTGTTTTCAAGTTGTTTGGATAAGCTGATTATTTCATTATTTTCATTTCTTCTAAGTTTAAAAATAAAAGGAACTGGGCTCCAAAAATAATATTTAACCATATTTGTAACACTTGGAAAATTTATAAAACTAAAGGGAATCTTGCTAACCATGGAAAGATTAAAAATACCTGAGTCGCTACCAAAATAAAGATACGCATTTGTAAGGAGATAACTTTCTAATAATTCAGATTTATTTTTTAAAAGGTGATAATCAATAAATTTTGGATGACTAAAATTTAATGACTCTTCTACTATGCTTCCAACTCTTATCACGGTATATCCTTTATTAATCATTTTTTTGCAAACTTTTAAAAGATCATTAATAGGAAAATTTCTATAATTGTGATAACTCCAATCTTTATCTGGATAAATTGAATTTAAATATGCATCATCTCTGTTATGAATACAAATCCATTTATCTTTTTTAGTAATTCCAAGTTCTAGAAGCGATTTATCAATGTAATTTTTTTCTTTTTCAGAAAAATATATAAAATTTTCTATTACAGATATTTTTCCTAAAGAATTTATGTTGAATTTAATTAGATAGTTTTGGTCATTAAACCAATATTTATAACAATAATTAAATGTATTATAAAAAAATTGTGAATTAAAGAAAGAAATTTTTTTTGAAATTTTTTTTTTTTAAAAAATGATTAGCTGTTTCATTAGAAGAGAAAATAACATCAAAATATTTTTTTGTATTTATTTTTTTTTCAATTAAATAATTAGCCGAAAAGGAAACAGCATGACCAATTCTAGAAAAATCTAGTAATCCTAATCTTATACTGTATTTTTTTTGTAGAATTCTAAATATAAAAATTATTGGAAAAAAAATAAACGGTACAATTTTTTTTAATATGTATTTCATTAATTAAGCAGAAATTCATTTTTCTTTAAATAATTTAAAGAAATAGTTAATTTATTATATTGCGGGTTAAAGTTATTAATTCTAGGACAGTTATCATTGACTATTTTTAAATATCTTTTTTTTAAATTCTGATCTTCTTTACTTAATGGCATTTTATCAAGGTGGTGATAAGAAATTTCCTTTGCTAAACTTAAAATTTCTGCCGATGAATTTTCTTCAAAATAGACGTTTGAAAAATTTATTTTCCAGTCAGGAGGCTTTCTATAAAATTGCTGGTCAAAAATCTCTTTTAAAGTCAAAACTTTTTTATTATTTTTTAAAATTATTTTTTTTGGTAAAAATGGAAAAGTTTCATTATAACTATACAACATTTCTGTAATTATCTCTGGTGAGTTTATAGTTGATATATTTCTTTTAAATATTCTAGGCAGCCATCTTAATCCACCTTCAGCACCAAAATAAAATTTTGTATTAGAAAGCAAATATATCTGTAAGGCCTCTGAACATTTTATTTTTGTTAAATCATGATATTTTTTATGTTTAATATTTAATTTTCCACTAGATACTTTGCCTGTACGGAAAACCATATAACCCTGGTCCAGGAAAAAATTGACTGCGTCACCCATTTTTTCAATTGAGTTATTTCTAAATTGTTGATCCTCTATATATTTTTCATTAAATTTTTTGTTCGTATTATTAAATTTTTCAAAGTAGTGATTTGACCATTCATTATCTCTGTTATTAATACAAATCCATTTATCATGCTTTTCTATATTAATATTATTTTGTTGTAACTCATTTAATAATTTTAATTTTTCGTGCTTATTAAATTTAAATTTTTTAACTTCATATTTGTCAACTAGATGCAAATGATCATACCATAATATTTGAGGTGAGAAAATTTTAGATTTTATTAAATAATTTAAATTAAAAATGATTAGGTCAATTAATTTGAAATGTGGAAATATTTTTATTTCTCTTTTCCATAACTTTAAAATTTCTTGGCTTACTATTTGCTTT
>MDTD01194135.1_pt1 | contig 19041 bp, 18 predicted proteins | sample 811221 | NCBI WGS metagenome assembly MDTD01 (sample SAMN05326646, study PRJNA326480) | marine metagenome | isolation source: seawater | place: Pacific Ocean: South West | collected 2011 | reverse complement strand
TAAAATATAATAATCTTAATAAAATAATTTTCAAAAGTAAAAAAATTACAAATAAAAATATAAATGATTATATATTATATGAAGATAATAAAATAATTACGTCTGATGAAAAAGGTAATTTGATCATTTATTCTACTCAAAATAATAATATTAAAAATAAATTTAATTTTTATAAAAAAAATTATAAAAAAATCAAAAAATATTTAAATTTACACTTAGAAAACAATGTAATTTATGTTTCAGATAATATTGGTTATTTGTATGCATATGATTTTGAAAAAAACAAAATAATTTGGGCAAAAAATTATAAAATACCTTTTAGAGGAAATTTAAAAGTATTTAACAATAAGCTAATAGCTTCAAATCAAAATAACACTTTGTTCATTTTTGACAAATATACTGGTAAAATATTGAGATCTATTCCTACTGAGGAAACAATAGTAAAAAACGATTTTAAAAATAATATATCTCTTAATGATAAAATGCTATTTTTTTTAAATACCTTTGGCTCTCTTTATTCTATTGATCTAAAAAGTCTTAGAATTAATTGGTTCTTAAATTTAAATGAAACAGTAAATTTAAATAATAGCAATCTTTTTAATGGAAGCATCATTGTAAGTCATAAAGATAAAATTGTAGTTTCATCTAATCAATTTACTTACATTGTAGATACAAATTCAGGGACTATACTTTATAAAGTCAACTTTTCACTAAAGGTTAATCCAATAATAATTGATAAATATTTTTTTTCGATTACGAGAAAAAATCTATTAATAGCAATGAATTTGGAAGCTAGAGAAATAATCTTTTCTAGCGATATAAATCAAAATATCTCAGATTTTTTAAATGTTAGAAAAAAAAAATGCTGAAATTAAAAACATAAATATTTTAAATGATAAAATCTTTGTATTTTTGAAAAATTCTTATTATCTAATTTATAATTTTGATGGAATTATTGAGGATATAAAAAAATTTCCTTCAAAAATTAATTCACAACCTATTTTGATTAACAATTCAATATTTTTTCTCGATAAAAATAATAAACTTACAATAATAGATTAAATATTAGATTTTCCGCTAAGAAGAGATAATTGTTTTACCTTAATACCATTTATTTTATCTTGAGGTTTTACAGGATAATCACCGGTAAAATAATGGTCACTGAATTGAGGGTATGCTGAAATTCTTTTTTCGTTGATTAAAGCTTTATATAAACCGTCTAAACTTAGAAATTTTAAACTTTTAGCATTTATATATTCACACATTTCAAGGTTATTTTTTTTGTGAGCTAGTAGTTCTTCTTTTGTAGGCATATCCACTCCGTAGAAATCAGGATAGATAATTTCTGGGCAAGCTATTCTTACATGAACCTCTTTTGCACCACTCTCATAAAGCATTTTTACAATTTTGTGACAAGTAGTACCTCTCACCAAGGAGTCATCAATCAATATTATTGATTTGTTTTTAACAATAGTTTTTGTAGAGCTTAATTTTAACTTAACTCCTAAACTTCTAATACTTTGAGTTGGCTCAATAAAAGTTCTACCAACATAATGATTTCTAATTAACCCCAATTCAAAATGTTTTTTTGATTGTTCTGCATATCCTAGAGCAGCCGGAACTCCAGAGTCAGGAACTGGTACTACTAGATCAGCTTTAATATCAGTTTCATTAGCTAATTCAGATCCTAAGTTTTTCCTATATTCATAGGCACACTTATTGTTAATAAGACTGTCTGGTCTTGCGAAATAGATATATTCAAACACACATGGGCGTGGTTTTTGCTTAGGAAAGGGTTTTACAGATTTTATTTTATTATTCTCGATTACGACTACTTCTCCATTATCTACTTCTCTAATAAATGTAGCTCCAACAATATCTAGAGCGCATGTTTCAGATGCAAAAATATATGAATTTTTCAATTTTCCTAATACTAAAGGTCTAATTCCAAATGGGTCTCTTACACCTATTAATTTTTTATTAGTCATCAACACTAATGAGTATCCGCCTTGAATTTGGAATAATGCATCAATTAGCTTATCGATAAATTTATCTCTTTTTGATTTTGCAATTAATTGAACAATAGTCTCTGTGTCACTTGTGGTTCTAAATATTGCACCATCTTTTACCAAAGCTTCTCTAAGAGAGAGTGCGTTTGTTAAATTTCCGTTGTGTGCAATGCTTAAACCACCCATATGCAAATCAGCAAAAAAAGGTTGAATATTTCTTAAAGATGTCTCACCCGTGGTCGAATATCTATTATGTCCTATAGCAAACTCGCCTGGAAGTTTTTTCAATGTTTCTGGGTCTGTAAAATGGTCCCCTACCAATCCTTGCCTTTTTTCTGAATGATAATTAATTCCATCAAAAGATACTATACCACAACCTTCTTGACCTCTATGTTGTAATGCGTGCAAACCAAGAGCTACTAAAGCGGAGGCATCCTCATGATTTGATATTCCAAAAATACCGCACTCTTCTCTCAATTTATCCAATTTAAATTTTTTCAATTTTTTCTTTTGTGTCAATAAAGTCCTCATTAGATGGAAATTCTTCAATTAACAATTCACTACCTTTATTAATTAGATTAAATGAGATTGCATCTTCTGCAGATATACCCCAATTTTGATAAGGATAAAACCAATTAAAAATAGAGAATAAACAAACAATTACAACGTATCCTTTAAAAAAACCAAATATAAAACCGAATCCTTTATCAATTGAACCTACGCCAGTCCAAGTAACCGCTTTACTTAAGGTCTTTCCAATTAGAATTATTAAAAAAAGAGTAACAAAAAAAATTGCTACACCCAAACCAATATTGTTTAAAAAGTCCGACTCTACATAATCTCTAACTATTGGTTGGAATTTTGGGACTATTATGATTGTAACGATCGTTGAAAGTATCCATTTCATGAAAGAAATTAGACTTAACGAGAAACCTTTTAAAGAACATTGTATTACGTTGTAAAATAATATTAGCAAACAAATTATATCAAAAATATGAACCCTGCTGACAAAATTGTCAAAAATTTCACTCATTATTTTAAATTTGAGGACTCTTCACCAAACGGTCTAAGTGTTAGTATTAATTTTGGCAATAAAGTTAAAACTGAAATCATAGCCAACAACATGGCAATACCTGTGAAAACTCCAAAATAAATTGTGGGAATAAAATTTGATAAAACTAGAATAGAAAAACCAAATACTATAGTGATAGAAGTGTTCAAAATAGCAATTCCAACAGTGCTATGACACCTGTCAAGAGTCATGTTGTAATTATTTATTTTATTAAATTCTTCCTTAAATCTATAGATATAGTGGATGCTGTTATCAACTGCGATACCAATTGTAATTGCTGCTATTGTTATAGTCATCATGTCTAGCGGAATTTCCATTAAGCCAATAATTCCTAAAATAAAAAAAGCAGCGATAAAATTTGGAACAATTCCAATGAAAGAAATAGTGACATTTCTAAACAGTACAAAAAACATTATAAAAATTCCTATCATAACAACTCCCAATGTGAGAATTTGTGATTTAAATAAACTTTGTAATAGATTATTAAAAAGAATTAACACACCCGTTAATTTATACTCACTTTTTTCTAAACCTAATATAGTATTTAATTCTAAATTAATCTTATTAATTAAATCGTTTCTTCTTAAATCTTGAAGAGAGTCTTTAATTCTTAAACTTATCCTGGCTTCATCTTTTTCAACTGAGATATATGGAGTGACTATCTCTTTTTTAATTGCATTAGGTATTTTACTATACAAAACTGCTATTTCTAAACTTTGTAATTCCTTTTGATTTAGATCTTCTGCAACTCTCAAAATGGATCCAAATGATAGAATTTTACCTGTTTCAGGTAATGAGTCTAAATAATCATGTACTTTGATTATTTTATCCATTTTATCTCTGGTAAACCAATACTTAGCTTTATCTTCATTATTTTTGTTCTCTTCCTCCCACTCATCAAATTCATCATCTTCTAATTTTGAAATCTTTGATTTTGACGGAAATTTTAAGATTATATTTAGCGGAGTGGTTCCACCTAAATTCTCATCAATTTTTTTCATTCCTTTATAAATTTCAGTTTCCTTGTCAAAATAGTTTATGAAACTATTTTCCACTTCAAGTTTGAGTATACCAATTACACTTAATAAAATTATTAGGAAGGTTGTGCCAAAAATTAAAACTCTACTTTTTTTAGTAAAATTTCCTAACGCAGAGGTAATAAATGATTTTTCTGTATCTTTAATGTTAATCTCATTTTCTGAAGAAAGAATGTTAATTAGAGATGGTAATAATAAAAATGTAATCAAAAACGAAATAATTAATCCTAAAGTCATCATCCATCCAAAATCTATTATCGGTTTAATTCCACTAAAGACTAAAGACAAAAATGCACAAATCGTGGTTAGCACAGTATAAAGTATTGGCAATATCATTTTTCTACTTGCCTCTAATACAGCTTCCTTTTTAGAAATCATTGGAAATTCTTTTTTTAATTGAAGATATCTCACAGTTATGTGGATGTTCATTGCCATATTCAAAATAAGCATTAAGGCGATAAAGTTTGATGAAATAACTGTGACTTTCCAACCAATAAATCCCAAAAGTCCTATCATGACTATTACAGAAGTAGCACATCCTAACAAAGGCATTACTACCCATTTTATATTTCTAAAAATAAACCATAGCGTTAAGATGATAAAAATAAATACTCCAATTCCGAATACAATTATATCACTTTTGATGTAACTCATCATATCATCCGCAATCATTGGAATACCCCCGAGATGAATCTTTGCGTTTTCCCCATACTTGCTTATGACATCTCTTATCTCAGTTATGTTTTGATGATTTCTTAAATTATATAAATTTTTATAATCTTCGTACTCTTTTAAAAATTCTTTATAATTAATTTTCTCTTTTTTCGATAAGCCAGTATCAATGGATCGGTCAAAATATTCATCTTTTACTTTTATATATTCAGCTAATCTCTCATCTTTCTTAAGATAAACTACAATACCAGAGGTTTTACCATCTTCACTAATTACATAATTTTTATAAATTGGACTATTTATGATTTCATCAAAACCCCTTTTTCTATCAATTTCAGGGTAGGCTAGAGTCTTAAAATTAATCAATCTTTCCATTAGCCCTTCATCAGTACTTTTTAAAAGAGGCACATCTATCACAGTTATAACACTATCCACCCAGGCTAATTTTTCAATTTTTGACTTTAGTAATTGCAGGTTAAGAATTGTTTCTTTTTCAATGAAACTTGAAACAGGTGTATAAGTTAGTACGAGAAAATCTTTAGATCCATATGTCTCGTTCACCTCCCTCAAGTATTTAAGGTCAGGATCCCCCTCAAGGAGAAGAGCGTCAGAGGAAGCGTCTAAATTAAAATTTTTCGCTTGATAAAGAGAAAAAAAAATTAAAGTTGCTAATAAAAAAATTGTTATTTTTGGAAAATCTATGATTATTTTTTTATAAAGGCTAGCTAACATGAGAACATTTCAGATATATCCTAATTTTTTTATAACGAAAGAAAAAATTGAAGCTAATTTTTACTTAAATCTTTGAATTTTGTATATATCCCCTCAAATTCAACTTTAACTGTGCCAGTTGGACCATGTCTTTGTTTACCTAAAATGATGTCAGCAAGACCATTTACATCATTCATTTTAGACTGCCACTCTGCGTGTTCAATTGAGCCTAATTTTGGTTGTTTTCTCTCCAAATAATAAGCCTCTCTATAAACAAACATCACTACATCCGCATCTTGCTCGATAGATCCAGACTCTCTTAAATCAGCCAATTGCGGTTGTTTATCGTCGCGTTGCTCTACTGCCCTTGAAAGTTGCGATAAAGCCAATACTGGAACAGATAATTCCTTAGCTAGTGCTTTTAGACCTTGAGTAATTTCGGAGATTTCTTGAACCCGTCCATCATTTCTATTTGTGCTTGATCTCATTAACTGAATATAATCCACAACTATCAAACTTAGACCGAATAATCTTTTTATTCTTCGGGCTCTATTGCTCAATGTAGCGATATTAATCGCAGGTGTTTCATCTATGTATAAAGGAAGGTTATAAATATTTCTTGAAGTTTCAATATATCGATTAATTTCTTCTTCAGTAACTTTACCCCTTCTAATATCATCGGATTTTATTTTTGCTTGTTCAGATAATATTCTAGTTGAAAGTTGCTCTGATGACATCTCAAGTGAAAAAAAGGCTATCGATGATTTTTCTTGTCTTTTCAAAATATTTTGCGCTGCATTGTAAGCTATATTTGTAGCTAACGCAGTTTTACCCATAGAAGGTCTACCTGCTAAGATAATTAAATCTGATTTATGCAGCCCACCTAATTTTTCGTCTAAGTCAGAGAGGCCAGTAGGCACACCTACTATACCTTGATCATTTTGCATCGCAAGTGTGGCCATCTCAATTGTTTGATCTAATGCTTGATTAAATTTTAAGAAAGATTGAGAGAAACTTCCTCTCTCAGCTAAATCGAAAAGAGATTTTTCTGTACCCTCAATTATTTTTTCTGCATTTTGTTCCTCTGAATTAGCATTAAGTGTTTCAGTAGATAATTGATCTGAAATTTGTATTAATTCCCTTCTTAAATACATTTCATGAATTACCTTTGCATAGTCAACAGCTTGTTTAGGTGAACCAGAAAATCTCGTTAATTTGACCAGATATTCAGTTCCACCCACATCACTTAACATGTTATCCTTTTCAAAAAAATTTTTTAAAGTAATAGGATTAGCTATCATTCCCTTATTGTTTAAATTTTGAATCACTTCGTAAATTTTAATATGAGCGGGATCATAAAAAACATTATTAAAATTTATTATAGTGGACACTTCATCAATTATATCGTTATTTACTAAAATAGACCCCAGTAAAGCTTGTTCCGCTTCTATATTCGAAGGGCTTTTGTCCTCTATTTTTTTTGGGATTGTTTTAATCTCTTCCACGAAACCATTTTATTTGTTTAGTTCAGTTGATAAAGAAAAAAGTTACACACTGTTTTTTTATATCTGTGGAAAAGTTATTTAGATTGAATTCTATCTATTTTAATCGAGATCTCAGCTTTCACTTCTGAATGGAAATTAATTGAAGCTTTGAATAATCCAATTTTATTTAAATCGTCTTTAAGTGCAATCTGAGAGGGATTAACATCTGCTTTAGTTTTTTCTTTGATTAAGTTTGATATTTCTTTAGGTTTAATTGATCCATAAAGATCTCCATTTTCTTTACTTTCCTTATGAAAAACAAAAGATTTATTATTAATTAGTTTAGCTGTCTCTTTAAATTTATTTTTAACTTCTAAATTTTTCTTTTTTAGTTCATCTTTTTTATTATTAACAAAATCCTCATTCTCTTTATTGAATCTTAATGCTTTACCTTGTTTTAAAAGAAAATTTCTTCCATAACCGTTTTTAACTTTTACTCTATCTCCGATGTTCCCTAAGTTTAAGATGTTTTCTAGCAGGATGATTTCCATTATATAAGTCCTAAAATTTTTGCTTTCTTTATTTCCCTAGAAAGTTTTTTTTGTTTACTGAATGATACAGATGTTATCTTGGAAGACAAAATCTTTCCGTTTTCTGATACATATTTTCTTAATAAACTTATATTTTTATAATCTACTATTGGGGCATTTTTAACAGATAAAGGGCATTTTTTTGAAAACTTACTTCCATCGTTTTTTTGAAATAGACTTAGCTTATTTAAAGTATTTGATCCTTTTCTTTGAAATTTTTTGTTTCTTCTCTTCATGATGTCTTATTTTTTTTCTTAAAATACTCGTTTTGAGTATCTAATTTTTTGTATTTTACTGTTAGAAATCGAATAACAGAGTTATCAATCTTAATTTTTTTATTGAATTCATCTAATGTTTTTTTAACACCCTCAAATTTATAATGAATATAAAATCCTTTTTTATAATTTTTAATCTTATTAGATAAATTTAAAAGTCCCCATTCTTCAATTTTAATAACTTTTCCTGATGATTTGGATATTACCTCATTATATTTATCTCTAATTTTATTTAATTCAGACTCTGAGAGATCTTGTTTAGCGATAATTGTATTTTCGTAAAAAGCCATAATTTTATGTAAATAAGTTTATTATTTATTTATAAAAAGTGGGTTATACTATAATGATCAATTTTAGCAATACTAATAATTATTGAATAAAACTAATAAAATGAACTCTTTATTATTTCCAGGTCAAGGCTCACAAGTAGTAGGCATGGGTAAAGAACTTTATAGCAAATACGAGATTGTTAAAAAAATATTTAGGCTGGCTGACGAAAAATTAAATTTACCTTTATCAAAAATAATTTTAGAAGGCCCTGCAGATAAACTTCAATTAACTGAAAATACGCAACCATCAATACTTACTGTTAGTTACTCAATTTTTAAGATTTTAAAAGATGAATTTGGTTATGATTTACAAACAACTAAATTTTTTGCCGGACATTCTCTTGGAGAATACAGCGCTTTAGTATGTTCAGGTGCTTTAGATTTTAGTGATGCAATATATTTATTACATGAAAGAGGTAAAGCTATGCAAGAATCCGTTCCAGTAGGTAAAGGAAGTATGATTGCAGTTTTAGGATTAAGTTTAAAAGATTTAAAAAAAGAATTAATAGAATTTAAAAAAAAAAATGATGGTATTTGTGAAATTGCTAATGACAATGCTGAAGGACAAGTGATACTGAGTGGTGAAAAAGTGACAGTTGAATTATTTCAATCGCAGCTTAAAAAAAATAAGATTAAGTCAATACCACTTAAAGTTAGTGCTCCTTTTCACTGCTCATTAATGAAACCCGCAGCTGAAGTAATGAAAATTAAAATAAATGAGATTGAATTTAAAAATCCTAAATTTCCTATAATTTATAATGTTACCGCAAACCTAAAAAATGAAAGCGAAGATATAAAATCATTGTTAATTGATCAAATTGTGTCCACAGTTAAGTGGCGTGAAAGTATTATACATATGTCAGAAGCAGGGGTATTCAATTTTATTGAAGTAGGACCTGGAAAAGTTTTAACAGGTATGGTTAAAAGAACTATAAAAAATGCAAATTGCTTTTCAATTAATTCAATTGCTGATATGCAGAATCTAAAAGATGAATTTAAAAAATAAAAAAGTACTTATTACTGGAGCAACAGGAGGAATAGGTAATTCTTTAGTTAAAAAATTCTCTGATTTAGGAGCAAATATTTTAGCTACAGGCACTAATGAGGGAAAACTAAATGATTTAGTAAAAAATTTTCCTAAAATTCATACTATAAGGTTTAAATTAGATGAACATGATAAAATAGAGGAATTTATTAATCAAACTTCAAAAAAATTAGATGGTTTAGATATACTTGTAAATAATGCAGGTATCACATTAGATAATTTGTCCATAAGACTGTCATCACATGACTGGCAAAAAGTTTTAGATATAAATTTAACCTCATGTTTTTTAATGTGCAAAAGTGCGATTAAAAAAATGTTGAAAAAAAAATATGGAAAAATTATTAATATAACCTCAATTGTCGGCCACACAGGAAATCTAGGACAGTCAAATTATGCTGCATCAAAAGCGGGTATCATTGCTTTTTCAAAAAGTTTAGCTATTGAGTATGCTAAAAAAAACATAAATATTAACTGTGTCTCACCTGGTTTCATAAAGACGGATATGACGGATAAAATTAATGAAGATTTTAAAAAAATTTTGATTTCAAAAATCCCATCAGGAGATCTTGGGACCGGAGAAGATGTTTCAAATTGTGTAGCTTTTCTCGCTTCTGATATGGCTAAGTATATTAATGGTGAAACCATACATGTTAATGGTGGAATGTATATGGCTTGACAATCTCAATTAATAATTTATTAAGAATTAAACATTTATGAAAGGAATTCATGTCAGAAGAAATTAAAGGTAAAATAAAAAAAATTGTTGCAGATCACTTAGGTATTGATGAAGAGAAAGTAACAGAAGAAGCTAGCTTTATTGATGATTTAGGGGCAGATAGTTTGGACACAGTTGAGTTGGTAATGGCTTTTGAAGAAGAGTTTGGATCAGAAATTTCTGATAGTGAAGCTGAAAAAATTTTAACTGTTGGTGATGCAATTAAATTTATAGAGAGTAAAGCAAGTTAAATTTAAAATAAATGACTCATGATGTAAAAAATATCATGATTATATTATCGTCTCCATCTGGAGTTGGAAAAACAACGCTTACAAAGAAAATTCAACAAAAAATACATTCATTTAAAATCTCTGTTTCACATACAACAAGAAAACCAAGATCTAACGAAGTTGATGGAGTAGATTATTTTTTTATTTCGAAATCTAAATTTGAAGAGTTTATAAAAGAAAAAAAATTTTACGAACATGCAAAAATTTTTGATAATTATTATGGGACTTTAAAAAAAGATGTAGATAAGACAATTTTAAAAAATGATCTAATTTTTGATATTGATTGGCAGGGAACAAAACAATTATCAAAATTCAAAAATTTGAACTTAATCAAGATATATTTAATAACTGACAATAAAGAGGAATTAAAAAAAAGATTGATTACAAGAAATCAAAATACCCCAGAAGAGATAGAAAAAAGATTTAAAGCTTTTGATGAGGATGTTCAACATTGGAATGATTATGACTATATAATAATTAATAAAAATCTTGAGGTTTGTTTTAATCAAATTGAAAAAATAATTTTAGAAAAAAAATCAAGATCTTTCAAATAGCTCAGTAATTTTATAAAAAATTTCCGGTCTTAAATCTGACGGTCTATTATTCAAGTTTAGTCCAGGAATTTTTTTTATATCTCCATCGCTTAAAATCTTTTTAATATTTTTATTAATCATCTTTCTTTTATTTGAAAAAAAAATGCTAGTAATTTTTTCTAAGTTCATGATTTCATTTATACATATCTTTTGAATATCCTTAGGCTTAAAGTGGATTACCATAGAAGTTACTTTTGGCTTTGGAAAAAAGCAATTAGGAGATACTAAAAATTTTTTAATTATTTTTAATTTATAAGTTCTGATTATTGATAATCTGCCGTAATTAGGAGAAGGGAAAACACCTAATATTTTCTCACCTAATTCTTTTTGAAACATGAAAATTAAATCGTTAATTTTCACTCTTAAATTTTTAAAACGAATAAACTTTATTAATATCTGAGAAGATATATTGTATGGAAGGTTTCCAAATACAATCAGGTTTTTATTTTTAAAACTTGAAAAATCAAATTTTAAAATATCATCACAAAAAGTTTTTACTATTTTGTTATTTTTATATTGATTTTTTAAATTTTTATATAATTCGAAATCTTTTTCAATTAGAATTAACGATTTAGGATTTTTATTAAGTATCTCTTTAGTTAGCGAACCTTTTCCTGGACCGATCTCAATTACATGTTTATTCTTAATATTTTTTAAATTTACAATTTTATTTATTATGTTTTTATCTATAAGGAAATTTTGTCCTAAAGATTTTTTTGCATACTTCATATCTTAAATTTATTAAAAAAATAAATGCATTCAAGCAAACTGGCAGGATTCACTTTAAATTTTTTTATTAAGTCTAATGCTACTCCATGATCCGGAGAAGCTCTAAGATATTTTAATCCTAATGTAATGTTAATAGCTTCAAATTTAAATAAAGCTTTAAATGGAGCAAGAACCTGATCGTGATACATACCAATTATTACATCATAATTTTTATAATTTTTTATGAATATCGTATCGGCTACAAAAGGACCTTTAATGTTAATTCCAGATCTTTTTAAATTTTTTATAACTGGTTTAATAATCTTATTTTCTTGCGAGTTTTTTCTTAATTCTGCATTATGTGGATTTAAACCAAGTACAGCAATTTTTGGGTTTCTTTTATAATGTTTCTTAAACCAACTATTATAAGTATAAATTTTATTTTTAATTAGAGTGTAATTTAATTTTTTTACAATTTGATCAATATTTATATGAGTTGTTATTGGAATAACTGATAATTTTTTACTTTTGATTAACATCACCTCAGAATTATTCTTTACATTACATTTAGAGGCTAAATATTCTGTAACACCATTATTATTCGGTAAGATCCTCTTATTTATGGGGCAATTGATAAATCCATCTATCAGCTTTCTTTTCGAAAGATAGTGTGCAAAATCTAAAGTCTTTTTTACAAAATTTGATGCTGCGTTTTTTGAAACATTAAAAGGATCTTTAAAATCTAAATCTACGTCAATTACGTTTAAATTTTTATGATTTATTATGTCCTCAATATTATTTAGTTTATTAATCTTTTCTTTATGTCCCAGTGTATATAATTGTTTTTTTAATAAATCGTAATTTCCAACAATACAAATTTTTTTTTTAATCGATTTTCCAAGTTTTTTCCAAGCTTTTAATATAAGTTCTGAGTTTACACTATTGGGATCTCCCGCAATTATTACAATTTTTTTCATTATAAAAATTCAATTAATGTAATATTTTTTATTTTTGAAAGATGACTATTAGAGTACAAACTAAGAAGTTCGTTTTTTTTATTATTTTCTAAATTTTGCCTTAACCTTTTAATATCAGAGACATCATTGCTTTTTGTAATTTTTTTTTCATTCATTTTTAAAAAGGTAAGTGTATTTCCTTTTTTTAATGGCTTTGACACTTCACCTTTTTGTAAGTTTTTTACAATATCAAAAGTTTCTCTAGATAATTGACTAGATTTTATCCAACCCAATCCTCCACCAGTTATCGCGGTAGACGAGGTGCCAAATTTAATAGCAGTTTTTTTAAAACCGTTTTTAACTATCTCATTACTTATTTTTGAAATCATTTTTTCTTGCTCATCTAAATTTTCAAAAATAATTTCAATTTCAGATAGATTATACTCAAAATTAACTTCATTTTCTTTCTCATTTTTCAAAATTTTATTAAGCTCAGAATTAATTTGTTCCTCGTTAACTTTTATTCGTTCAAGATATATTTTTGCAACCAAACGTTGCCATAAAAATTCAGTTTTGATATCTTCTAAAAATTGTTCGTAGTCAATTCCATAAATTTTAAATTGATTAATAAGTTCTAGTTCACTAATTTGCAAATTTTCAGTTATTGAATTCAAATACTGTGCTATGGCTTGTTCGTTTATTTTTATATCGTGTTTTTTAGTTTCGTTTCTTTTTAATTTTAAATTCACCAAAGATTTTAATATAGAGCTTTTAATTTTATCTACATTGTCCTGATTAATTTCCTCACCTGATAAATAAAGGTTTGTTTTTATCTTATTTTCTACATCAAAATTTGTGATAATTTCGTCTCCAACTTTTGCAATAATTCTTGTTTTTATTTCTGAATTAACGTTAGTGTTGATTAGAAAAATACTCAAAAAAATAATTATTTTTATTTTATCAAAAATCATCATTGACTAAATGCTGGAGAAGTTATTGATCCAAAAGAATTGAGGGTTATAGTAAACATTAAAGAATTTTCTGGCTCGATCTCTGAGTCATTATAAAATTCTCTTCTATAAACAAGACCTGCACGCAAGCAATCATTAATATATTCATAACTCAAATCATAATACTCTGATGAATTTTTAATTAAGTTTCTTTTATTACTGAAAGAAAATAGGCCATTATCTCCTCTCTTGATTTCTATTTCTGATTTAATGTACTCTTTATCTGTATTTTTTCTATTATCTTCTAAATAATTAAAACTGAATTTAATATTGTTAGTATCATAACTTGTCAAAATCTCATTATAATTGGTTTCTTTAAAATTTTGATCAACAAGATAGTTATAATTAAATTTAAATTTTTTATTTCTTTCGTAATTTACAGATCCTACTAAATCAGAAAATCTTTTATCTAAACTAGATTTATCTGGCATATTCTTATTATTTTCCTTTTCATTAATAATTTGTGCTATTGAAAAATTTAAATTATCAAATTTATTTTTTTTCTCATAATCAAGCCCAACAGTTAAATTTGTTCCACTTTCAAAGTTTTCGTTAGAATTTAATCTATTGAGAGAAAAAATGTTCGCTTCGTCTAAGTTTAAATCATCATTTTCCTTTCGCATATGATTTGGAGAAAATTTAAGTAAAATTTTTGGTGTAAGAATATGACTAGTATCAGCAATTTTTTTAAAAAAGTCTACTCCAGCCTGATAACCAATTGCGCCGAAAATTTCATTAGTTGTATCTATCTTATAGTTTTTTACATTTTTAATATCATAATTTACGTTTTTTAAACTTGTTAATAATTTACTATCAATATAATTGTTTGACCTGTCAAACTCCCAATCAAAATTATTAATCAACATTTTTTTTGTTTTATTGGTGTCAAAGTTATGAACCTTGAAGTTTGTTTGAAAATCACCATTACCGAATTTTTCACTAAATATATTTTTACTAAGAGTTACTTCGGGAAAAATATATTCATATTTATCATTGTAGCTTTCTTTCAAAGTACGATAGCTACTCGCCTTAAATGCGAGCGATAGATTTTCTTCATCGTTGTAATGATTAAAATCTATGTAATTTTCCAATGTTTCAGTTTCGTATTCAATAAGATCAGACTCTATTTTGTATAACTTGAGATATTTTTTATCAGATACGTGCTGTAAATTTACCTCAAGATTATTTTCATTTAACCCAGATGAGAAAAATTGTTTTGTAAATTTAGAAAAAAAATGTGATTTATCTCCAGCTTTTTTTGTCACAGAAGTATTTTTGTATCCTTGAGTATGACCGAAATCAAAGACTAAGCTTGAATTTTTAAATGCTTGACGATATTCACCTAAAAATAATGGATGTTCTGAGGCAAATAATCTAGAATTGATTGTTAAATCTTTGTCATTATCGATTGCCCAAAAATAAGGTAAATTAATACTTGAACCTAAGTTTTGAGTGTCAGAGTATGATGGGTTCAAGAACCCTGATCTTCTGTCTACTGTTGGATCTGGATGCGCTAATTTAGGAAAATAAAAAATAGGTATATCGTAAATTTTTATTACTGCATTGTCATAGAAAATAGTTTTACTTTTTTTATCATGTGTCATCTCAGAAGCAGTTAATTCCCATGGCGGGCATTTATCTTTTTCTCTATAGTCACACATCGTAAAAGAACTTTTTATAAATTTAGACTGGTTTTTTGATAAACTTATTGTATTTGAGAATACTCTAGGTTTATTATTTTGATTAAACTTAAAATCCGGTTGATTCAGATATAGTTTAGCATCACTACCTACTATTTCTTTATTTTTTTCGTCTATATAAATTTGACTAAATTCATAAGAATTTTTTAGATTATCAACTACTTTAATCCTTCCAACTGATTTAAAAATACCTTCGTTACCTTTGTACTCAAAATTACTTAAAAATATTGTATTTTTTTCAATATCTGTAATTACAGTTTCCTCGTTTGAAAAAACAATATTTTGTTGATTATCTAATGTAATATTCTTTGTGCGTACGACACTTCCTTCGTTCGTTGTAATTTTAGTCTCTCCAATACTCTTAAAAAGTTTTGTTTTTTCATCATATACTGCATTATTACTCTCAAAGGTATTTCCATTAAAGTCTTCAGCAAGAACATTTTCTTTAAGGGTTATTAGATTTAATTTTTTATTATATTCTGCGTAATCACTTTTGATTTTATTGTTCTTGCTATCTTTAATTAGTACTTCTTTTTTAAAAATAGTTATTTCACTTTTTTTATCCACCGAAATATTCTTTGAAGTAATATTTAAGTTTTCAGCAAAAAGATTAGTTATTTGATAAAATACCAAAAAAGAAATTATAAAAATATTACTTTTCATTAACTTGCAATATCCCAATTGAGCTAAAAACACCTATTATTAAGATAGGCATCCAAGTCGCTAATGTTAGTGAAATTCTATTAGTCTTACCCAAAGCTAATGAAAGGTCCTTTAAATAGAAGACAATTACACAAGTAATTATCCCTATTATAATTAATTTTACATTATTTGATTTTTTTAACGTGCCAAAAGCCATGATTGAAGCAAGGGCAGTCATAATGAATAAGAAAAATGGTAAAGATATCATAGAGTGTAAACTATGATCCAAAAAAATCTTATTGTATCCATTTTGAAGAAACTCATTATAATTCATTATCAAGTCAAGAAAAGACAAAGTATCGAAATTTTTAAATAGGCTTGTTATTTTTTCATAATCATAAATAGAATTGATTGTCATATTATCAAACTTATTTTTTGTACTTATTCCATCATTAATCTTTAGAATCATTACATCCTCTAGAATCCATTCTTTCCCTTTAATGTTGGCAGATTTTGAAAATATTTTCTCTTTAAGGGTATAATCGTTATCAAAATTAAATATCATTAAATTTTTTAATGTATTTTTTTTATCATTAGACGCAGATATAATCCTTTGCCCGTTGTTTAAACTTTCTTTAATCCATAAACCGTTTTTATTAAATGTAGCTAAGTGGTCAATGTCTTTAGTGTAATTCCCTTTTGTTTTTTCATAGTATTTTGACATTATAGAGGTGATAGGATTCATAAAGAAAAGTATCATCCAACCTAGTAAAAAAGATGTAATCGCAAAAGTAAAAAATATTTTAAAATTGGAGTAACCTAAAATTTTTAAAGTTAATAAATCTTTATTATTTCTGATATCAACAATAAATTTTAAACTAGTTATAAATATTATAAACGGTAGTAATTGAATAATTAGACCAGGTATATATAAACTTGTAAGTAATAAGGGAGTAAGAACAGATGCGTCAGAGTCTTTAAAAAATTCAATTTCCTCGAACAAGTTTAAAATAATTCCAAAACAATAAAATAAAAGAGTTACTTTAATAAATGTTTTCAAAAAACCTTTTAATAAATAATTTAAGATTATGTTACTCATTGGAAATAAGCTCCTTTGAAAATTGATTTGTTAAGAAATAATAAAAAAAAGATGAAATTATAACTGGAGAAAACCAAAATAGATTTGCTACAATCTTATTGAGACCAGTGTATCTAATAATTAACTCTGCATACAAGAGAATAAAAAAACAATATGTAAAGACAGAAATTTTATTAAAAAAAATATTTTTTTTGGGCTTGATAAGCAATATACAAGCAACTAAAGATATTGCGGGAATATATAAGGGTAAAAAAATTCTTCTATTTAATGTAGGTAAAATTTCGTCTTTAAAATTATTTTTACAATCAAGGTTATTTAAATAGTTAATATCTAAACAACTAATTAATTGAATGGTGGATGTCTCTTGGATTTTAGCAGTTTTAATTGTGGTATTATTGAAATTGTTTAGATCTATATTTAATTGTTGAAATTTAATAATGTCATTTTCAGAATTATCCTTGTTTGATGAAATTATTTGACCGTTAAATAAAATTAATCTTTTATTTTCAACTAATCCACTTCCTGCAATAATTGTATTTGAATTATTCCTTACATTATTTGATGATATGTTCCTCAAAATATTTGCATTATCTTGTAAAAAAATATTTCTTAATTCATTATTTTTTTTTTCGTCTACAATAAATGTTACACCTCTGAATGAGTCTGTGAATTGTTGAACTTTGATAGTTGGTAAAAATGAAGTTAAATCTTCACTACTCAATAATTGTCTAGATTTATTTAAAGCTAGAGGTGTTATAAAAGTGGAAAAGACTAAATACAAAATAGTAATAAAAAAAGAAAAAAATAAAAATAAATTTACTAAATGAATTTTTTTAACTCCTGATGTCCATAAAATTACTAATTCGTTTTCTTGAATTTGTTTTAAAATAAATATTATTATAGCTAATAAAAAAGATAATGGGATAAATTTTGGCAATACTCCAAAAATATTTAAAATTGAATATTTAAAATATGTTATTAATGGATATCCATTTTCTACGATTAAATCTAAAAAATTTACAGCTCTTACTGTCCAAGCTATAACAGTGAGAGAGAACAATATAGTTACAAATGTTTTAAAAATATCTAATAGGTAATTTTGATAGATTTTGTTTTGAAGCATTTTATTAATCTGTATATAGATAATGCATCCATTAAATAAATTCAACTTTTGAGTGAAGAGTGGTAAAATTACCGTTGAAATCTCTAATATTTGAACATATATACCAATCAACTCTTTTGAAAAATTTTTAAATTATGTCTGTAAATATAAGTTACTCCAAAGAAAAGGTCAGCCAAATTAAGACAAACATCGTTTTGTTTGTAAATGAGACATTCAATTTAAATAATGTCAAAAACTATATTTCTAATAGCGAACAATCTTACATTTCAGATCTTCTTAAGAGTTCAGATTTGAAGAAAAACATTTTTGTTTTTGAAGTTAATTCCAAAAGAAAAATAGTTTTAATTTCAATTAAAAAAAATTTAAAAAGTTCTAGCATAGAAAATTTAGGTGCTGAGTTATTTGGCAGAGTAAATTATGGAAAAAATACTGAATATTATTTAAACTCAGATAGCGTAATTGGAAAATATAAAAACTTTCTGGGCTACTTTCTGCATGGGTTTAAATTAAAATCTTATGAATTTAATAAATATAAATCCAAGAAAGAAACGAGAATAATTTCGCTGAATGTATATGGAAATAAAAACAAACCCACATCTAAAGACCAATTAAAATTTAAGGCTTTGGAGGATGGAACTTTTTATGCAAGAGATCTTGTTTCTGAGCCTGGTAATATTCTTCATCCAGATGAATATGCTAAAAGATTAAATTCTCTTAAACGAGATGGTTTAAAAGTAAGTATATACGACAAAAAAAAATTAAAAAAATTAGGTATGAATGCATTACTTGGAGTGGGTATGGGAAGTATTAGAGGATCTTACCTAGTTACTATGGAGTGGAACGGAGGTAAAAAAAATTCTAAACCTTTAGCGTTTGTTGGAAAAGGGGTTACTTTCGATACTGGAGGTTACTCTCTTAAGCCTGCAAAGTTTATGGAGGATATGACTTATGATATGGCAGGTTCAGCTGTAGTGGTTGGAT
>MDTD01163791.1_pt1 | contig 19042 bp, 19 predicted proteins | sample 811221 | NCBI WGS metagenome assembly MDTD01 (sample SAMN05326646, study PRJNA326480) | marine metagenome | isolation source: seawater | place: Pacific Ocean: South West | collected 2011 | reverse complement strand
TTTTTGGTGCCCACTCCTAGTGGTACCGAAAACTTCGCGCAGTTCGTTCAGGCTAGTGGTATTGCAGGCATCTTGCGTGATCAGCTACTAGCCAGTGAGCCCGCGGGGGAAACGCGCTCTCTCAAAGAATACCGTGTTTCAAAGCCTTGGTGCGGAACAAATTGGTGGATAAGCCAGCCGTTACGCTCGTAACTAATAATGGGTGCGATGCCGCACACATGTCGGGATTTCGCGCGACTCTCCTCTTGGCGGCGAGCTGCGTCTTTGAGCGACGACCCACACGAGGCACTCACTGTTATGAATTTGAGCGTAGAAGAAGTTGATTGCGGGGATTAAGCCCCAACATCAGTGGCAGCACGAACGTTTTTTGCTGCCGACCTGGCAATGGCATCGAATGCTATAACTGGGCCGCACTGCCAGTGGGTCACCCAATAGGAGATCTTAATGACACGCTTCACGGGTAAAATAATAGCTGGGGTCATCGGCTTCTTGGCCTTTGGCCTCGCTGGACTACTATTTGGTCTGGTGCTGGGTCACGCGTTTGACCGGGGGCTGTGGCGGGCTCTACAACTCTCCAGTCCTGAGGCCGTGCACATTATGCGCGACCAGTTTTTTGAGACTACCTTTATCTTACTGGGGTTCGTGGCGAAGGCCGATGGCAGGGTCTCCGAAGCCGAGATCGCCCAGGCGGAGTCTTTGTTTGCACAACTACGCCTAACCGTAGCGCAACGTCGGACCGCAATTGAGCGCTTCAAGACCGGCTCGGCCTCAGGTTTCGATCCAGCGCCTACTATTGAACGATTTTCTCAATGCCTTGGCCAGCGCCGCCAGGCACAACGCACACTCATGGCAATGTTAGTCAGTATCGCGCTTGCTGATGGCAGTTTTTCTGAGAAAGAGCGTGCCGCGATTTACCGGTTAGCTGGCCTATTGGGGTTACCGCACAGAGAGGTTGATCAGCTAATCTCTATGGCGAATGCTCAGGCGCAGTTTCAGCAGGGTAGATACAGGCGGTCCGGCGGAGGGGACAGTTACACTGAGGCAAGTCGTGAAGCTTCGCAGCTGGATACTGCATATGCTGCACTGGGCATTAACGCCAGTGCCAGTAACTCAGATATCAAGAGGCGTTACCGGAAACTTATGAGCGAGAATCATCCGGACAAGCTGATCGCAGAAGGTGTCCCCGACGAGTTGCTCAAAGTGGCAACGGAGCGCGCTCAGGAAATCACGGCCGCTTACGACGTCATTCAGAATGCTAGGGGCTTCAGATAGTTGAATTTTTTAATTAGCTCTGCTGAGGCCGCTTTAATCCCGCCAAAAAACGGGGGTGAGCAAAACGAGCAGAGTGAACACCTCTAACCGCCCCATTAACATGGCAAGACAGAGGATCAATTTCCCGGTTTCACTCACGGAAGCGTAATGGCTTGCTACTTCACCGAGACCCGGTCCAAGGTTGTTCATGGTCGCGACGACGGCAGAGAAAGCAGAGATGAAATCCATTTCGGTCGCTAGTAGTGCCAGCCAAATCAACACAAAGCAAAACATGTAAACCGCAAAAAAACTCCAGACCGCACTGATGACCTCGGGCTGGACTCTTCGAGAGTCTAATTTCAGTGGGATAACGGCGTTGGGGTGCAGCAGCTGACGCAGCTCCCGCATGCCCTGTTTGAATATGAGTAATATTCTCATCGCCTTCATGCCTCCTCCGGTGGATCCGACGCAGCCGCCCATGAAACTCAAAATTAATAGAAATACAGGTAAAAAGAGTGGCCAGACTGAGAAATCTTGGGTGGTAAACCCGGTTGTTGTGGCGATTGATATCGTTTGAAACAGTCCGTGGATAAGGCTGTCCTGATAGTTCAGTGTCTCCGTGTAAAGCAGGAGGCAACATACTATGGCAGTCGCTAGGCTGATTACCGCGATGAAAAAGCCTGCCTCGGAGTCACGCGTGTATATCCGGATATCGCGTCGCTGCATTGCCATAAAATGCAACCCGAAATTTATTCCGGACAGCAACATAAAAATAGAGCTTACAAGTAGCACGGCACTCTCGTCGTAGTAACCTAAACTGGCATCGTGAGTTGAGAAACCCCCAATAGCCACTGTTGAGAAAGCGTGACATAACGCGTCGAAAGCATGCATTCCTGCCGCGCGATACGCCAAGGCGCAGGCGATAGTAAGCATCAAATAAATAGCGAAAAGGGCTTTAGCGGTCCCGGTTAAGCGCGGTGTTAATTTGCGATCTTTCGATGGGCCTGCACTTTCGGCACGGTATAGCTGCATGCCGCCGATGCCTAGCATGGGCAGAATCGCCACTGCGAGCACGATTATTCCAATCCCTCCAAGCCACTGAAGGAACTGCCGGTAAAAGAGAAGGGATCGAGGTAACTCGTCTAGGCCAGTAATAATTGTAGCACCAGTCGTCGTTAGCCCAGAAATGGATTCGAAAATGGCTTCTGTGGGTGAGAGCGCGATCTGAGGAGAGAGCCATAATGGTATGGCCCCAAACAAGCCAAGCACCAACCAGAATAAAGCGGTTACTACAAAGCCATCGCGTATGCTTAGTTCTCGCGTCAAGTGGCGCGTTGGCAGCCACATTGTGACTCCAGAGAAAAGTGTGGTCGCAAAACCCGTTGCGAAAGCGGCAGCCGTTCCGTCGCTTGCTATAAACCCTATGAAGAATGATGGAAGCATCGTAGTGCTGAACAAGATCAGCAGCACCCCGATAATCTTGATGGCCATTGCGAGCTGCATTAGATGAAGCCGAAACCTACCGCAAATAACTTTTCTACAGCTGAAATCTGAGTGCGTTTGGTGAGGAAAAGGATTACGTGGTCGTTGGCTTCCACCACAACATCATCGTGAGCGATCAGAACTCTGTCTCCTCTTAAGATTGCACCAACCGTGACACTTGAAGGAAGGCTTAGTTCGTCCAATCTTCGTCCAACCACCTTGGAAGACCGAGCGTCGCCATGAGCGGTAAGCTCAATCGCTTCTGCAGCACCTCTGCGTAACGAGTGCACGGCGCTGATGTCGCCCTGCCTAACGTGCATGAGAAGGCTGCTGATGGTCACTTGTTGTGGCGAAATGGCAATGTCAATTTCTTCGCTGATCAAGTCCGCATAAGCAGCATTGGTAATCAGTGTGATGACCTTTGCGGCGCCGAGCTTTTTAGCAAGCATTGACATCATGATGTTAGATTCATCGTTATCAGTTAGCGCACAAAAAACATCGGTGTTTTCGATATTTTCCTGCTTAAGCAGCAATGGTTCGTTACCGCTTCCGTGAAGCACAATGCTGTCTTCAAGCAAGTCGGATAGGGTTCTACAGCGATCGTGGGAACGCTCGATAACCTTTACTTGGTATTGCTTTTCCAACCGCTGTGCGAGGGTCGCGCCAATATTCCCTCCCCCGGCAATCATGACCCGATGGTAGGGTTTATCAATTTTGCGTAACTCTGACGTGACCTCCCTAATGTGTTCCCTTGCGGCGATGAAAAATACTTCATCGTTAGGTTCAACCACCGTCGTCCCTTCGGGGATAATCGGATCGCCTCCAGCACGAAAAATGGCCGCGACACGCGTGTCAACGCGGGGCATATGCTCTCGAATTTCCTGAAGCTCGCGACCGACGATAGGCCCACCGGCGAGCGCCTTGACAGCAACAAGACGAATGCGACCACCAGCAAAATCCAGGACTTGTAGAGAACCAGGATTGGCGATTAACTGCTCGATGTTGGTGGTGACAAGCTGTTCTGGCCCGATAATGACATCAACCGGGATGGCACCCGACTCGAACAAAGCATGATGTTCCACGAGGTAGCTCGCGGAGCGGACTCGGCTTATTTTGGTGGGTGTGCGATACAGCGTAAAAGCAACAGAACAAGCGAGCATGTTGATTTCATCGCTGTCCGTTACCGCGATGAGCATATCGGCATTTTCCGCGCCCGCATCCATGAGGGTGCTTGGGTGTGCTCCATTCCCTAAAACAGTCCGGACATCCAGTCGTTCGGCAAGACGCTTAAGTGTAGACGTTTGCTCGTCTACGACAGTAATGTCGTTTTGTTCGTCAGCAAGATGCTCGGCGAGTGTGCCGCCGACCTGTCCCGCCCCGAGGATAATGATTTTCACCGGCCTCTGGACCCTCTCAACGACCCGCATACACGATAAACCAAGTCAAACCCGCCAATCCATGTGGATTACTTACGTTGGGCTGGGGCCCGATTGGGTAAACCCGAGGGCTTCTCAACAAGTGAAAAAAAGAGGCCGTCAGTACCGTGGGGCTTGGGCAAAGTTTGCCAACCATGTTCTGTCGCGATGCCCGTCGGGAGCGCCACCCCGGCAACGTTCATTTGTTGATCTCTAGTGAAACGAGCGATTACGTCGTCATTCTCTGCTCGAAGAACAGAGCAGGTCACGTAGAGCAACCGACCGCCAGGCTTTAACAGCGGCCAAAGCCCCTGCAGGATGGCGAACTGCTGATCGGCAAAAAACGCAATATCGTTAGCCTGCCGCAGGATTTTGACGTCCGGGTTACGGCGAATGACGCCAGTTGCAGAGCAGGGGACATCAGCGAGGATGGCATCGAAGCTCTCTGGCTTTAGTGTCTCAGGCGGTGCGCTGGCATCACCGACGAGCACAGTCATGGGTAAACGCAGTCGCTTACTGTTTTCATGAATAAGCTGTAGTCGCGACTCGGAGATATCCATCGCTACCAGTTCTACCAGCTGCGGTTGCTGCTCTGAGATGTGACACGCTTTTCCCCCTGGCGCAGCGCAGGCATCTAGAATCCGCTCGCCAGATTGCGGCGATAGGAGCCCCGCTGCAAATTGGGCAGCGAGATCCTGTACGCTCACCCACCCCTCAGCGAAATAAGGCAACGCTCCGACATCCACCGGTGTGGTTAGCACTAGTCCGTCCTCACAGGCGTACTCGCTCTCTGCACCGATGCCGGCTTCTGCAAGAATCGTGGTATAGCGATCTCTGCCTGCTTGCCGGCGGTTAACTCGCAATGCCATCGGCGCTTTGCTGCGAGCAGCTGTCGCAATCTGCAGGAACTGCTCCGGATATTGATGAATCAGGCTTTCGAACAACCACTGTGGCAGGGCATGTAGCGCAGATGTCGAGATCCCTTCTTTATTGTTGGGGTCTCGGCGTTGGTGGGCTCGCAGCACACCATTCACCAAACCTTTAGCCCACTGCTTATTGAGCTCTCGGGTGCCGCCAACGGTCTCTGATACGACTGCGTGAGCGGGAGTCCGTAGGTGGTCTAGCTCGTAAATACCAATGCAGATTAGCGCAAGAACATCCTGATCTTTCCGTCGCAGAGGCCTGTCTAGGTACTGCGCGCTAACTGCTCCCAAATAAGGCCATTCGCGCAGTGTGCCGTATACGAGTTCCCGGCATAGCGGGCGACGCTTTTCATTTATCTGTGACAGCGTGTCTCGAAAAAAATGGTTGAGAGATTCCCCGCCAAGTACCCTAGAAATAGTGCGTGCTGCCGTGGCCCGCGGTGACCGCATTGTCATACTTCTTCAGGGGGTGTCAGCTGCACGCCCGGCTTCAGGCGATCACGATGGCCATTAATTAGCGTTGATATAGGCTGTGCTTTTGCGCCTGGTAGCTGTGCCTCGGTGATTATCAATACGCCGTCGCCGCAGCGGACCCTCAGGCCGCGGTCGTCCGCCGAGAGAATGTCGCCTGCCGCTCCTGATGACGAGCCCTCTTCGGTGTGCGCTGACAAAATTTTAAACCGATCTTCGCCAAGCAATGCGTAGCATCCCGGCACTGGGTTAAAAGCGCGAATACGCCGCCATACCGTATCAGCACTCTCGTTCCAGTCGATAGCACTTTCGGCCTTATCTATTTTATGGGCGTAACTGGCCAGCTCATGCTTCTGCGGTATCGCTGACGACATGAGAGGCTCGAAGTCGCTGAGGTTATCTGCTAATGCTGACGCACCCAGCGCTGCCAGTTCATCGAGAAGCATGCCGCCAGTATGGTAATCGCGAATAGTCATGCTGTAGGCTGAAAGAATGGGACCGGTATCCAGTCCTGGCTCCATCGCCATGATGCTGACACCGGTATCGCTGTCACCAGACTCAATCGCGCGCTGCACTGGCGCTGCCCCTCGCCACCGGGGTAGGAGAGACGCGTGGACATTGATGCAACCTAATCTGGGGATATCGAGTGCGGCTGCTGGCAGAATCAGGCCATATGCCACAACAACCATCAAATCTGCTGCGAAACTGCGGAGCACTGACTGTGCTCCCTTAGATTTGAGTGAGTCGGGCTGCCAAACAGGCAAGTCTGCTGTCAGCGCCATTTTTTTGACCGGTGATGCTTGCAGCTGTTTCCCTCGACCCGCGCGTCGGTCGGGCTGCGTCAACACCGAGACAATTTCATGGGGGCTGGCGATTAATCGCTCTAGGTGTACAGCCGCGAAATCAGGTGTGCCAGCGAAAATAAGTTTTAAAGATTTGGGCATGGATTAGGAGCGAAGTTTCTGTTCTTTTACAAGCTTGCTGCGAATCCGCTGGCGCTTTAAAGGTGATAGGTAGTCCACAAACAGTTTGCCCTCAAGGTGGTCAATTTCGTGCTGCAAACAAATACCCATCAATCCCTCAAGACGGTCGGTAAAAAGCTGGCCTTCCCTGTCCAGCGCGGAAACTTCTATGACCCTCGGGCGCTCGATTGTCTCGTAGAATCCGGGGACAGAAAGGCAGCCTTCGTCATAGGCGCCCAGATCCTCGTCAATAACTGTGATCTCTGGATTAATAAACACTCTTGGGTCGGAGTGGTCCTCGGTCAAATCAATCACGATGACGCGCTCGTGTACATCGACCTGACTAGCCGCGAGCCCGATCCCCGGCGCGGCATACATTGTCTCAAACATATCGTCGACCAGCGTCTGTATTCTCGAATCAACCTGACTGACTGGTGCTGCCTGCTTACGTAGCCTGGGGTCAGGAAACTCAAGAATGTTCAGTAATGCCATTTGGTAGGTCCGGTTTTAGAGTCAACGGGGCGGCAAAAGTGTTCGGGTTTGGTCTTGTCCTGCTGCTACGTTCGTCGCAGACTGAAATTATACCGCGATGCGAGGCCGCTGTTTCACGAGACCCGCAGCAGGCTGGGCGCAGGGCCTCTAATTTTAAAAGAGGAGGGTAGTGGTGCAAGAGCTTGAAGATTGAAGGCGATGCAATTTCTGAGCCCCGAAGTTCATTTGGCACAAAAGTCAGATGGCGCAACGGGTGTGCGACGTGACGCCTACGTGGCATACAAAGCTAGAAGAGGACAAGGGAGTTATGACTTTGAGCGTAAGCAAGTGGATGCTGGGTATCTGGCGCTTTCTAACTGGGTTGGCAAGTGGACCACTGCCTGCGCTATCTTGCCGACCTCGAGGTCGCAGAAAAGGTGGTGAGGGCACCTCACGGCTACTGAGCGCTTTCCTGAATCCGGACGCATCCCTAATGGCGGCGTTTATGCGCTCTGGTGTATGGTGTGTCTCCATCTCTTAACACACACGCTCATGGCATTTGAGAATTCAGATACAGTGCATCCTAGCTGGCGTGCGCCGTATTTTGCATCGCTCCTTCGTGAGGGGGCGGTTGTCGCCTGTCCCGCCGAGGGCGTCTGGGGATTAAGTTGCGACCCGAACAACGAAAAAGCCGTCTTCGATGTGTTGGCCATGAAGGATCGCTCGGCGAGTAAGGGTCTGATTGTTGTTGCAGATCGGCCTGAGGTGTTTGGGTGCTTATTAGAGGGGTTGCCTGTTGACCAACGTGATGCGATTGAGGCCTCCTGGCCGGGGCCTAGTACTTGGCTCGTCCCCAACCGCAATGTTTTCCCCGATTGGATAACTGGTGACAGTGACGAAGTTGCTATCCGGGTGACGTCTGCGCCCGCACTCTCTGCCGTGTGCCGCACGTTTGGTGGAGCACTGGTCTCGACCAGTGCAAACCCCACTGGTCTGGCGCCACCCCACGCGCTGTGGGAAGTGCGCCGTTATTTCGGTCTGGCACTGCCTGCGATGCCGGGGTTTATTGACCCCAAGGGTAAACCGTCAACAATACGACGGGCGAGTGACGGAATGGTTATTCGCGCTTAACCGAGGCGACACTTAAAAGAATAAAAGCACGAGGAGCATTCAATGAATGCCGCGGAAGTAGAAGGTTATCTCAGGGCTTTACAGGATAAGATTTGCGCGACGCTTGAGCAGATCGATGATTGCGCAACGTTTGCCACAGAGTCATGGGATCGCCCTGAGGGTGGTGGCGGTATCAGTCGAGTTCTGGCTGAAGGTGACGTGATTGAAAAAGGGGGCGTGAACTTCTCTCATGTTGTGGGAGCGGGTATGCCCGCTTCTGCGACCGAGCATCGTCCGGAACTCGCTGGCCGGAGCTTTAGAGCGATGGGGGTATCCTTGGTGATTCATCCGGGTAACCCACACGCACCGACATCGCATGCGAATGTCCGTCTGTTCATGGCCGAAAAGCCCGATGAAGATCCAGTCTGGTGGATGGGTGGCGGATTTGATCTGACGCCTTACTACGGCTACGAGGAGGATGCCATCCACTGGCACCAGACGGCGAAGAAGGTTTGTGACCCGTTTGGACAGGACACGTACTTGCGGTTCAAGCAGTGGTGCGATGATTATTTCTACTTGCCCCATCGGAAGGAGCCCCGCGGCGTTGGCGGATTGTTTTATGACGATTTAAACGAGTGGGGATTCGAGCAGACCTTCGCGTTCATGCGTAGCGTCGGTGACGGATTTCTTGATGCTTACACGCCTATTTTGGAGCGCCGTAAAGATACGCCCTTTTCTGAAGCACAGCGGCAATGGCAGCTTTACAGACGTGGCCGCTATGTCGAATTCAATCTTGTCCACGATAGAGGCACATTGTTTGGACTTCAGACCAACGGCCGCACTGAAGCGATTTTGATGTCACTGCCGCCTCTTGTGCGCTGGGAATATGGCTATTCACCTGCGGACGGCACCGACGAGGCGCGGCTGATGGCAGACTTTTTGCGGCCGCGCGATTGGTTGGGCGTGGAGGGGTTGGCGGCGCTTTAGGTGCGACACGATGGTTAACATAATGCGACAATGGTCGAACCTAAGCGCCGATCGGCACTACGGGGGGTAGCAAAGGCATGGCTACCTGCCACATCCCCCGAGAGTACGCCGTTGTGGGTAACCCGATTTCCCACAGCCGCTCCCCGCAGATACACTCTGTTTTCGCTCAGCAAACAGGCCGCCAAATTGATTACCGTGCGGAGCTTGTTTCACCGGATGATTTTGAGCGATGGGTTGCCGATTTTTTTGCTCAGGAGGGCCTCGGCCTTAACGTAACCTTACCTTTTAAAACGCGTGCTTTTGAGCTGGCTGACGTTTCTTCCCTTAGGGCACAGTCCGCGCGTGCCGCAAATTTTCTCATGCGCGACGGTGAGGGTCGAATTGTCGCCGACAATACTGATGGCAAGGGTCTGGTAAGAGACATAACCGTGGGGGCTGGCTGGTCATTGGCAGACGCCCGCATTTTGTTGATCGGCGCTGGCGGCGCGGTAAAAGGAGTTATTCCTGCTTTGCTTGAGGCTGGCCCAAAAAATATCCAAATCGTTAATCGCACTGCCGAACGAGCCGAAGCAGTCGCTGATGAGTGGCGTTCGCTAGGCGCGCCGGTGTACGGTGCGGGCTTGGCGTCTGCGGCGTCCGGTGTGTGGGATATGGTGATCAATGGCACCAGCACAGGGCTCTCGGGCGGGATGCCAATGCTGCCAGATCTCCTGCAAATGGCCCCGACATGCTGTTGCTACGACATGGCGTATGCTGACAAACCCACGCCCTTTATGTTGTGGGCGACGGAGCAAGGGGCTGCCGCGACACGCGATGGGCTGGGGATGTTGGTTGAGCAGGCCGCAGAAAGTTTTTACTTATGGATGGGTGATTATCCCAACACGCAGCCTGTAATTGACCTGTTACGCAGGACTCCGCGAATCTAACTTCAGGCGCTTTCGCCGAGGTAGCGTTTCTTGAGTGTGACATAGCCCTGGGCGCTATATGGTAGAAACTCCACTTCCTGCTCTGTCAGGGGCCGCACCTCTCTTGCGGGGCTCCCAGCGAAGAGGGTGTGAGTGCGCAGACGCTTACCGGGCGTTACTAGCGCGCCGGCGGCAATAATGACGTCGTCTTCCACTGTCACGTGATCCATAATGACCGCTCCCATCCCAACGAGAACCCGATCGCCCACCGAACAGCCGTGCAGCAGAGCGCGGTGTCCAACCGTCACATCGTCGCCAATGCGCAGAGGCAAGCCACCGGGGTTATAGGGCCCATCATGCGTAACGTGGAGTATCGTCCCATCTTGAATGTTGGTGCGAGCGCCGATGCGGATAATCTGCACGTCGCCTCGAATCGCTGCGTGCGGCCACACACTCACATCATCCCCAAGGCACACATCACCCATCACTACGGCGGTGGGATCTATCATAACTCTCTCACCAAGCCTTGGTATTACACCTAGCGCGTGTCGAATGTTGTCCTCGCCGCGAAAAGAGCCGTTCTTCACTGCTTTGTCTCCACGTTGTGTCGGGGCGTTGCTGAGTCTTCATGAGTCACGTCAGCGGCGGGCACATTTTCCGCTTTGCCATCAGGATTGTTACACTTAAAAAGCCGCTGCATGTTGGGGCGGTTTATTAGAGCGGAGCGAGTATGTCGGATTCCGGCAAAGAACCCAAATCGAGGCCAAGGTTTGTTGCAGGCGCAGTTTGCCCCAGTTGCGGAGTGGTTGATCGAATGGTTGTCGATGCTAATGCGGATCATCGCCGCTGCGTGGCTTGCGATTTTGTTGAGGCACGCCCCGATGCGCCGGTTGAGCAACCTGCTACGCGCGTTACACGGGCATCGGCCCGCCGCGTTGAAACGGCGGCGGAAGCGGTAAAATTGCTGGACAACTAAAGTGGTTAGCACATCCACATAAGGTTTAAATATATCCCCCGCTTATGGGGCGAATTCGTAAAAAGCATTGGTATTCACTCGAGCGTACGACGACCATAAGCATGGTGGCTGGCTGTTACCAGTCGCCCGTTGATTTCACCTCAACTTCGCTATAATCCCGCGACTTTTTTGCCCCCCCAGTGGCTAGGGGATAAGCGCCACGCACATATATTCGGAGATCGCGCGCAATGAGGAAACGTGTCGCAGGCCTGATTCTGGCGTTTTTGTCGCCGATGTCGGTCGCACAGAATCAGGTCAATATGTCGCCGGGTGTCACAGAGATTGGCGCCGACATTTTTGAGCTCCACATGTTGATCATGTGGATTTGCGTGGTAATTGGCATCGCGGTGTTTGCAGTGATGTTTTATTCGATTTACGCGCATCGAAAATCGAAGGGCCACCAGGCTGCACAGTTCCACGAGAGTACGAAAGTGGAAGTTGCATGGACCGTCGTCCCCTTTCTGATCCTAATAGCTATGGCGGTTCCCGCGACCTCGACGCTATTAGAGGTCTACGACAACGATGAGGCCGAGCTCGATATCCTGATAACTGGATATCAGTGGAAGTGGAAGTACGAGTATTTGGACGAGTCCGGTGAGCCCGTCGCATTTTTCTCTAATCTCGCGACACCACAGGAAGAGATCTACAACACCGACCAAAAAGGCGATAATTACTTACTCGAGGTCGATGAGCCACTGGTGCTCCCGACCAACACAAAGGTCCGTTTTCTGGTGACGGCAAATGATGTTATTCATTCATGGTGGGTTCCTGAAATCGCTGTAAAACGCGACGCAATTCCCGGATTCATAAATGAAGCGTGGACACGTGTTCCCGAGGAAGGCATTTACCGCGGGCAGTGCACTGAATTGTGCGGTGCGTATCACGGCTTTATGCCAGTTGAGGTGCATGCGGTCTCACGTCCGGAGTTTGACGCGTGGATGGCGGCCAAGCGCGGTGATCTCACCGGCATGACGAACGGTTAAGGGGTAGAGACAAGATGGGTGATCATCATCACGGACCTGCTCAGGGTATTTCTCGCTGGTTGTTTACCACAAACCACAAGGACATTGGCACAATGTATCTGTGGTTTTCCTTTGCCATGTTTTTACTTGGTGGCTTTTTCGCGATGGTTATTCGCGCTGAGTTGTTCCAGCCCGGCATGCAGTTGGTCGAGCCCGGTTTCTTTAATCAAATGACGACTTTGCATGGACTAGTGATGGTGTTTGGCGCCATCATGCCGTCCTTTGTTGGGCTGGCGAACTGGCTGATTCCCATGATGATCGGCGCGCCAGACATGGCGCTGCCGCGCATGAACAATTGGAGCTTTTGGATCCTACCTCCTGCATTCCTGATGCTGGCTTCAACTCTTTTTATGGAGGGCGGTGCGCCGGCCTTCGGTTGGACGTTCTACGCGCCCTTGTCGACGACTTATGCAGCGCCCTCGGTCACTTTCTTTATTTTTGCGATCCACGTTCTTGGTGTGTCTTCTATCATGGGCTCGATCAACATTATCGCCACAGTGATGAACATGCGGGCGCCGGGCATGACTTACATGAAGATGCCACTATTCGTCTGGACGTGGTTGATTACCGCTTTCCTGCTCGTTGCGGTAATGCCCGTTTTGGCAGGTGCTGTCACGATGATGTTAATGGATATCCATTTTGGCACAAGCTTCTTTAGCGCTGCGGGTGGTGGTGACCCGGTATTGTTCCAGCACATATTCTGGTTCTTCGGCCACCCCGAGGTCTATATCATTATCCTCCCGGCTTTCGGCGTGGTATCGCAGATCATTCCCGCGTTTTCAAGAAAGCCGCTGTTCGGTTACGCCTCCATGGTTTACGCCACGGCATCTATTGCGTTTTTGTCATTCGTCGTTTGGGCGCACCACATGTACACGGTCGGCATGCCGATCGCAGGTGAGCTATTCTTTATGTACGCGACAATGCTGATTGCTGTCCCGACTGGCGTGAAGGTTTTTAACTGGATCTCCACCATGTGGCGCGGTGCTCTGAGTTTCGAGACACCTATGCTGTTCTGTATTGGGTTCTTGATCCTGTTCACACTGGGTGGGTTTACCGGCCTTATGTTGTCGATTGCACCGGCTGACTTCCAGTACCACGATACCTATTTTGTAGTGGCGCATTTCCATTACGTTATGGTGGCAGGCGCTGTCTTCTCCATGACCGCGGCGATTTACTACTGGCTTCCGAAGTGGTGCGGCCGCATGTACAACGAGACAATGGGTAAGACTCATTTCTGGATTTCCTTCATTGGCTTCAATATAACCTTCTTTCCGCAGCATTTTGTAGGCCTTGCAGGTATGCCCCGTCGAATTCCGGATTACGCGCTGCAGTTTGCCGACTTCAATATGATGTCGTCGATTGGCGCGTTCATTTACGGCGCGTCTCAGTTGCTGTTCCTTTACAACGTTGTTGCCACAATTGTCGCTGGTAAGTCTGTCAGTGATGAAAAAGTATGGGACGGCGCAGAGGGACTCGAATGGACGGTGCCGACGCCAGCGCCTTACCACACCTTTGAAGAGCCACCTTTGGTGCCTAAACCTGTGGGCACGATTTAACCGGTTCGGCGTAGGTGGGGGTCTGAGGTGAGCAGTTTCCGATTAAGTCGCATACCGGCAATCGACACCGCACTGAAGTTGGTGACGATTTCCGCGGCAATGTTTGCCTTTGTATTCGTCGTCATGGTCCCGCTGTATAATGTTTTATGTGACGCACTAGGCATCAACGGCAAGACATCGAGTCAGGTTTATACCGCTGTTCCTGCTGCTGTCGATGAGAGCCGGGAGGTAACTGTTCAATTTGTTGTGATCAACAACGACGGCATGCCATGGTCGTTTGCACCGACAACGCGGGCCATGCGCGTTCATCCGGGCGCAGCTAACGGCGTTGTTTTCACCGCGTCAAATCCTACGGATCAGAGCATGGTAGCGCAGGCCATACCTAGTATCTCCCCTAGTCGAGCCGCCGCTTATTTCCACAAGACCGAGTGTTTTTGCTTCGAGCAGCAAGCACTTGCAGCGCGGGATGGTGCGGAGATGCCGCTGCAGTTTATTGTTGATCAGGGGCTGCCGCGCGACATTCGCACCATTACCCTTTCGTATACATTATTCGATGTAACCGACACGGTTACCGACGGACTTGCCGCGCGGTAGTAAGCGACTGAGGAGAGAAACATGTCTAGCTCATCATCCGCCTCAGCACGTCACGAAAAATACTACGTGCCCGAATCCTCGAGCTTGGCGGTTAGGGCAACTATCGGCCTGATACTTTCTGTTTTTGGTGCCGCACTTGTGCTCAATGATATGACCTACGGCAGTGGTGACGAGCCCAGCGCATCTGTTTGGGTGCTGGCGGTCGGGCTGATGTTTTTTACCTTTACGCTGGCCAGCTGGTTTGGGACAGCGATCAGGGAAAATCTTAAGGGCATGAATAGCAACCAGTTACACCAGAGCTATGTCCTAGGGATGTTTTGGTTCATTTTTTCCGAGGTGATGTTTTTTGCGGCGTTTTTCGGCGCCTTACTCTATGTCCGCCAGTTTGTCGGTCCATGGCTCGCGGGCGAGGGCGATGGCGGCCGGATGAATGGGCTGCTATGGCCCGGGTTTGAATTTGCCTGGCCCCCCGTGACGACACCGCAAGAAGTGGTAGGAGGCGTCGATGCACAGGTGATTGCCAACAACGGTGCCTTTGTTTCCCAGGAAAAGTCCATGGCGCCAGCCGATGCGCATGCCTGGTATGCCTGGCTACCCATGTGGAACACGCTGATTCTTTTGTCCTCCAGCGCCACCGTGCACGTAGCGCACACTGCTATTCTTGCTGACCGCCGGCGAGAGTTTAACCGTTGGCTGGGTATTACTGTAGGTCTCGCTGTGATTTTTCTCGGCCTGCAGGCCGCGGAATACTACGAAGCCTATGTGCTATACGGCCTGACTCTGAACTCCGGTATTTATGGCTCCACCTTTTTTATGCTCACTGGATTTCACGGTTTTCACGTGGCGATGGGAATGACCATGCTACTGATCCAGCTGGTTCGCTCTGTAAGGAGAGAGCATTTCACTGCGACAGACCACTTTGGCTTCGAAGCCTCTAGCTGGTACTGGCATTTTGTTGATGTGGTTTGGGTGTTCCTTTTCTTGTTTGTCTACATTCTTTGACGTGCTCTTCACGTTGAAAAAGGGCGCTGCGGCGCCTTTTTTTTGGTGGATGACAGACTTTAGTTTGCGTTGCTGCGGTGACCTCTACGAAAGCTTGACTTTTGAAGTGCCGCTGTGGCGCCAGCGATAGACCGGTAAGGCACTGGAAAGAAGAGGAAAGTTCGCTTAAAGGACGTTCACCGCTCAACCACCTCAGGGCCAGGATCCCAGGGATTTTGGTGTCCTAGCTGCCCTGAGATAACGCCATAAAGAATGACGAGTAGCAGACATATGCCCAGCCCGAGACGGACACCGAGAGACGTAAATAGCCTTTTTTTGTCGGGGCTACCCTGATCGGACATCAGAAAGACCAGGCCCGACGCAAGACTGGCTACAAGCGCTATCATGAGCAAAATAATAAGTGTCTTGAGCATCGGCGACTTCCTTTTGGCGTTCGCTGCTGCACATCGTAAACCGCAGCGTGCGTAAAGTAGAAAATGAAAAGTGCATCCCATGCAGTTTAATCGAAGGCTCGGACCGCTAGTATTAAGCGGCGATGTTCGGGCTGTGCTGGCGGGTATCGTATTGCTGGCACTTCTGATGAACCTGGGGTTGTGGCAATTAGGCCGCGCGTCAGAAAAATCAGCGCTGCAAGCCCGATGGGAGAAGCGAAAGGCATTGCCACCAGTGTCGCCGGCAACGTTGCTGACAGAGCTGCCTCAGGAGAGGGCTGATCGCCAGGTTGCCTGGGAGGGACAGCTTTCACAAGATCAGTACTTATTACTGGACAACCGACTGCACCGTGGGCGACCGGGATATCACGTAATCGCCTTGGCGAGTGCAGAAGGTTCGCTCGTCCCAGTCAATCTTGGCTGGATCGCAGGTGATCCGGCACGTCAGTTCCTGCCTGTGCCAAACCTGCCTGAGGGAAAGGTGCTGTTAACCGGGCGCGTTTATGTGCCAAGTGGCAAACCGCTAATGATGCAAAAGCCCGTCGCGCCGGCGTCTTTACCGGCGCCAGTGCAGACTCTCTACTGGGACAACTGGTCAGCTGAATTGGCAGACCTTATAGGCCAGCCTTTGCTACCCTTTGAGGTTCGAATTGAGCCAAACTCGCCTGTGGCTCTGGCCGCTGAGTGGCCGATCGTGAATCAGTCGTCCTCGCAACATATTGGGTATGCCGTGCAGTGGTTCGCGATGGCGGGTGTATTGCTGTTGATTGGTTGCTGGCGCCTGACCAATGTCGGCGAGTTGTTAGCAAGGCGGAATAGAGTATGACGGGGCAAGCGAGTGAGTTGAGTCAGCGCCGGGCGCGCCGCGTGTTATTGCTTATTGCGGGCATACCCTTGGGGATGATGCTGGCCGCGACGGTCCTATGGTGGGCGGTCCAGCAAGGTTATGTAGATATTCTGGGCAGTGTGGGCACCGCAAACCACGGCGAATTGATTAACCCACCGCGCCCGCTTTACGACTTCGTGTTCCAGCACGAAGGCGTCGCGGAGACACTGTGGGAGGATATGCCAGCGAAGTGGCGTCTGCTGGTGGTACAGCGCGGCGAGGTATGCGGGGAGCTGTGTCAGCAGCAGCTGTATCAAACGCGACAAATTCATATCGCGTTGGGCAAGGACTTTAACCGTGTGGGGCGTGTTCTGCTAGGCAACGTTGGGACAGCTTCAGTGACCATAGCGCCCGCGGAAGGAGTTGTTGACACGCCGCGGGATTTCCCTACGTGGCTCGAGCAACAGCACGTCGGTGTGACGCCGTTGACCCTTGCTGAGAGCGCACTGGACAAGTTGGTTCCAGAAACACTCGATCAGCCTGGGCAATGGTACGTCGTCGACCCAGCCGGCTGGATCATGATGCGCGTAGCAGATGACTTGCATTACAAGGATGTAATCAGTGATCTGCGATTCTTACTAAAGCACTCGGGGGGCTGAGGTTTCGTGGTTGGGTCGACTCCAAAGGGCGTTCGTTGGACGATTACCGGTGTCCTGTTATTTATGGCTATCGTGGTCACGAGCTTTATTCATCGCGTAGGCGAACCCCGTGTCATGACTTTGGCGGAAACGCGGGCTAACGGATTATTTTTATTCGACACACCCCGGGACCCCGGCGACTTCTCGCTCATTGATCACAACGGATCGCCTTTCACCGAGAGGGACCTGATCAATCATTGGACACTCATCTTTTTTGGCTTCACCCACTGTCCTGATATTTGCCCTACCACAATGGCGAATCTCGCAGAATTGAAGGCACAGCTGGTCGGCACCGAGGCCAGTGATGCACGTGTCGTGATGTTGTCAGTTGATCCGGCACGTGACACACCCGATCGTCTCGCTCAATACGCGCCGTATTTCCATTCTGATTTCATCGGTGTCACCGGAGACTTCGCTGATGTTCAGAATTTTGCACAGCGGCTTAACGCACCTTTTCGTAAAGTCAGTGAGCCTGATGGCGCATACCAAATGGAACACAGCGCCAATGTCATGCTGATGAACCCACGCGGCGACTATCACGGGTTTTTTAGGGCGCCGCTTGATGTTCCCAAAATGCGGGTAACCTTCCGCTCTACTCAGTACTTGTGGGAGCACTGACCCCATGGTTAACCGACTGATATTGGTCGACGGGTCCTCATATTTATTTCGGGCCTATCACGCGCTGCCGGCGCTCACTAATTCTAAAGGCACTAACACCGGTGCAGCGAAGGGCGTCATCGGTATGATCCGAAAGTTGGTTTCAGACTATGCTAGTGACCAAGTGGTGGTGATATTTGATGCCAAAGGTCCCACCTTTCGAAATGAGATCTACCCAGAATATAAGGCCAATCGGCCGCCGATGCCCGACGAACTGCGCGAGCAGATTGAGCCGATTCATCAAACAATCCGTGCAATGGGGTTGCCCCTAATTTGCATTAGTGGGGTCGAGGCCGATGATGTGATCGGCACGTTGTCAGTTCAGGCGGCCGCTCAGCAGCGTGAAGTCGTCATCTCCACGAGCGATAAAGATATGGCTCAGCTGGTGAATGACCACGTCACGCTGATTAACACCATGAATGACACCACTATGGATTATGGTGGCGTGGTGGAAAAGTTTGGTGTTCCCCCCAACCTGATTATTGATTTGCTGGCACTCATGGGTGACAAGGTAGATAACATCCCGGGTGTGGCCGGCGTGGGCGAGAAAACCGCGACTGCATTGTTGCAAAACCTGGGAGGGATTGACGCTATTTTCACTCAGCTGGAGGCGGTACCTAACTTACCCATACGAGGCGCCAAAAGCTTGGCGGCGAAGCTGGCCGATGCGAAAGGCGACGCCAAGCTCAGTTACGAGCTGGCCACGATTAAGACAGATTGTGATTTGGGTCTCATGGAAGGCGACCTCCATTCCAGCGCTCCTGATCAGGATGCTTTGATCCGATTGTTTCGTCAGCTGGAGTTCAAAGCCTGGCTGGATGATCTAGTGCAAGGCGGTGGTGGTTCGGCGTCTTCGGCATCAAACGAGCAGAGTGCAGAGGATGCTCTGGTTGCTGAGCCTGTAAGGGCCAGCGAAACAGTCGACGTCTCGACTGTGCTTGATCAGGCTGCTTTTGATCTTTGGCTAACGAAGCTGCAGGGGGCTCCGCTATTTGCTTTTGATACCGAAACGACCAGTCTGGATTACATGGCCGCCGAGGTTGTAGGCGTCTCCTTCGCTGTGGAGGCGGGTGCAGCGGCCTATGTACCGCTGGCGCATGATTATCCGGGCGCTCCGGATCAACTTAACAGAGATTCCGTGCTGGAGGCGCTGAAGCCCCTGCTGGAAGATGACAGCGTTGCCAAAGTGGGTCAGCACTTGAAGTACGACGCCAATGTGCTGGCTAACCACGGCATAACCTTGCGTGGTATTCATGATGATACG
>MDTD01060589.1_pt1 | contig 19045 bp, 15 predicted proteins | sample 811221 | NCBI WGS metagenome assembly MDTD01 (sample SAMN05326646, study PRJNA326480) | marine metagenome | isolation source: seawater | place: Pacific Ocean: South West | collected 2011 | reverse complement strand
TCCTCTAACACCGAGTGTGGCAAGACCTCCAGCAACGTGCACGGTCTCGTGGTCCATTCTGGCTTCTTCTACATGCGGTGCATGAAAGGCAGCTATTACCAAGACACAGACCAACTGAGCGCTTGGGCTATTTCAGGCAGTTCTTCTTCATTAGTGCCACAAACAGGTACCCAAGATATTTCTGCGAAGGGGCTAGGTCTCTTCTACAACGGTGAAAGAATCATCACAGTCGATACCGGATATTCGACATGGGGTTCAAAAACTCTCTACTACCGGGAATTTGGAATGGGCATATCTTACCCTACAACACCTGCTCCTGGTACCACTACCTGGATTGGAGAGACAATCGAGACTGAAGACGAAGTTCTTGCTGTTAATTTCATGAACCACTGGTCTGCGCCATCGCAAGGAGACAGAGTTGACTACTGGGTAAGTGCGGACAACGGCACTCACTGGGAGACAGTTGAGAAAAACCAAACCATTCACTTCACACACCCAGGAAATCAATTAGTTTGGAAAATGCAACTCATAGGTTCATCTGCCGTATCTTGGTGGGTTTCCCTTGAATACGCTACTTCATACCAAACTTCTGGAGACTGGACAAGCCAAAAGGTGTCAACAGGCACTAATGTTGGAAAAGTTAGAGCTGTATGGACTGCTGATGAACCCTCAAGTTCGAGCATTAGCGTAATGGTTTCCAACGATAATGGTTCGACGTGGGAGTCTGCAACAAACAATCAGGAAGTTTCATTCTCAACCTCAGGCGCTGGTAATGAACTACTCTATTCTATCATTTTAGCAACTACTGACAATACAGTCACTCCTTCCGTCGACTCCTTCATCTTGTGGTATGAGGAAGGCTATCCTGATGCTCCGCAGTTAGATGTCGGAGATGATGGTGACTGGGATTGGAAGTCAATACTGTTCCTAAACGAGAGTTCTGTTGTTGCATCTGATGATTCACCGGTTGGAACAGTAGTATCAGAAACTCCAAGCCTTGTAGATGCATTCAACGACCACATTCCGGCGAATGGGGTTGGCACAGTCGAAATACCGATAGCAGTCAAAGCAAACACCCCCGGCAGAGTCAAACTTACAGACCTTGACATCAAATACAGACTCAACACTAGAGTAATGGACGCAAGCCTCGAAGGAGGCTTGATTGCTCCTGATGGTGTATACAGAAATTTAGTTGTTAGATTAGCTCACGGAGATTTGGTTGATCGTGTCACTGAGGCTACAATTGGTTTGAATAATTCATACGGTGATAACCCAGCATTTAGATGGCTGCGTGGTGATACTTGCTCGGTTGAGAGTGATGGCGGAGGTATCGTCGAGTTCGACATTGGAAATTGTACCTCAACAATGGACAGCGAGGGAATAGTATCGGTTAAAATGCCACTTAGAGTTAATTGGACATGGGATGATGAGAGGAAGATGGAAGCAATTGTTTCCTTGAGCGATGACCTAGGTCCACAAGTGAATAGTTGGACAACAGACACGCTCGCTCTGAACATTGAGAACGATATCCAGCTAGATGGTATGAGGGTCTGGGAGGAAACAGGAAGAGAATTGTATTCTGGAGATTGGGTTCGAGGGGGATTAAATCTCTCAATCACTGGAGGAATCAACTTTGAAAACTCAGCATTCTCACCAAGAGCAGGTGAATTTACACTCAGAGTTATTGGTCAAAACGTAACCTATGATGGTGACCCTATCGGAGAACCTACTGTACTTCATACTGAAGGTAATCCTGGGTTTGGCCAATATAACATGACCTTTAGCTCTCCAATCGAATCAACACCAGGTGGCATGGTACTTTACGTGGAAGTTGTTGATCTCGAAAACGGTTCCACCTACGTCAATCCAGGGTACAATACAGTAAAGTTGATTTTTGACGGTAATTCTCCACTTGTCCTATTTGCAAGTCCAGAAATCTCCTCGGAGATGCACAAAGGACCTCCTTCGCCAGGTGGTCAAGCGATTGAAATCATAATCCAAGATTCTGTAGACCCACCACAAACTGTTGACCTGCACTATTGGATTGGATGCGAAGCCGGAGTTCACGAGAGGTGTGATGACTCGAATTTCAATGGACTACCCGAACCTATCGAATACAGATCCAAGACGTTAACTACGCCTGAGATTTTAACAGGCGGATTGAATGTATTCAACGGATTAATCGATGATTCAATGCTTGTACATGGAGACAAGGTTTCCTTTTATGTAACGGGTAAAGATGGTCAAGACAACGTCATTGCCATGGGTGGTTCCCCAGTTTGTGACATAGAACCTGGAGGATTCTGTGGGGACAAACCTGGTGAAGTCAAACCCGAATGGGATAACTCTCTATCATGGTACACAATACGCGAGGAGTTTGAACCGATTATGGATGTAGATAACTCAACCATAACAGGGCACGATGATATGGCTCCATTACATCCTGGAATTCCATACACTGCAACCTTCATGATTTCAGATATCAACGGATGGTGGGACGTAGAATTCGTGCATTTGGCTTTAGCCGGAGATTTCGATGATGATGAAACCTCAATTTTTGCTTACATTTCACAAAGCTCGGAAGGAATGCCACGGATGCATCTCGAGAGTGGAGGTACGGGATTAGCAGTTTCCAATCTATACTCTTCGATTATTTTGGACCCAGATAGCCAATCTAGAATGATTGTATCGATTAAATTCCAACTTACTTGGAACTTCCCAGAGGTTTGGGACACGAACGGTAATGAGCATTTCATTCCAAAGGTCTGGATTGAGGATAAGTCCTGTGGAATTGACATAGAACTTCCTTGTAACATACACAAAGCCGGACTGGGTAATGATTTGTGGAGCCTTGATAATGACTTACGCTTTGATACTCAGCCAGGTCACATTCTTGCAATCGAATTGCGAGATGGAACCAACCATTACAATCCTGAATTCGATGAAACTCTAATCGGTGCGGGGCAAGCTCTACGCTTCAGTGGAAGAGTAATTTTCTCAGAGGATGAGACTCCTGCTCCAGCAGGCACTTTCACAATATCACTTGGGGATTTTGAAAATGAATGGACAACTACAAGCAGAGAAGGTGGATACTTCAGTATTGACATGCTTGTGCCAGATGTCAGGAGTGGTCACCTCGACCTACGTGCTAAACTGACAGACCTGCCCGGACTCGCTGAAGATGAATCCGAGTTCAAACCAAGACTGCGATTGGCAGTCGATAGTGAGAGACCAACAATTCACGCCGTAACCTTAGGCGGAATTGAACCTAATCAGGAAATTCCGATATCCCTAGCAAACAACTTGCAAGTCATGCTCGAAACACGAGATGATCAAGGATTTTCTTTAGAAGATCCTGCAGTATTGCATTACCTTGTTAGGGCAGGCGAGGCTGAAATCAGCAGAGGGTCATCTCCATTACCGGATACTACACCATTCGAGGATCAATTCTTCTGGACGGGATATCTTGACTTGACAGATGGAGGTGCTACCATGCTCCTTCCATCTTACACAATCGACATTTGGGTTACAGGTTCAGATGAGTCAGGAAATCCTTACGACAGTGATGGAAATACTGTCTCTGACCCATTGGCATCTTGGCCACTGGCCTTGACAGGTCCTGAAGTTAGTCTGAGAGCGGCGGATACAACATGGGAATGGTCTAACCCAACTCCAAATCCAGATGAAGCAGTAACACTAACCATCGAAGCTAGAAACACTGGAGCATCAGGAGCTGTAACATTTGTTCTACAGAGACTTGTTTCGGGTGATGACTGGGCAACAATCTCCTCTTCGTCAATTGAAATTTCTAGTGGGAAGAAGGCACAAGTTAGGCTGGACGCTACCGCTGACGGAGCAGTAGATGACACGCTAGAACACAGGATACTACTTCTAGACTCAGGAGTAGAGAAAGAAAGAATCTCAATCTCACCACTCCTTGTAAAAGAAGAAGTTGAAAGAGATGGAACTGCACTTGCGAACCAGGTTGCAGATTCACAGCTATCAGTTATCATGTATCTGATTGCATTGGTATCAATGTCGTTTGCTGTTTGGACAATGGTACAGATGCGCAGAATTCGCCGTGGCGAGGAAGTAGATGAATCAGACCAGACCGCTGAGGTTATTGAAACCATGGATACAAAGATGGTTCCTGAAATCCAGCAAGCCGCCCCTGTAGCTCCTGTGCAGAATGCTCCGCCTCTGTCACAAGGTGCTGGCAGCGCTACACCTCCATTGCCTCCAACTGGCTTGCCAGAAGGATGGACTATGGAACAATGGAACCATTATGGTCACCAATATCTACAAAATAGTAAGTAAACATTTGAGGTAGTCAGATGAGTGGCGCAGATTCAATGGTCACATTGCAAGAGAGGTTGGTAAATTTGATCAATCAACTAAACATGCCAATCTTGGAAACGAGTTTGGTAATATCAAGGTGGACAAATCGTTTGTTATCACAACTAAAAGAGCACACCAACGAAATGCCTAGCAATTTGTCAGAGCCTTGGCCACTAGACTCTGAACCAGTAGAGAGTAGTGCAAGTTTTGATCTTGAGAAGGCTCTATCATTGGTCGATAGAGATAGAATGGATATTCTTGATACGCTGATTAGGGTAACTTTGGAAGAAGAACAAATGTTGGTAAGTGACGCATTGGGAGTAATGCGCTCATGGGAACACCTTGCAAGGAACCAATTATCCCAAGCAGCAGGTCCAGGACAATTGTTTAGCCCAACAGAAATTCCAGATGATTTTTAGGTGATTAAATGCGAGTAGTCTTTGTAATCTTTGTACTAATTTCAAGCAGCCTCGCAGGTTGTTTCGGAACAGAAGAATTGTTTGAAGAAAAGCGAGGAATCCCTGGTGGACTAGCATTGGCTTGCCTTCAAGATGATCGATTTGAGGGGATGAAAATCCACTTTTTGTTTGAAAACGGATATGATCCAGTGGCGATGGATCTGCTCAAAACAAGACTAAACCAGGTTTGCGACAAACCAGGCGGAATTCAAATCGTTGCTCGAGAGGTTGATTTCAGTGAAGACAACTCATGGAGCGCAAACGACGTGCGCGATGCCAGATGGAAACATGGCGATGATGCCATGGGCTCTGATACTCTCAACTGGTATTTCCTATTCCCAAAGGGGACATACAATGATGATTCGGTATTGGGAGTTGCAGTAGATGCATCTACAGTGGCAGTATTCAAGGATTCAATTGAAGATTCTGAAAACTTCTTGGGACGTCCATCAGCAGAGGAAATAGAAAGAGCAGTCACTGTTCATGAGGCAGGTCACTTGCTTGGTTTGGTAAACTTGGTATACACTTCTCCAATAGACCACGAAGATCCCGATCATCCAGGTCACTCAAGTAATGATGACTCTGTGATGTACTGGGCTATTGAAAGCAGTAGCATCGGGAATATCTTTTCAGGAAGCATTCCTGATGAATTCGATGATGATGACAAAGCTGACCTTGAGGGCATGGCTAGTGGGGAACTAAAGTGCAGTGATCAACTTTGGTCATGACTGTTTGCGACGTTAACGCTAGCATCTCTCCAGGCATCAAACACTGACCAAACGTAAAGTAGTACCCAAAGAACTAGCGTGAATGCTAGCGGTATCTGAAGTAAAAACCAATCAAATCCTCTTCGATGTTTACGATTGAAATGTTGGCCTAGGAACAAAAATGGAACTAGAGACAATGCTACTGCAAAGACTGGTCTAAATGCTCCCCATATTCCAACTCCAGCCGTAATCTCATTCCAAATTGTCTTTCCTAATGCAATCGAATCGACGTCCTTTTCGTCTACCGGGACGACTACTTCTAGAGCCATATCATCGTCCTGCATAGTATTGTCCAAAGTGGTATCACTTGTCAATGTGGCGACGCAAATACTCATTGCAGTGCTATTACTGAGATGACACATGGCGAAGCCGATTCTTGTTACCGGTTTCGAAGCATTCGGAGAACATGAGATAAACGTCTCTGAGAGTGTTGCTAAATCTCTTGATGGCATGGAAGTACGTGGGCACAAAATACGCTCACTAGTTCTTTCAGTAGATTTTGACGGCAGCAATAGAGTTGCTTGCATGCTTGAAAAGGAGGAATTTGCTGCAATTCTTCACATTGGTTTGGCTGCTAATTCTGCACATCCTCGAATTGAAATCAAGGCTAGAGACATACTGGATTTTAGAATTCCTGATAATTCAGGAAGACAGGTTATTAATACGAAAATAAGTGGAAAAGGGGACTTATTTTCAACAATAAACCATCATGATTGGGACATACCTTCGATGATTGATTCACCTGTCGTAAGTGAGGATGCAGGTGAATATATCTGCAACGAGACTCTTTACAGGACATTGCTGAATATTTCTGATGGAACGCCTTGTTTTTTCCTTCACCTGCCGTTAGCGCAAAACGATGCAAAAGGCCTTGCTCTGCAGTGCTTAGATCGCATGCTTAGACCGCCTTGTCTCGATGTTGGTGCGGGAGCAATTATTCAGGATGGTAAGTTCTTAGCGGCCAGAAGGGCCCAATCAGAGAAGCATGCGGGTTGGTGGGAGTTTCCCGGTGGCAAATTCGAGGATGGAGAAAATGCTTCAATGTGTTTGATTAGAGAAATCAAAGAAGAGTTAGAACTCGATGTTACTACAGGTGAAATGATTGGAAAATGGATTTTTGACCACGGTGATGTCGTTGTTCGGCTTCACGTTATGGAGTGTTTCATTTCCAGTGGGGAAATGAAACTTCACGTACACGACAAAACACAATGGTGCGATGGCCCTGATGAAGTAGAATGGCTTGGACCTGATAGGGATATTGCAGAAGCCATCAGTGCCAGGTTGAAGCATCACCATCGCTTAGCATAGAAAACTCATCACCAATTCTTCTTGGTATGTTTTCACGGCCGCTATGCCAAGTAGCAGCTTCAAGCCAATCGCCCAGATTATCACCTTCGATTTCTATTGTAATTAGGCCGCCTAGTGGGTTTTCTCCTGGAAGTGGGAAAGCGACCTTCCCGGCCATTGCAGCCTGCCTCGAAATGTGAAACACTGTTCCATTCTCATCTAGGTTTGCTGACATGTAGTCCAGGGCAGTGTCAAGAATAAACTGATTGTGAATAACCTCTAGGAATGTTTGCATGCTTACATTATCAGATGCCAATATGTCATCTTGTTCGCTGGGGAATTTTGGGTTTTCAGGGAGACCACAGGTGAAATCTGGAAATAATTTCAATATTGCATCGTAAACTAAGCTCGGGTCGTCTGCACCAAGTAGCCTAGTTGACACCACGACATTGTAACCTTCGTCGATAGCGGTTAGTTTCAGCCTCGGCATGTAACCCCCCAGAACTACTTACTCAATGAATTTATTATGCTAACATTGACAACTAGAAGTCAAACAGGAATGTCCATGCAGATTCGGGTATGCGTAGTTATACCCGTCCTAAATGAAGAGAAGTTCATCAGGAGATGCATCGATAGTCTCCTAGCACAAACCATACCAGTCAAGATAATGGTACTCGATGGTGGTTCAACTGATTCGACACTGAATATTCTAGATAGTTATGGGGATTCTATTCGTGTAATTGATAACCCAGGAAAGCGTGTTCCCAATGCAAGGAATCTAGCTTTAGAACACATAGAAGACGACATCACACATTGCCTAGAGCTCATTGGTCATTCATGGATAGACAGTGACCATGTCGAGAAGAGGGTGAATGACCTCATTGACTTAGAGACAACCTTAGGGAAAAGGGTTGGAGCAATTGGGTGTTTAACTGAATCCGCAGATTCTGATGATCACGTTTCTTCATGGATTGAAGGGGCTCTTAGGTCTCCAATCGGTTCGGGTGGAGGCCAATTCCAAAGATTCGAAGGACGCCATAAAACAAAGGTGCCTGCATTTTGTTTGCACAATGTCGAGGCCCTGAAATCGGTAGGTGGATGGGATGAGAGATTCATTACTAGTCAAGATAGCGATTTGTCAATGAGGCTGATTTCAGCGGGATGGCAACTATGGCGTTCGGATGTTTCCTGTGTTTACATGCACAAACGCTCCTCTCTCAAAAATTGGTGGAAAATGTGCCACAGGTATGGTTTTTGGAGAACAAAGGTTGTATTAAAACACCCAAAAAGAATGGACCCAAGAGAATTGTTACCTCTATTTGGCTTACTCCTCATATTCGTTTTACCTGAGTGGTGGTATGCTCCTGTTGCTTATCTACTAGCACTGGTAATTTCAGGAGTATTATACTCTAGGTCTAGTCTTTCATCCATTATTGGCATACCAATTTGCTTAGTGATGCTCCACACTGCATTTACAATTGGTATGTTTGATGGTTTGATTCGAAGCGGTAAGGCACCAACTGACCGTACATGATACACAAACTTTCATTGATGAAACGGATAAGGAGAGGTTAGATGGCGAGACAGGTTACTTCCATAGTGATGTTATTCACACCTGTAATCGTACTAAACGCATTGAGGTTCATCGTAGATCCCCTCGGAGATATGATGGCAGTATCAAACAACCTGGACATCGGATTACACATAGGGGCGTTTGGAGTTGGGTACCTTCTATACAGAAAGACGAGAGTTGTTCGAGACCATGAATGGCAGAGGAGTCGTGCTGTAAAATCTGTTGGAGGCCACTTCAAGGCAGAAGAAAGTGGCGTCTGGGAAAAAGACGTGGTTATGGATACCAACCTTTCAATGGAAGCAGAGGCTAATCTCAAAGGGAAAGTTGGTTCAGCAGTCGGTTCCTATTCTACTAACTCAGATACAGAGATCAACACCGAAGTACAGGTTGAAATGCTTGTCGATGCCGAACACGTAAGGAGAGCTCAGGCTCGCGTTTCAGGTGATGAACAATTTGGAGAGAGTGGAGTAAATTCCACGGTGGGCTCGGTGAGAAAACCTTCGCCTATGGATTCATTCTTGGATTGGATTGCATCACTAAGGGGTAGAGATCGAAAAGCCGAAAGGGATGCAACAAAGCGAGCAAAGTTACAGGCTAGGAGTGATCATTCACCTGTGATTGCTCAACGACCTATTGCTCCAATCCAACCAATAGAGTCTGAGGAGAAGAAACCGGTGCCAATGGAAATGATTTCTATGACAGAATATGGTGCAGAATCTGTCACTATCGATGAAGAAACGAATCAGGTTAGTGCCCCTGTTCAAAGAGGAGTCTCAATAGAGGAGATGGCATTTGGTGTTTCTTCAACAAAACCAAATGACCCAAACTCTGGGTTCGCTCCAAAGCCTACCTGCAGAGTTTGCAATGCTCCAAACTCTGTAGGCGAGCGATTTTGTATGAATTGTGGAAGTGAATTGTAGCGTTGGACTGAAGAACCCCTGCCCTACCAGATATATTGTACGAGGTGATATCATGTCAGAGAAGCGGGACTACTACGAGGTTCTCGGTGTCACCAAAGATGCAGATGATAAGGAGTTAAAAAAGGCATTTAGGTCACTGGCTAGAAAGTATCATCCTGACAAAAACGATGCTCCTGATGCTGATGAAAAATTCAAAGAAATTCAGGAGGCATACGCTGTTCTCTCAGATTCTGAAAAGCGTAGGAATTACGATCGATTCGGCCATAATTCACCCGGTGGCTCTCCTTTTGGTCCCGGAGGATTCCAAGGATTCAATATCAACCTTGATGACATATTAGGTGGAGATTTCTTTTCCAATATTTTTGGAGGTGGCCGCAGGAGGTCAGCACAAAGCCAAGGCAACGATATATTGGTGCGGCACGAGATTTCATTGGAATCAGTTCTCGAAGGTGGCAAGGACGAGATAGAAATCGATCTGCCTACGATTTGCTCGGATTGTGAGGGTACAGGAGCAAAGGGTGGTGTCACAACGCAGTGTTCTGAATGTAATGGTTCAGGACAGGTTAGGATCCGGCAACAGATCGGGCCGTTCGTTCAAGATTCAGTCCGCAGTTGTCCAAATTGTAATGGCTCAGGTCGTACATTCAAAGATAGATGTAAGCCTTGTTCAGGTGGTGGGACTCAAAGTGAATCTCAGGTTCTACGTTTCAATATTCCAGCTGGTGCCCAAGATGGAACTCGCTTACGAATGCGAGGAAAAGGGCAACCTGCTCCCTTCGGTCGTGGAATCCCCGGTGATTTATTCATAGAACTGATTGTTGAGGAACATCCTTGGTTTGAAAGGAATGGAATGGATTTGATAATGTCGCTACCTCTTGGATTTAGTGACCTCGCCTTGGGTACGACTGTGAAACTTCCACATATCGATGGTAAGGATTTGCTAATCAAAGTCCCAGCAGGAACAAATTCAGGCGATACTATCACTATCAACTCGAGAGGAGTGCCGTCTAGTCGCGGTATTGGAAGAGGAGATGTTGTTGTATTGTGCAAACTCCACATGCCGAAAAAATTCGACAAAGCAACAAAAAAATCTCTAGAACAACTCCGCTTTAACTTATCGGGGACAAAAGACGTAGTTGACAGAATAATGGACGATGCCTCAGAAAGAAGAAGATAGTCATTCTTCGGATTCCGCAGAGTTACGATATATCGTATTTGCAGGCTTTGCTGCGATAGGTTCACCATTAACCATTCCAGATAGATATACGTCTAGTGACTTTGCATTGCCAGATAAATCGACGCGAATGAATACTCGAGCGTTGGTGAAAATGGTATCCAAGAAAACCTCGTTTGCTCTTGAAAGTAGTTTTGGCTCAACACTGCTAACAGTCCAGTCTGTGCCCTCATTAGCCTCGAATTTTAGAGCAGCAACACTCCATTCGTAATCTTGAGGTGTAAGTCCAATTAGAATTGGCCATGAACCCGAATCTGAAATCCTTTCATCTAGCGCCCAAACTGCCATGTCAATTCCATTGGTGTAATGTCTAGTCTCGGGCTGGCCCCAGACTTCTAATGCCTCTTCCCATTCTAAGGAAGATACTGACTTCAGTGCTCTAGAAAGGTCTGTAGGAGAGAATTCTCCTTCATCCAATTTGTCGCTTAACCATTGCAATCTGTTTTTCTTTCTTGCAAATTCTTCAGCGAATTTTTTGTTATTGTTTACATTGATGTAGAAAATTATGAATGGTAAAATTAGAAGTAACCCAATCAACCAATAGAATACGTCTGCTGCTTCTTTCACAGCATTTGATGCTGGGAACCATGGTTCTTCTCCCTCTTCGAGAACTGCGGTGTTAATGCGTACTGTCCAATCCAATGATTCTGCATTTTCATCGAGTGCAGAACTACCGTTTTGGTGTTGAATTTTCACGAAATGAGTCCCCAATCCTACATCGAGGGTGATTCTAATCTTGTCCATTGAGTATGTTGCTGATACTTGGTCCAAAACATCCCAGGTGTTTTGGTCCATGTTCAATATCAATACTTGCAGTTCGTAAACATCTCCTTCAACAGTTACATCAACTAGATGCACTGATTCATTCCAACCGCTTGTCTCTACCCTTAGTACGTCTTGATAATCATCCATAAAGAGTGTTATTTCTCCAACATATGGAGTGCCATCCATTGGAATCAATGGATAGGATGAGTTGTCACTCATTGCTGAAAGTGGCTTGAATCCAGGGGCATCTCCTTGCCATCCGGCATCAAAGTGTGTCCTATGGATGAGAGTGGACTTCCACTCACAGTCACAATCCCACCACAGTTCGATTCCGATGATACTGTCTATTCCAGCAATTACACCGGTTGAAGATATGTTATTCCACTCAGAAAATAGTGTCTCAGTGAATGCGTAGCGGTATTTGAGTCCTAAATTTACACCGTTGGTGATGTCTTCAGATGAAGTTACTAGAATCGATTCATCTTCACTCAATCCAAATTGATAAGATACATTTCCTACTCCTGATATGTCGCCTAGACCGGTCAAAAGGTCATGTCCTCCGGTAGTAAAAATCTCTAGGCTTGTCATCCATAGTGTTCCCTGATGCGGACTAGATACAGTAAACAGAACTCTTCCATCCTCAGTTGCTGGAATTAATATTTGGTTTGTTTCTGAGATTGATGTGTTTAGTGCAATTGATATCCCACTATTCAATTTAGTTTCACTAAGTTCGTTTTGGAAATGAACCTCAATCTCGATTGCAGAAGATGCTGCACTTAGCATCACAGATACTAATTGACCCTTAGATACATCAACTGCGAAAATATCATCGTCGCCATCGCTTACATTACCAGATACTAGGTACTTATCACATGAATCACTTTGGTAATCTGATTGACTGCAGACGTGTGTATTCAGTGCCTCAAAAGAATCTGTAGGGGCGGGCCTCATGTTCGGCAAGTCGCCATTTACAGGAATTACGAATTGGCATTTGTTTTGCTCTTCAAATGAAACGGTGTGGTTACCTTCTTCAATCGTCGCAGTGAAATCACTGCCGTTTCCGACTAAACTGCCGTCTTCGGTAGTGATATTAGCCCAAGAGTTTTCACAATCAAACCAAACGTCACCATCGCTGGTATTGTAGACATGGGATTGGCCAGCGGCTACTACGGGCATGATTAGAATCATGCTGACCAGCCACCATGTGACTCTTCCCATGATTGGGGCGGTAACCTCATCATCCTTCAAATCATTCAAGAATAGCATACTAGTGGAAAGTCATGATGGCGGGTTTGGGTAGAACAGTCTTAGCCCGCCAAAGAATGGCAAGAATGTGGGCTTTGGGCGATAGGTCCAGTCCTCAATCCAAAACTCCAGGTCTTGTTGTTACGGAAGACGACTTTGATGTTGATTATGCACCATTTAGTGTGTCTAGTGATGGAGGAATTCCAAGGACAATACAGCTTGAATCAAGGGCTCCATTTGCTCCTTGGGAGTCCGAGGATAACGGTCCAACCCTTTCAGCGTCAATTGGTCATGTATTGCCACCATCATTGGATGAGGCTGATGCAGGTGAGGTGGCATCCAAGGGTGAGATTATTTCGATATCTTGGCAATCTCTGAATCATGATGATGAGTTGCTAGATCCGCAACTCAAACCACATGTGGTAATTCTAAGCGATGCATTACAACTTGCAAATAGACCGGGTCAACTTGTCAAAGCAATACATGTAATCAAAAATCGATTTCCCGGTTCTCTATTGTGGACTCCGGGAATTGGTGGTCCCGATAACTGCGCAGTCCTCGCTTGGTTTGGAGTAGATTTGTTTGACACTACAAGGGTTAAGCAAGCAGAATCACATGGTGCTGTTATTACATGGAATGGTCCAAGATTGGCACATGACAATGAACCTACAAATTCCCACTGGAAAAGTGCGATTGCAGATGTACGCTCTGCTATTGCCGATAATCGACTCAGGGAACTTGCTCAATCTCAATCCTTGAATAGCCCGAGGTTAGTTGAACACTTGAGGAATCACGACAAAATTATCGCAGAATCAGAAGGAATTCTTTCACAGGTAGTTAGCAAAGGTACAGCACTCAGAATTCACAGTGTTGAATCACACAATGAACCTGTGATTTTGGATTGGGTAGATTTCATCTCAAATCGGTACAAGAAACCCGATGGGCTAGATGATGTCCTAATTTTACTTCCATGCTCTGCGAGAAAACCTTACTCGGCATCAAGAAGTCACAAGGCGTTCAGACGAGCGATAAACCATTCATCTGCCCACGAGGTTATAGTGACGTCTCCTCTTGGTTTAGTTCCAAGAGATTTGGAGGAAGTATGGCCCGCTGGTCATTATGACATCCCTGTTACTGGAGATTGGACACTTGACGAAATGAAAAGAGTTACAGATATGCTAGATTCACTTATTGAAAGGAACAATTACAGAGTGATAATCAATCATTCTGGATTTGATTATGAATCATCCCTACCTGTTATTGACACCAGAAAAGGAAGTCCAGCAACAAATCATGCTGCCTTGGAAATTCTAGGAGCTACTGTTTCAGAACAAATTCAGGTGAAAAAGCGAAGTGGAGAGCAGATAAATATTGCAAATTTCCGCTCTGTCGCAAGATTCCATCATCTAAACGATGACTGGCTGGATGACATCCAAGTTCGTGGAAGATTCCCCCGTTGGAAAATTCTCAAAGATGGAGAACAAATTGCAATGTGGGCTCCAGAAAGAGGCAGTTTCTCAATCGCCAAAGCCTGCGTACCGCTAATCGATTCAACAGACTCGCTAAAACGAATTCATTTGAAACCGGAAATCAAATGGAAGGGCGATGTGAATTTGGTCAACTTGGAATCATATGACAAATCAATCAGGGCAGGTGAGGATTTGTTGGTAATGCAAGGCTCGCAGTGCGTTGGTTTAGCAAGGGCTTCAGCTCCTGCTTGGGAATGGTCATCTACACCCGGAAGGCTAGCAAAAATGCACCAAAGACTCTGAAATTTGGAATTTTCCCATGCGTAGCGGTTAAGAATGGGAGATAGGTCGGCGAAATGCTCGGAGGCTTGAATATGGCACGTATGTACGCTAAGAGGAAAGGTAAGTCCGGTTCCACAAAGCCACACAATGAATCTCTACCAGAGTGGTCAAACACTGATGCTAAGGCAGTCACAGAACTAGTTGTAGAACTAGGTAAGGCTGGTCACTCTTCCGCATCAATCGGTACTATTCTTAGAGACCAACACGCAGTACCAGACGCAAGAAAGGTCCTCGGCAAGAGAATCTCCGCAGTAATGGCAGAGAACGGAATCGGAGGTTCCTATCCTGAAGACATGATGAACCTCATGCGCAAGGCTGTAGGAATCATTGACCACCTTGGTTCCGGTAACCACAAGGACATTCACAACAAGAGATCGCTAGAACTTACAGAGGCAAAGATTCGACGCCTTGCAAAGTATTACATCAACGAAGGTCGCCTCTCAGCAGACTGGAAATACAAGAGAGATGAACTTCGACTGATGGTCGAGTGATGTACACTCACTTTGATAACCATCGGCTGTTTCAATCAGTTCGGTGAGTCGATGAAAAACCTACTACAATGTGCGGTTTTTGTCACTCTAGAAAGCCAACTACTAGATATTGCGAATCGCATACAGTCAGCTAATGTCGTACACCTGATGGCTCCTGCTGATGTTGAAGGAGTTCTTGCCCTATCACAGTTAGAATCGGCCTTACTAGATAATTCAAAGAACTACCTTCGAAGAATCTTACCTCCGCGAAAACATGTTAGTCGAGACAATAAGGAAATCATACCAGAGGTAGAAGGTTTAGTGATACACATCAGTCCTTTCCAAGAGACACAAAGTGCCACACATATTGAAGAAAACTACATCCAATTATTCCCAATTTCTGTAAGTGTTAACTTTCCAAACTCCTCAAGAACTCACAATGGTGCTGTAGATTGCACTGCATTGTGTGCTGCCCTGGCAAGTATTCTTTCTCCTGATGGATCAAGGGTCCGCAAGCAGCGTCCACTGACCATTGCAGGTAGTTGGTTGCGTAGTGGTGCAGATGCTAACTACGACCCAGTGTTGTCAATACTTAGAGACCATCTAGATAATGAGGGTTCAATTGAGATAAGGCCTCTCCCGGAGGTTCCTAGCCCAGAGGTTAGTATGATTCCGGGCCTATCAAAAATGATGCTCAATCGTTTGCAAAGGAGTTGGCCAAAGATGGATATTGAACAGAGAAGTTCGGCAATTAGTGAGCTGGTCCTTCCATCATTAAGGATTGAAGGAATTTCAACCATGCGTCTGGAGGAACTGGTTTGGCATAGAGCCATGATTCCCGGTAATGATATTGACATTGCAAGCCAATTACATCAGGCCCAAAGTCAGTGGCCTCAGGATGAAACCGAAGCAAAAGTGCATGCAAGTACTATCCTTGATGGGCTTATCACGAAAGGTCATTTCTGATTATTCTACAATCTTCAGGACTCTGCCACATCCTTCACATGGAAGTCTGAATGGTCTTTCATCAGTTGTTATTGAATTCGGTGTTCCGCATGCAGGGCACTCAATAACTGGGAATGCGATAGGATTCGATTTGGGTGGAATTCCCTTCTTTCTCGGGCTAGCGATTGCAGTGATTGTCCATAGAGCTACTGAAATTCCTGCAATAGCGCCAACGGTGAATGGATTGTACCCTAGGAATAGTGCAAGAAGCACAACCGGAATCAAAATCATTTCAATCCAAAGTGCTCCACGCCTCTTGTTCTTGGTTAGGGTAAATGCAAACCACATTCCTCCTCCAACTATTGCCAATGTAATCAATGATAGGCTGAGAGGAGCATTCAACAAGTTGCTTGTTGGATAAGCACTGAATGAGAAAGTTGCACTGGGTTTTAGATTCTCAACACTAATTTCAATGGTTTCCCCTAGAGGTGTTCTCCTTTGAGAAATGTCAATAGAATCTTCGCCCTTTACGTTAGCACCAGTAAGGCTTGCCATCATCCCGGTATCTATGCTGATACTCATGTCCATGCTCGACCAGATAGGTGTTGGTTGAACGATAATGAAATTTCTTAGTAGCACAGATTCTTTGTTTTCTTCGACGATCTCTAGAGTGGTTATTGATAAGGTCAGTGGATGTGGTACGACGTTTTTCTTTCCTTGCAAATCGACAGAGAACGAAATTCTCTCCAGGTCTTGTACATCATTTCCAATTAGTTCCTCAAGCTCAAGTGCCATACCGTCGTTCATGTATGTGACACCCAAATTGACCATTTGACTCTCAAATTCCGCTCTTTCAACATCATCAATCACACGATTTCTCCTGTCTTCGTCGCTGACAGTTCCAGATTTGAAAATTCGTAACGGCTGCGATAGTGATGAATCATCGGAGCCGATGTTATCCATTCCCCATCTCATCCAGTAGGACATTTCCCCATCAATCGTGAGGTCAATTTTACGTTCAAGTGTCAAAAATTCATCAGTCCTATCCAGTTCCATGCTAATACTAGCAACTAGTTTCGAACCTCCTCCATCAGAACGTAGTGGTTCTTCCGTCGGATAGAAACCGCCACCGGTATTGGAACCCGTGTCAGCGGTTTCTATGCTGAAAGTGGTAGATCCTGTTAGAATTGGGCTCCCCGACTGAATTTGAATACTACCTGCAACAGATATGTCTTGAGTGCCTGGGGTAGTAGATGTCCAGGTCCATGTTAACCTAACATAATCTCCGCTACTGGTTACTATCGGGTCACCAGATAGCACTCCGCTATTTACGCTGACACTGAGACTTTCTGCGTGTGCAGCGGTCATTTGTCCAAATGGTGATGCAACAATCATTGAGATGTAGACATCCATTCCTTCAGTGACAGGCTCCTCTATAATCAAATCAACAAGTGGAATATCTCCAGTTATTGAAGAATCATCTCCACTGCCCCCCCAGATGAAAGTCAATCCTGCGTCTGTGTTTGGCACGCTAAATACAACGGTTTGAGCGGAGAGAATGACTTCGATTTTACTCGATGAGGAAATCGAACCTGCATCTACTCCGACATCAATGCTAAGTGTCCCCTCACCGGATGGGAGGAAAGAGTTCGATTGGTCCGTACCCCCAACATATTCTTCTCCACCGATTGTGATGCTAACGGACGCGTTGATTTGTACACCTCCAGCGTTTTCCACAGAATAGTCGATTGCAAACTCCCACGTCGATGAAGGATAAGCTCCACTCCATGCGGGGTCAATTTTCCAACTTGCAATCTCCTGTTGTTGAGCAATCGCGTCAGAAATCGTTAGTTCTTCAGACTCATCTGATAAAGCTGCATCAAACGGTGACATTTCTCCTGAACCTGCAGGTCCGATCAAATAAAGTTCAACTGGCCCAGAGTCACAACAGACTTCCACACTATCTGCTGATACTGTTGGGATTGGTATGCAAGAACATAGCAGTAATATGCCGAGTAGGATTGGTTTGAATTTCATCATTGTCAATACCTACCAACCTTGTCTGCAAGCATTACACTATTCAAGACTGTGGCCAAACGAGCCCCTAAGGGGCTCAAAGTGCTTTTTCCAACAAGTTGCCGAGTTCCTTTTCGAAAAGGCCGACAAGAGCTTCCCCAACTTCTCCTTGAAGGTCGTCAGGTAGAATCCTTAATCCTAGTCTTGCCGCAGCCCTACTTGCCTTCATTTCTGCATAAACTGAGCGTGCTTTAGCGTTGAAGTAGTATGAGATGGCCTCCTTAAGTTCGCCTTTCAGTTCTTCATCTGCGTCTACTTTTTGTCTGATGTAACTCTTGATTTCATCTTTGACCAAATCTCGAACGGCCTCAATGACAATGTCTTCTGTCGCCATCAATTCTTTGACTTGTGCACCGATGTTCCCTGTTAACAGACGCTCGATTGCCATGTATGGCCCTAGAGGTCAACCATCTTGAACCCACCTATGGGATAGTTGAAGGACTGAATTGTGAAACCGAGAACATGGAATTTTCATCTATCGGCGCAGAGGACTCCCTTGAGGAAGCAAAAAGTCGTTTGATTGGTAACGACCTACTGGTGGTTTGGGGTCAAGAAAAAATCATTGGCGTACTAATAGAAGCGCACCTTGAGAAACAAGGGAATTGCGGTCAAGTCTGTGAATTGGATATATTGGTTGATCCTGACCCTGTGAAAGCATCAATGTGGAGACCAAAGTATGTCGTTGTGACAGAAGATGGTGAACCAGTACTGGTTAGTCATGGACCATAAGTAAGCCATCATCCTCAACGATTGCATATCCAATTCTTTCTAGTTGTAGAATAGTTCCAACTGGATAATTGTGGTCTTCCAAAATTCCTTCAACGGTCGTTATTTCCTGGCCGTCAGCAATCGTTAGTTTGGATGGTGTTCCACCCGCTACCCAATGAACGACACTACGTTTGTCACTTCTATCTATGCTCTCGACATTGCCCGTTGAATCTATGTCGCACAAATCCTTCAATCTAATTGGTTTGCCAGAATCCTCCTCTTCAATCCAGACGCCTTCGTCTATCGAATATTGCCTGGGAGGCATATCGGTATCTGAGTGTGAGGAAATTGTTCCAGTTTTTGGAAAATCTCCACTTAACTTAACTGGATACGCATTTCTAACGAAAGCAAGGCGAGGTGCTTGCGCATCGATAGCCTTAGTGTTGTG
>MDTD01000597.1_pt1 | contig 19051 bp, 15 predicted proteins | sample 811221 | NCBI WGS metagenome assembly MDTD01 (sample SAMN05326646, study PRJNA326480) | marine metagenome | isolation source: seawater | place: Pacific Ocean: South West | collected 2011 | reverse complement strand
GGCCTTGGCGCAGCACGACGGTGGGCGCATTCCCGTCATCCAGCACCCTGTGCCAGAGGGTGGGCTGGAGGGGCTCGGCGAAAACGAGCGCCGCATGGCCGAATGGGCGACCATTCGCGGCGAAGCGGGTCGCGAGGACGTCCTTCCTGTGCACGTCGCATGGCAGCTCAACGAGCGCATGTACGGCGACCTCCAGGGCTTGGACAAGCAAGCGACCCGTGAGCAGTACGGTGACGAGCAGGTCCACATCTGGCGCCGCTCCTACGACGTACCGCCCCCCGAAGGCGAGTCCCTCGAACTGTGCGCTGCCCGAACGTTGCCCTACCTCGAAGGCAATCTCGTGCCCGCCCTTGAGGCCGGACGCAACCTCTTCGTTGCCGCGCACGGCAATTCGCTGCGCAGCGTGGTGATGGCCATCGAGGGCTTGTCGGAAGACGAGGTGCTCTCGCTGGAAATCCCGACCGGCGTGCCCCGCGTGTACGCCCGAGAAGACGGCGCCTGGCGCCGCGTGGAGCTGTGAGGTGGACGCATGGAGGGATGGCGCTTCGACGGCTTCCCCGGTCGTGTGCTGTTCGTGAACCTCTCCGAGGGCACCGTTGAGGCCCGCTCCATCCCGCACGCATGGTGCCTCGAAGGCATGGGCGGGAAGGGCCTCGCCACCCGCGTCTTGGTCGAGTGGGACACCACCGATGCCGCGGCCTACGACCTCGTCCATCCGATCACGGGCGGCTCGGACGCGGCCCGCCACCCTTCCACGCCTCTGCTCGTCTTCACCGGCCCCTTCCAAGGCACGAAGGTCGGCTCGGCCGGCCGTGCCGTGGTCGTTTCTCGCTCACCGCTCACCGACGTCTACATCGACACCTACGTCGGAGGGAACCTCGGCCATCGCTTGCGTGAAGCCGGTTGGGACGGCCTGTTCCTCACCGGTGCCAGCGACACGCTGGTTCGCCTCGAAATCGACGACCTCGAAGCGCGGCTCATTCCCTGCCCCGAACTCGAGGGCGCGACCACGTGGGCCTGCGAACAGGCCCTCGATGGCCTTGGGGAATGCTTCTCCATCGGTCCCGGCGGTGAAGCTGGCGTCCGCTTTGCCTCACCGATCACCGCCGGCCGGCGTGCTGCAGGGCGCGGCGGTACCGGCGCGCAATTCGGCTTCAAGCGGCTGAAGGCCATCACGGTGAACGCCACGCCAGAAGCACGGCAATTGGCCCGCATTCACGACCCGGATGCTCTTGCTGTCGCGGTCAAGGTCCAGCGTCAGGAGATGGGCCTCAAGCGTCGTGCGGGCGACCCCTTCTACGCCTTCGGCACCAGCCGGGGACCGCTGTATGCGTCAGCGAACGACCGCATGCCGACGGCGAACTACACCGCTGCGGACGGCATCGTCCCTCAGATGGCCGACGCCGCGGTCGCCGAAGGTGCAGGCGCACCTTCGTCGGCGCCCGTGCCCGGCATGAGCAGCGCAGGCCCCGTGCCCCTCGACGCGCATCGCCTCTCGGGCGAACATTGGCACGACGAGCACCCTGACGCCAAACAATCGGGCTGCTGCGCACCGTGCCCCATCGCCTGCGAAGCGGCCGACCGGCCGACCGTCGACGGCGTGCGCACGAAGGGCCGCCCGGTCCACCTGAACCGCGTCGAGCGGCCGGAGTACGAGACCCTCGCGATGATGGGCAGCAACCTCGGCCTGACCTCGAGCCTTGACGTGATGGACGGAAACGACGCCTGCAACCGCCTCGGTTTGGACACGATTTCCTCCGGCGCCGCCCTCAGCCTGGTGTGTGAATTGGCGGAGCGCGGCTGGCTTCCCGAAGCGTGGGGCACGACCTTCGCTGCCCCCTTTGCCTTCGGGCCCTACGCCGAAGGCGATGCGGTGACCTGGCGCTTTGGCGACCCTGCGCTTCCACCGCTCGCGCTTGCGGCCTTGTGCAGGGTTCAACCCGGTGACGGCTCCTTGTTCGGCGCCCTTCACGGCGGTGCTGTGGCCTTTGCCGAGGTGGTGGAATCCATGACGGGTCATCCGGCGACACGGTGCACGGCCCACTGCAAGGGGCTCGATTTGCCGGCCTGGGATCCGCGCGGAAAGCGTGGCAATGCCCTTGCGTACATGACCGCGAACGTCGGTGCATCGCACATGCGAGCGGGCTACAAGGCCCCGACAGGGTTGCCCAAGGACAGCGCACTCGACCTCGTGCCGGAACTCATCGAGAGCCAGAACGCCATTGTCGTGCGCGACTCCCTCATCTTGTGTGCCTTCGCGAAAGGCGCGAGTCCGGACGACATGCTGGCCAAGGCGTGGACCGCCATCACCGGCGATGAGGCCAGCTGGGCTGACCTCTGTGCCCGCGCAGGCGTGCAGTGGGATTTGGCACGGGCCTGGAACGTCGCGCATTGGCGTGCCCTCGGTCGGGACGCCGCCAACGAAGACTTGCTGTCATGGCGCCTTCGCAAAGAGCCGCTCCCCAGCGGCGTGGCCAAGGGCTGCGTGAGCTTCCAGAACGATGACGACGAAGCCGCTTGCCTCAGCGCCTACTACCGCTTGCGCGGCTGGGATGCATCAGGACGACCGGAGGTGAAGGCATGAGCCTCATGCAACGCGTCTGGACCGGACTGGTGATCGTCGTCGTCGTGTTCCTTGCGGCACGGGTCACCATCACGCTGCTCTCACCTCATCCCGTCTACGTTGACGACCCTGCTCCATGTGCCAGCGTCAGTGAGAATTGTGCACGTCTCTCCATCGACGACGCGCACCGCATGGACGAATCACCCCTCATCGTCGCGGCAGGTGCAGAGGACGCCTTCTGGAGCACGGTGGACGATTGGGCGGACAACACCTCACGGCTGACCTTGCTGCACGAGACCCAAGACTTCCGCCACTACGCCGCGGCCACCCCGGTGTGGGGCTTCGTGGACGACGTGACCATCTCGCTGGATCGGGTCACGGGTGAAGTCGTGATGCACTCCGAATCGAGGCTCGGGCTCTCGGATTTGGGCGTCAACCCTGAACGGCTTGACGACCTGTACGCCTACGTGGCCTGATCACGCGTGCGGCCAACCGTACGGCCACCCTTCATCGTCGACGAGCACCACGTTGACCCCCAGCCCCGTCCGGTGGAAGGCGATGAGCTGAATCTCGTGGATGCGATGGCCGCTCGGCGCCACGCCAAGCACCGGCGGGCCGCGGCGACCGAACCTGCGCGGCTGTTCCGGCGCGGCCAAGGTGCGGCGGGTCCCGTCCACGTCATCGAACCAAGGCAGGGGGCCTTCAGGTGAAAACCGCAGGCCGAGGATCATGTCCACGCCAAGCGTTTCCTGAGCCGCATCGGCGTCTGCACCGCTCGGCACCGCAGGCGCGTTCGGGTGGGTGTGCAACCAGTGGGTGAAGCGTCCTCCTCGGCTGCCGCGGTCGCTGCGAAACAAATCGTCGGTCCAGTCCTCGGGGAGGTGGTGAACGGAGTAGGAATCGCCACGGTTGACCACGGCCGCCTCGCTGATGACGAAACCTTGGCCCGCGAACAGGTTGTCACGGTGGCTTTCCCCAGCAAAGGCGTCCTCCACTTCGGGCCGATGTTCACGGCCTCCGTCCACGTCGAGCCCAACCAAGATTTCGTCGGGCAGGGCCTGCAAGGCCCACCACACGAGGTCCTGCAGGACCGGACCGGGCAGGTGGACTTGAGCGGCGTATGCCTCCCTGCGCGCCAACGATTCCTCGTTGTAGCGCTCCATCGCTTCCACGAGCCATGCCTCGACCATCGGACCCGGACGGACGTGGCGTTAACCGAACATGAACCGTTCCGTCTGACGAGGGAAGGGGAACCCTTCAAGTCCGGCCCGCATCAACCACGCCCCATGGCCCGAAAGCGAGGTGGGTTCAGCCGGTTCATGGGGGCCCTCACGGGCACGCCTTACGAGAAGCTGCTGAAGCAGATCGCCAAGCTCGAAACGGACCATGCGGACGACGACAAGAAACTCGCCCGCAAACTTGGCGACCTCGTCGACGACGTCATTGCGGCCTACGAGGAAGAGGAGATCGACGGTGAGGAGCATGACCTGCTCATGGACGCCATCGAGGATGCGGACCCCGACGAGCGGACCTTCGACCGCCTCGAGGACGACGGCGACGCCTTCTACGACGAGGACATGCCTGACGCCCCGGACATCAAAACGGGCCGTAGGAAGAACCTCGATGAGCTGATGGCCACCACCGACGACTCCTTTGTCGGCAGTTTTGGGCGGGACGAGTTCGAAGAATTCCGCTCAAAGATGACCGACGATTTCATCCAAGAGTCCGACGATGCTGTGCGCGCTGGCGATCACAACGCTGCGGTGCTTTCTGACGCTCGCGTCTTTGCCGGTGCTGAGGAAGGCGTGGAGGACGTCAAGCGGCAGATCGCCCTCGAATCTGGGCTTGCGGACCCCGATGCAGCTCAGGAGCCCGAGCCGGAACCTGAGGCCGAAGAGGACGACGGCGGCATCACGGTCGACGAGGACGGCGTTGAATGGTATGAGGACGAGGAAGGCTCCTGGTGGTACCGCGACCCCGGTGAGCCCGATTGGGTGCTCTACGAGGAGTGACCTCGTTGACCGCGCCCCAACCTGCCTTGCTCACCGGTGCAAGTGGCTTTGTCGGACGCCGGTTGCTTCACTCGGCCGACCGACCCCTTCGGGTGCTGGCCCACTCCAGCCCGGTTGACCTGGAGCATGAGGTGGTGCGCGGGGATTTGCTTGAACCCGGGCTGCCGTGGACCTCATGGTTGGACGGCATGACGCGGCTCGTTCACGCTGCACGCCCTTCGGCGGGCACAGATCGCGGCCGTCGCCGCATTGCGAAGCGAACCGCGGTGGCCAACGAAGCCCTGCTCTCGGCTGCTCACACCCATGGCGTGCCGGCGTTGGCGGTGCACGGTTCACTGTCGTACGGCGACCGTGGTGAGGCCATGGTGCACGCCGGAGCAGACGTGAACCCCATCGGGTATGCCGAAGCCTACGCGGTCGGCGAGGCACCGTGGCGTGCCCGGGTCGGTCCCGGGTGCACCGTCGTGCGCGCCCCGTGGATCCTTGGTCCCGGTTCGTGGTTCTCGATGCTCTACGGCGGACCGACTGTACCTTGTTTTGGTGACGGAAGCATGTGGATGTCCATCGTGGATGTGGACGCCTTCGCGTCGTGGGTGTGGACGGTTGCGGACGAGGCTCCTGGGGGCGTTGTTCACCCGCCTTTGCTGGTGCGGTGCCGCCAGCGGGACTTTGCAGCACGAGTGGGTGAGGCACGCGGCGCAACCATCGAGGCGTGGAGCGAAGCCCGAACGCGCAAGGCCTACGGAAAACAGGCCGCTGCCTCCATCTTTGCCAGCCTCCGCATGGACGATGGACATGGTGATGCCGCGGAAGCCTCCGCCCGTTTCGACGATCTTGACGTCGTCGTTCAGTCCGTGATTGGACGTTCGTAGACGTAGAGGCTGTACTCGCCCAGGTTCCACAACGGCGTGAAGCGAAGTGCACGGTCCACGGCGTGCAGGCACCTGTTCCGGAGGCTTCCCTCCGGGGCCCAGTGGTGCCGGTACCATGCAGGGTGCGTGATGCAGAACCCCTGCCGCTTGATTCGTTTCAGATGTGGAGAAAACGCCTTCTTGACCCCGTGCGCGGAGTGACAGACAGAGGGGAGATGGCGCGTTGGGCTGTACCCTCCCCAGACGGGTCGGAGGCGTGCGATGGCCCGCCGAGGTCGCAAGGTGAGCAGGTGCCACAGCACATCGAACATGTACCATCGATTGACGAAGGTTAGGATCGCTCTCCCTCCAGGCTCAAGCACTCCTGCGATGGACGCAGCGGCGTTTTCCAGGTCGGCGGTGGTGTTCAGTGCACCAAAGAACACGATGGCGGTGTCCACCTTGGTGCCACCCATCATCTTCTGAGCGTCTTCGGCTGAGCCAAGCATTGGCCGAAGTTTGTCGTCTTCACGCGCCTCACTTTTCTCAGACACAATCCGATGAAACGTGGGCGTGACGTCCAATCCGTACACGGTCTCCACACCGGGCTGGTCGGCGAACCAGACCATGTCGAGGCCCGGACCGTAACCGACCTCCAGCACGTGTTTGGGGTCATAGGTCATGGTCACGTTGCGGAAGGCTTGCCTGAGTTGCTCAAGCACGTGATTTTGGCCTGCGCGCGCTTCGAAATCTTCCGCTTCAGCATCGTAGTATGCCGCGACCTCGTCGTGGTAGGCCGTCCCATTCACGGGGTTTCCCCCTGGAGAATGCGCGTCATTTGTTGTTCAATCCGCGTTCGATGGGCATTTTCGTGACCGAGGCAGCGGTCTCTGTCATAGGTGGTCTCGTTCGAGCGTGTGGTGGCACGCAACGCTCGAATCCGTCGTCCAGATTCCCAACGCTCAGCCCAGCGGCCTGCAAACGGGCTTCGCATCACGGCCCACCACCACGGCATGCCGCCACTCGGCGATGGCATGTCCAGAGGCTCGCGTACGGCGGCATTCGGTAGGTGCTCGCTGAACCATGCGTTGTGTGCAATCATTTCTTCGAAGACATGTTCGCCCTTGAGCGGACGCATCATGGCCAATTCACGGGCGGCGTATACCGAAGGCCGAAGGTCGAGGTTGTCGCGGCTCAGCACCATGTTCGGGCACATCCTGCCTCCTCCCGCGACGTTGTGTTGGAGGTAGATGGCGAGCGCGCGAACCCGCCACACATGGCCAGGCCGAGCAACGATGAGAAGGTCAACATCTCCGTCCGCGTCATTTACGCCTGCTGCGACGGATCCCGTGATGGCCAAGGCCTCAACGGTTGGCGAAGCCGCCAATTGGGCCAAGACCGAGCCAATTTCATGGAGGTGCAACGATGCGTTTGTTCGCCGATCTTCGTTCCAAGAACCGTCAAATGATGCTGACGTGAGGTGCCACTTTTCCTCGGTGCACACGGCGAAGGAGGAATCGTGGAGCGCCCGCTCGACCTCGGCTTCTGATGCCTTTTCAGAGATGTAACGGTGAACTTCCTCGACGCTCAAGGCGTGGTTGAACACCGCCGCCCACGCGAGCACGTCTCGGAGTGCGTCAAACATGTTCCCACCTCAACCTCAGGACGTACGTGGCATCGTCCGGGACGTCCATGGTGTTGGGACAATCCGCCGCACAAATCTCTGTCGCCGTGCTGTCCAGATCGATCAGGAAATCAACGACGCTGTTGGCGTTCCCTCCGTGGCGCCCTACGTCATACACGTCCATCCATGCCCATCCATCAGGTGCTGTGACGACGCTTCCTCCATCAACCAGCAAAGCATCCCCGACGTGGATTCTTGCTTCGGTGAAATCCAACTCAGCTGCAGCATCATGAGCGGCCATACGCTGTGCGTCAACGGCCCAAAGCACATGGTGATCGTTTCCTCTGGTGGTGTGGGTGACCGGGGTCATGGGGGCGCCAAGGAGCACCATTGCATCGTCCTCCCATGCGAACCGTGTGGCCATGCCTCCCGTGACCACATGCGTGGCAGACACCACTTCGATGGAGTCGTGGATTGGATCCAGAGATGGTCCGAACCTGTACGTTGGAACGCCGTACCGAAGTCCAAGGCTGATGTCATAGCCTGCAAGGACCACGGCGCTCTCTGGGATGGACGGTTCCAAGGCAGCATAATGTTCGATGAAGTCCCATCTCCAAGCCACCTTGCCAAGTTTGCTTTCACGCTCTTCAAGGGCCTCGCCCACGGTGGCTTGAATCTGCAGCCCACCGCACACCACGAGGAGGCTCAAGGCCAATGGGCGCCATGCAGGATGAGCGAACGGTCGCGGCAGTGAGGGGGGTTCATGCAGTCCTGCAATGCCGAGGCACACAAGGCCGGCAAGCCACGGCAGGTGGTATCGCGGCCAGCCAAAATCCAAGATGAACACAAAGAGGATCAGGCCAGGAAGGAGCAGACCAGCAACGGCCAATCCTCTGGGGGCTGCGTCCCTCGCCACCCACAACCCCAGCCCGAACACGAGTAGAATCTGGAAAAGGTGGAAGATCTCGAGGCCCATTTCATCAAAGGCTTGGGTTGAACTGTATGTGCCGACGTCTCCACCAATGCTTGCCACGGCCCCAGTCATTTGTGGGCTGAGGCTCGCTGCGACGTGACCGTGATCCAAAAAATCGCTCAAAGCGAACGGAGCCAGAAGCACGGTCCAACCAAGCAAAACCCACCCTCCTCGCTTGATGGAGCGATGCCTGATGGCTACGATGATGGCCATGCAAGGACCAAGGTACAGGTATGGAAATTTGGCCAAGCCTACCGCAGCGAGGGTCAAGCCATGCCCTCTTCCGGTCCATGACGGGAGTGGCGTGTTGAGCGCCTTTTGCCCGAGCCGGAGCGCGAGCATGACCCCTCCCGTGGCCAACGCCTCGAGGTAGACGGTCCGACCCTGTTGCATCATGGAGGGGAGACTGAGCACAAGGAGTGGTGCAAGGAGCGCCCATCGACCAGCACCCGCTTCTTCCGCAAGGCGTTGAGCCTGCCAACCACAGCCGATCAGAAGCATCAGAGGCACGGCATGGACGCGAGACACCGCTCCAGTCATCGCAAGTTCAACGGCTGCCAGGCCTGAGACCACTTTCGGCCTGAAGGCAAAGTCTCGGTCCATGTGGTACGGTTCCCAATCCCATCGTCCGAGGTAGCGGTTTGCGGTTTGGAGGTGGTCCGATTGGTCGGACAACATGGGTCCCATCCACGTCGGATCGGCGTATGACGTGATCATCACCAGCACGGGAACCCATGCCCAACGCGCGTCGTGAAGCGTCCACCTTCCGTCGTGAAGGAGAGAGGAAAGGAGGACAAGCGGAAGGCACAATGCGCCCAGAATGACCGGCCATATGGGAAGATGAAATTCTCCAAAAAACGCCACAGCGGTGCCCACAAACAGGAGCAATGGGAAGAAGGCTGAGGCCAACCTCGTCCCAGCATCACCGCTGACGCTGACCCCCCATGCAGGGGTCATGTCAGATTTTTGAGGGCCCACGCCGTTACTTTGTGGCTCTTGTTTTGGTTCTGTTGGCGTCATGGCCAGATGTCCAAGGTGGCCACGCGGTGCTTGACGATGCCGTGGTCCGCGCCACGGGTCAGCATGGCGTCGTTGCACGAAGGCTCGCTCGACATCGCCACGATGGTGGTGGGCCGGGCCATGCGACCTGCGTCAACCGCCTTGAGCACGGCATCGAGCACGTCCAATCCGGTGGTCGGGGGCATGAAATGGTCGAGGAGCAGAACATCAGGACGAACCCGCACAATGTGCTCGAGAGCATCCTCGCTGTTCCACCGTTGCTCGAACGAGAGGTCAGCCGTCTTGACCGAGCCAGAGATGAGCAGGGCCTCGATGTCCACGTGGTCTTCGAAGGCCAGAACGCGCATGCTCAGGCCCCTGGGATCTCCTGCTGCTCCCACCATGGCGGTGCGTCAAACCAGCGTTCGTCGTCCACTCCGCGCTCGATCAGCGGCAGGCTAAGCACGGAATCCGCGTTGTCGGCGATGCGCAAACCGATGGCCGCGCAAGGGCTTGGGAGGTAGTCCATGCCGTCCTCGGTCAACACGAGGCGCAGCGTGCTGCCCGCTGGAACCACGGTGTCGAGGGGATTGAACTCCATCAGCATCAGGTAGGTGGAAAGCGGTGCTGTGGTCTGAGCGTCCATGCCTCCGTCGCGGTAACGGATGTCCATCGTGGCGTGACCGAGGCGGAGGTCGTCGGCGTACATGGTCGCGAAGATCTGACCGCCCTGACAGGTGCGCGTGGTCGCGGTGATGTGCAGGGTCGGCATCCCTGAGATGTGGATGGTGTCGTTGAGCATGCCGAAATCAACGGTCACCGACTGTGTGGCGGTCACCAAACGCCCGTTGACCGCCGCTTCGTCGAAGCCCTTTGACCACCAAGTCATGTCCTCGGGCGGCCACGTGTCCTCGACGTGCCATCGCCCGTCTTGGGTTTGGATTTGCACGTGAGGCTCGGGTTCCTCGCCCTGGCCTTTGAGGAACCATTCGAACCAGGCATACAGCTCCACGGCCCAGTCCATGCGGCTCGTGTTGGGGTAGGCTTCGGCGCCGTAGCCGCTGCCGAGCTCACCGTGCCGGTCCGGTTGGTCGGGGTAATTGTGGGCCCACTGTCCCGCAATGGCGCGGGTGTGGATCCCTGCGTCCTTGAGCATCTGGTAGGTTGGGAAGGCGTGGTATGGATCGACGTTCCAATCCTGGAGCCCCCACACGAGGTAGACGCTGCCGTTGTAGTTCTCGAGCACGTCGGGAAGATGACGTCGCTCGTCCCAGTAATCGTTCCACTCCGCCCCGCCAAAGTCAGCGCCGGCCCACGTGGTGAGCGGATTCAGCGGGCCGATGGCGTCGTCTTGGCACATTCGCATGTCGTCGTCCGTTGCGTCCGCCGTGGCTCCCTCGTAGAGGGCGTCGTACAGCATGGCACGGCTTTCCGAGGAGCCGTTTCGGTAGAACATCTCCTGGACGCCGATGGATCCGGAAATCGGGACGATGGTTTTCAGGTGCTCCGAGGGGTTCTGCGCCGCCTCCCAATTCGTCGTGCCCGCGTAGGACTTGCCCATCAGGCCGACGTTGCCGTTGGACCAATTCTGCTCACCGAGCCACTGGACCACGGCCTGAATGCCGATTTGCTCGCCAAGGCCCTTGACGTCCTGGCAGTGGGTGGATTGTCCGGTGCCGAAGGTGGAGGCTTGGGCAAGGGCGTAACCGTGGGGCACGAAGGTGTCGTAGACCCACTTGCCCACACCGCCATCCGGCACGGTGTTCGGTGCACTGTCGTCCCCGACGATGCCTTCGCCGCCAAAGTCGTAGTAGGGATGAATGGTCATGATGACCGGGACGGTCGTGCCTTCCGGAACGTCAGGCAGCCAGAGCGCCACGTGCATGAGGTCTGGTCCGGGCGTCCCGAGGTCATCCTCGCTCGCCGGCAAATCGACCTCAACGAAATGCTCCGTGAACGGGAGCACATCGTAGGTGCCGTTGACCGGGAGTTGGGCCCGAAGGGTGTCCATGGGCAAATCCATGTCCGCCCGCTCGTTCAGGGGCGTGGCCCACCAAGGGGTCTCTTTCTCGGCTGTGACCTCGTTGTAGGTTTGCACGGTGGTGGAGACCAGAAGGCCGAACACGAAGAGGGCAAAGACGGCGCCGACACCGATACCAAGTTGCATCCGGCGTCGAGATTGGTTGAGTCCCTCCTTGTATTCGAAGGGAATCGGCACCACGTCAGGAAGGAGCTCAGCCTCGAGCACCTCATCCGACATGATGGTTGGACCAGACGTGCCCCTCATCAGCCTGACGCTTCGCGCACCGATGTTGCGTCATCCGCAGCGTCATGCTGGGCCGTGTGAACCGCGGGCCTTCACGCCGCTTCTCGGGCTTTCCGCGCGTGGATGAAGGACTGCACGCAGGCAAAGGTGTAGACGGACCCAACGACCAGCATGATGAGTTGGGCATACGTGGAGCCGCCCATGTCGCCTTGCATGAGGCTCGAGATGCCCATGAGGCCGCCGAGGGCGCAGATGAGACCGAAAGTGACCGCGATGTGCATGAGCAACTTCCTGCGCTCCGGCATCCGTCCCGCCATGATGCCGAGAAGCACGAGGGGCAGTCCGATAAAGCCCGGAATCAGGGCCGTCATGCTCTCCATGCCCGTGCCGAGGTAGAAGCCCACGCCCTCGAGGACAAGAGCGCCACCCACGATTTGGGTGAGTTGCGGGATTTCGAAGCCAAGGAAGGTGTAGGGTTGTTCCATGGTGGCCCTTGGTCGCGGTGGTATTTCATCACCGCGCCGCCGCCTGCTTCGGCGGGTGCTTCATGTGGAGGTGCATCCTGTGCGGCGTGTGGGCCAGCGGCAACGTTCGGAGGCGGCGCTTCTCGCCGTGCTCTTGCTCGGGGTGCTGGCCACCCCAGGAAGCATCGGTGCGCAAGAGGATTGGCGCTCGACGGAACTGGACCCTTCGGTGTGGGACGACGGCCCTGAACTGGAGGGCTCGCCCATGGACTACTCGTACGCTGGGAATCCGGTGTTGGTGATCGACGTCGACTACCAACCCGGCCACTTCCAAAGCAACGAGCAGGGCCAAATCATCATCGAGATGTTCCCAATGTGGGCGCCGATCACGGTTGAAAACATGATCCAGCACGTGGAGGATGACCTGTACGACGGCATTTTCTTCCACCGTGTCATCGACGATTTCGTCACCCAAGCCGGTGACCCGACCTGCACCACCGTCGGCGTGTATCCCGCCACCTTCCTTTCATGCGGCAGCGGCGGAACGGGCGAGACCATCCCGCTTGAGCACGACGTCAACCTCAGTCACGTGGACGGGGCCATCGGCATGGCGCGAAGCCAAGATCCTGACTCCGCCGATTCGCAGTGGTACATCGCTGAAACCGAAGCCCACGGCCTCGACCCTGAAAACCGCGACGACGAGGGCTACGCCACCTTTGGCGTCGTTCGGGACGGCATGAGCCACGTGCGCGCCATCGCGGAGGTGCCGACCAGCGACGAGCCCACCGGGACCGGCGTTCAGAACCCCTTTGCCTCCGCCGGTCGCCCGTTGTATGAGGTTCACATCAGCAGCGTGCGCATGCTTGGCGTCATCGCCGAGGAGCATGCCACAGGTCAACTCGAGGAACCGGTCAGCCAAGAAAGCCGCTCTGGGCTTGGCGCGTTGAGCTTATGGAACATCTATTTCCTTGGCGGAATCATTGTTTTCTTGTGTGGAGGCTACTGGAGCGGGAGCATCTGGAGCGTGTTCGCCCCATCCACGGGCAAGCCTGGTTCGCTGACCAACCCAAAGCACACGCCCATCCCTGCGGTCTTGTTGCCTCCGCTCGCATCCGATGCAGAGCAAGACTCAGATGCCTCTTGAGACGTGCACGTCAAGCACGACATGCCGAATCCTTGGAGCGTACCATTTGACGCGCTCAAGATGCCCGATGCTTCCGCCAAGGCGAACAGCGGTTTCTTCCGCCCAGGCCTCAATGCGTTCCTCTTCGACGTTCATGTGAACGTGCAGCCACCCGCCACCCGGTTTCAGGCAGCGGACGGCGTCCTCCCATGCGTGCTCCGAGGTAGGCAACAAGCCCAGCACGACGCGGTCTGCAACACCCTGGAGGGCCGGGAGCGTGGTGCGGTTGTCGCCCACGTGTTGTGTGAGCCGATGTTCGACGCCGTTTGCTTGCGCACCCTTGAGCAGCCAAGCGGCTGCATCGGGATTGATGTCGCACGCATGGACGTGTTCGGCTCCTCCACGAACCAACATTGGGAGGGTGTAGTAGCCGATGCCGGAGAAGGCGTCGACCACCGTCTCACCGCGCAGGTCAAGGTTCCCCATCCGGTGACGTTCCGTCACGTTCCCTGAGGAATACATCTGTTGCGTGGCATCGAACCGAAAGACGACGCCGTGGTCGGTCACCTCCACGTCCCCGCTTGCACCGAGCAGCATCGTGGCGTTTGAACTGCGGATCACGTCGGCGGCAATGTGCGCTTGCTGGCCCAGCCGTTCAGCGCGTAATGCGGCTGCAACCTCAGCCCACGGGGGCTGCTCGCTTGCCCTGAGGGCTTCCTTCCACATCGGTGAGGCGAAGGCATCGTTTGGCAGGAGGACGAGGTCGTTGAGGCGTTCCCAGCGCTTGGGCAGGTCGTTGAGGAGGCCCTCTCGCTTCTCACGATCAGCGGGAACGTGGGTCAACAGCCAACCCTCCACGGCCTCGCGAAGCCGATGATGAGGATCGATGGGAGGCGGGGCTGCCGACCACGTTTCTGGCGCGACGTCAATGCGCTCACCGCCCACGTCTGCAGGCAGGAAAACCCCCTCATGCACGGGCCACACGAGGTGGCCGCCATCGACGACGGGGCGCCACGCGCGGTCCAGGCATCCAGCCGCGTCCAGCGACGCGCGGACGCGCTCCGCGTCGGCACGGGGAACGCGAACGCCAGAGGACGGCGCGCCGTTGCCCATGCGTCCTGATGGAGGAACGCTCTTCAAGGAGTCAGGTACGTTTTGAGGCATGGGACGTCCACGCACCGCGGTTTGGAGCCTGATTCTGGCCATGCTCCTGTTGCAATCCATGGCCCCTTTTGTGGCGGCCACGGGCATGTCCACCTGCAGCAACCTCGGCGAGACCTGCGACACGTATGACGGGACCCAAGACGGCACGCCTGAGCAGCAGGAGTGGATCGAAGGCCAGTATCACTTCGAGATGCAGGACACCTCCACCATTCAGATGGAATTGACGTGGATGGTGCGTGAGTTTGACCGCTCAGCGCTCGGTTTTGACGACGGTATCCTTGCCGCTTCGCTGGCCTCCGACGGACTCCAAGACAACGACGGAGCCCCGGCCGATTTGATCCGCAGTTTCCTCGACGAAGAAACCGCAGGACCAGGCTCCAACACCGTGGGTGAAGAGCTGATGGCTTCGGTCAACGCCTCGGTGAATTCACTCTTGACCCAGGGCTTCGGCACCGTGGCCGACATGACCACCGAATTCACCAACACCTTCAGTGCGGAGGGACAAACCACGGCCTGCACCACCAACGCGGCCATCGACGCTCAGTCGGAAGGCTCAGGTTCCAACAACGTGTTTGAGCCCCCGATTTGTTTCGGCACCCAGGCCACTGTGACCCTTGACGTGGCGAAATTCAACCTCGCCGGAGGCGCCGAACTGAACGTGGAGCGGGCCTACCAAGGTCTCCTCGTCATGGGCAGCGAAATCCGTACGGATTTCGCCATCTTCGCGGAGCCCGGCCACCGTTCGACCTTCCTGATTGAACCTCCAGCCTTCGCTGATGTTCGTGCGGTGGACGCCAACGGCACCCGTGTCGTGATGGGGGATCATTTCGCCGGCGAGTGGACGGTGGACCACACACAAGCCGCGGAAGGGGACACGAGCATCTCGCAAACCACGTCCTTGACCATGGGCTTCAGGAACACGTCAGAAACCACGATGGTGACCGTCGCTGAAGGCGACCCCGGATTCACCCTCGACGTCACGCTGGACCTGTCGGACGAGCGAAACGCCGTCCTCGACATGCGCGCCAGCCTGCATTACCTTGAGACCGCGTTGCTCGAGGAATGGGGCATCCAAGTCGTTCAGTTCAGTGAACTGGCCGATGTGCCGTTGCTGACGGCTGATGGGCTTCGTTTGGCCCACCACAACGGCTTGGTTGATCTGAACCTCTTCACCGATGCCTTCCCTGTGGACGACATCATCACGGGTGTGACCGACGGCATTCCGGGCATCGACTTGACGATGAGCGAACTGGCGTGGGTTGGTGACACCGTGGACGAAGACGTCGACGGCCCATCGGGCGGCCTGAACTACACCCACGGTGACGGGTGCACCGAAACCGGCGTGACCGGTGTGCACCAGCACTACTGCCTGACCGGCCCCGCAGCGATGGGCTATGATCACCCTGTGGTGCTGCGCACGGTCAGCGATCCCGTCAACCTCCGCTTCCTCGACCTCTTGTCGGCCAACATCGATGACCCGACGGTCAACGATTTCCTCACCACCGTGCAGGACGATGACCTGCGGCGCATCATGGAAGCGGGGTTTGCCGCTTCGTTGAACCCGCCCGACGACGTGCTGAATTCCATCGTCCCTGAGCAACTCGGCGGCACCGACCTGCAGGTCACCGTGGTGCTGCCAAGTTGGGTCGTCACCGAATCCGGTGATGATCGCATTTCGCTGACCCTGCGCGCCAACGGCAGCAACGAGGTCGACATTTCCGTGCGGGGCCCAGAGCCTTGGCAGTGGGACCATGAGATCAAGGACGGCGAGCAGGTGCTCTGCGCCGCCACACAGCGCACCTGCGTGCTGAGCAGCGTTGAGCTCGATTTCGAGACCTTCGACCTCCACGAGTGGCGGCAGGCCGTGTCCGTCGAGTTCGGGCTTGAGGTGCGCGTGGACATGCATCGTTTGGCCTTCCTCGAGAACATCACCAGTCCCGACGACCCCGTGCACGTCCAATTCGAGGTGATTCCATCCGACCTGCTGCGCTTGGCCGTTGACGTCTCGAGCAGCATGGACGATCCCTTGGCCCTGGAGGAGCCCATCACCATCCCTTGCGACGATTTCGATTGGGACTACGAGGTCTGCGACCAATCCTTGCCGCTCGAGGCCACGGAAGAAGGCCTCACGTCCTTTGTCAGCGGAGCCGGAGAGATGCTCACCGGCCTCATCCAAGCGGGCGTAAAGGGCTTGGAAGACGTCGATCCAGAAGAGGCGGGCATCGCCTTCTCCAACGTGGACATGGACGCCTTTGAGGTGCAGTTCGCCCTCTCTGGTATCGGTGCGCCGGGCGCCGTGGTGTCCGACGCTGAACCCGTGTCCTTCTCGGTGTCGATCCCCAAGGTCCGCATTGAGTTGGGCTTGACCACCGGCATCTGGCCCTTGGTCAACGAAGGCGCAGATCCTGAGTTCCAAATCATCAGCGAGTCGGCGACCGCCCTGACCGCACCCGTGATGGACCCCATGGCCGCCTTCATGGAAGGCTTTGCTCGCTCGCTTGCGGGCGGCTTTGTCAACTCGAACGGCCTCAGTTTCCCGCCTCCTGAGGAGGACCCGCTTCCGGTGTCCACCGGCGAAGTTGACACCACCGTTGCCGAGGAGTTTGACCTCACGCTAAGCGGTCCAATGACCGTCACCCTGCCCAAGGGGCTCAAGGTCAGTGGGACCTCGTCTGAGAACCTCTTGACCATCACCGAGGTCGATGGCCGAGACGAGATCACCTACATGCTGCCGCACGGTGAACTGGACGACGACCTCGAGTTGCGCTTCGAGATCGGGTGGGCCTACATCTGGCGGCAAATCTGGGTTTACCCCACCACCTTCCTCATCATCCTCAGTCTGATGTTCATTGGATGGCGTCGGCGACGACGTCGCCGGAAGGCCCGAAAGGCTGCCCTGAAGGCCGCGGCCAGCGGAGCAGCGGCACAAAAGCTGGCGATGAGCGACGCGGCCTTCGCGGGCTATGCGGGCGTCAACAGCCTCGGCATGATGGTGGGCGACGTGGACGACCTCGGTCCGATGCCGGATTACCTGGACGATGACGGGCGCTTCACCTGATCACGTCGTGCTTCCGTGAAGGCGCTCATGCAGGCGCTCTGCCAGCGCTTTTCCGATGCCGGGGACCGTTTGCAAATCGGCAAGGCTGGCGTGCTCGATGCCTTTCCGACCGCCAAAATGGCGGAGGAGGGCCTGCATTTTCTTTGCACCGAGGCCCTCAACGGATTCCAGCGGGTCCTCCATCGTGCTTCGTCCACGACGCTTGCGATGGAAGCGGTTGACGAAGCGGTGCGCTTCGTCCCGCGCATGCACCAACACGCGTCCGTTACGGTCGAGGACGATGGGGTCGTGCCCCTCGCGAAACACGGTTTCCTCGCGTTTTGCCAACGCAGCGACCTCAAAGCGGCCCCACACTTTCGCTTCCTCCAAGGTACGCTTGATGGCGTCAAGGTGCGTTTGCCCGCCGTCGAGCAACAACAGGTCGGGCCATTCGTCTTGGCGCTTGAGCCAGCGTTGCACGACTTCTTGCATCATGCGAAGATCGTCCATGGCGTCGCCCTTGACCGTGTAGGTGCGGTACTCCTTCTTGGCCGGTCGGCCGTTGCGAAGCACGACACTCGCGCCCACCCGTTCCTCACCTTGCAGTTGCGCCATGTCGAAACAGACGACGTGGTCCAAACGGTCCAGGCCAAGCAGGACGGCACCGTCGTCTGCAGCGCGTTGCTCTAAACTGCCTGAGCCACGACGTGCCAGCCGTCCCACTTGCACCTCTGCGTTTTGGTCTGCCAGGCGGCGAAGCGTGGCCAAATCGCCGCGCATGGGCACCCTGCAATCCACCTTCGCGCCTCGGCGCTCCTCGAGCCATGCTTCGACGCCATCGAGCAGGGGCACGGGCGTGAGCAGCAGACGTGGTGGGCGCCGCGCTTCGTAGTGGTCCGCCACGAAGGCAGAGACGGTTTCACCCAAGTCGCCTCGGTGCACCATCGGCCAGACGTCCTGCGCTTGGACGATGCCCTCGTCGGCGTGAAGCACGACCACCGCGGCGAGGTCACCTTGGACGGCCACACCGATGGCGTCGCTGTCCCGGTACAAACGGCTGGACACCACGTGCTGGGAAATCACTTCCCGAACGGCGCGAATGCGGTCGCGGACCACCGCAGCGTGTTCGTAGGCGTGCGCGTCTGCGGCTTGATCCATCTCCAGCGCAAGTTCCTCGAGGAGTTCGGTCGCCTGTCCGTTGAGGATCTTGCGGGCCGTCTCGACCCGTTCGAGGTAGCCTTCCGCATCGATGCATGGCCCGGCGCAAAGGCCGATGTGCATGGCCAAGCAGCCCTGAGGAAGCAATTCTTTGCAATCGCGAATGCCGAGGTTCCTCCGGAGCAATTGCATGACCTGTTTGGCCGCGGCAGGATTTGGGAAGGGGCCCCATTTTTGGGCGCCTTTTGGTGGATGCCGCGTGTACATGATTCGCGGCAAGGCTTCGGCGGTGAGCACGAGGTACGGGAAGGATTTGTCGTCCTTGAGCAGGGAGTTGAACCTCGGCCGATGTTCGCGGATCAGCTGACGCTCGAGCACGAGGGCTTCCTGCGGCGTCGGCGTGACGATGCATTCGATGTCGTCTGCCCGCGCGACGAGTTCGGGAATCATGGCCCTGTCCGGGGTTGAGGCAAAGTAGGCCCGGACCCGGTCCGAGAGCCGCGTGGCTTTACCGACGTAGAGCACACGACCTTGCGAGGTCTTGAACAGGTAGACACCGGGGCGTGCTGGCAGGTCCACACGGCTGGCATCAACGGGCACGTCAGCCCCCCCGGATGGCGTGCGCCTCATCCACGAGGGCCCTGGCGGCAAGGGTCGAGCCCGCGTGCCGGTGCATGGCGGCCGCGTGGAGGAGTTTCGCACGGCGTGAGGCGTCGGTGGCAAGCCGAGCAAGGCAGGTGGCGTGTCGTGCACGAAGGCGACGCGTGCCGATGTCCTCTGCGGCCGGAAGGTGTACTTTCGCAGCCGTGTCCGTCGC
>MDTD01123782.1_pt1 | contig 19056 bp, 13 predicted proteins | sample 811221 | NCBI WGS metagenome assembly MDTD01 (sample SAMN05326646, study PRJNA326480) | marine metagenome | isolation source: seawater | place: Pacific Ocean: South West | collected 2011 | reverse complement strand
GCTCGAGGCCCGCGCCCGCGATGGCGCCCAGCAACTCGCCCAGTGTTTCCAGCGACTTCGTGCGTTCGGTCGCGCGGACGCGGTGCTCGGTGACCGCGTACCCGGCGCCCGAGAACGCCCCGACGACCCGGCGCACGAACGCGTCCGGGACGCCCTCGTCCACCGCCGCGAAGAGACGCCCGGGCTCGTGCCCGATCACCCGCGCACAGTCCGGGGCGAACGACTCCGCGGCCCCCGCGCCGACGCGCACTTCGTAGGCGGGGGCGCTCGCGGGCTCGACGGTCACGGTGCGCACGGGCCCGCTCACCGCTCAGGCCCCGTCCCGCTCGGACGCGTCGGTGTCGGTGGGGCGGCGCCAGTCGACGCGGGGCGCGTCGCCCCAGAGCATCTCGATGTCGTAGTACGCGCGTGTGTTGGGTTCGAAGAGGTGCGCAACGACATCGACGAAGTCCGCGAGCAGCCAGGTCGAGCGCTCGTCCTTGTTCGTGCGCATCGCGCTGAACCCGTGCTCGGTGCCCAGCTCGACCGCGTCGTCGATCGCGGCGTTCATCTGCCGGTCCGAGGTGCCGCTGCCCACGATCACATAGTCGGTGATCTGGCTCCTCCCGCGGACATCGAGGATCACGATGTGCTCGCACTTGTCGTCCTTGAGCAGGCGCGCGCACTCGATCGCAAAGGCGCGGGTCTTCTCAGGATCGCCCGTGGTGCGGGTCACGATCGGGTCCGAATCGCGGGGCGTCTGTTCGTTCGTCTGGTGGGGCTGGTCGGGCATGAGCCCATAGGTTAGGGGTCGCCCGTCCCCCGGGCATCCCCCCCCGCCTCGCGGGTGAGCACGAGGATCGCGGGCGCCCCGGGGGGCGGGGGGATCCGCTCCGCGCGCACGCGCAGGTCCGCCGGCACCCGCGCCGCGTCCGCGGGGTGGTCCGAGCCGCCCAGGTGGATCAGCCGCCCCCCGGGCCGCAGCAGGCGCCACGCCTCGTCCCACGCGAGCGAGGGCTTCTCGCACGCGTGGATCCAGGTCTGGTCGATCACCACCGCGTCGAACGCGCCGTCCATTTCTCCCGCGAGGAGCTCGGGCCCGCCCCGCTCGAGGCTCGTCGCGGGCGGCGCGTAGCGCCGGCGCGCGAACCGGACGGATTCGTGGTCGTGCTCGAGCGCGACCACGCCGCCGTGCGGGCCCGTCCAGTTCGCGACCAGGTCCGCGACGGCGCCGGTTCCCGAGCCGAGGACGAGCACGCGCGCACCGGGTCGCACGAATCGGCGCGCCCGCCGCAGCGAGGCCATCACCGGGACGGGCATCAGGTCCGCGTACCGGCGCGTCTCCGTCGCGTGGATCGTCATGGGGCGGCCCGCGGGGAAGCGGACCTCGAAGGTCTTCACGCCCTTCCCGCGTGGGCCCAGCGATCGCTCGAGGCTCGTGCGGGAGCGTTCGCGGTAGCGCACGCCCTCCACGGTGATCTGGCGCGTCAGGCCCAGCAGGGCGCCGAAGAACCGCGGCGCGGCGCGCGCCGGTGTGTTCGCGCGCGCCGCCCGGCGTGCGCGCAGGCCCACGCGATCGTGCGTGGTGCTGGGCGCGCGCCTGCGCCGCTCGCGTGCCATCAGCCCGGCGCCCCGAAGAGCATGCCCTGGTGGTGCCCCCTCGCGGGAACGACCACCCGCGCCCCGTCGCGGGGCGGCGCGAGCGGCACCCACGGGGTCGGTTCGGTCTGGTGCGCGAGCGTGAGCGTGTAGGGCGCCTCCGCGTGCGCGCGCCTCGCGAGATCGGGCGTGTTGCACTGCCGGCTCAGGTGGAGCAGGACGACCGCGGATGCCGGCGCGATCGCCCGCACCGCCTCGGCGCACTCCTCGTTGCTCAGGTGCCCCGCGCCCCCCGTGATGCGACGCTTGAGGAAGTCGGGACGGTCCGAATCCGCCTGCAGGACCGGGCAGTAGTTGGACTCGATCGCGAGCACGCCCACCCCCGCGAGGTGGGCGGTCAGGGCATCGGTCGTGCGCCCGAGATCGGTCGCGAACCCGAGCGCGTTGCCGCATGCGGTCTCGATGCGGAACGCCGCGACGCCCAGGTGGTCGTGCGCCATCAGGATGGGCCGGACGCGGGCGGCGGCCCCGAGCTCGAACGCGTCGTCGAAGGGCTCGTTGCGGCCCAGCAGCAGGCCGCGTCTCTCGGCTTTGCCCAGGTGCCTGCGATGGAGCCTGAGGGTGGCGCGGCAATCTCGAACGCGACGCCACCCGGGGTGGAAGTGATCGGCGTCGAGGTGGGTGAGGACGATGTCGTCGATCTCGCGGAGGGCGATGCCCCGTTCGCTGAGCAGGCGCCGGGTGCGTGTGGGGCTGAGGCCCGCGTCGAGGAGGACGGTCCGCAGGGGCCTGCCCGATTCGGCGCGGATGCGGAGGACGGTGCAGTTGCCCGCGGACCCGCTGGCGAGGACGCAGAGGTGCGCACACGCGCGCCCGGGGTCGGGCTCGGGGAAGGGGGGCGGGGGCGCCGGTGGGTCGAGGTCACGCCAGGCCATCGTCGTCCCCGGGGATGTCCGCGGCGTGTCTGGGACGGGGGCGGGCGCTCGCGATGCCCCGCGACGAGGCGCGCACGAAGTCGGCCATCATCTTCGCGACCTCGGACGATTCTGCGTGCTCGTCGAGCTGCGCGAGCTGCTCGGCGCGGGTCACGCCCCTTCGGAACGCGCCGCGGTAGGCGGCGCGGGCGCGGGTAATCTCCTCACGGGGAATGCCGGCGCGGCGCATCCCGACGAGGTTGAGGCCGGCGAGCACATTCCGCCCCGCGAGCACCGCGTAGGGGGGGATATCGAGGCCCGTCTGGGTGCCCCCGCTGAGCATCGCGCCCCGCCCGATGCGCACGAACTGGTGCACGCTGACATTCCCGCTGATGTAGACCTTGTCGGCGATCTCGCAGTGCCCCGCGACCTGGGCGGAGTTGCAGACGATGACATCGTCGCCCAGCACGCAGTCGTGCCCGATGTGCCCGGCGACCATGATGTAGTCCCGGTCGCCCAGCACGGTGTGCGCGCCCTCGTGCATCGCGGCGTGGATCGTCGCGTGCTCGCGGATGGTGCAGTCGGCGCCGATGCGGACCCCGCCGACGGGGTCGCCCGGCTTGATCTTGATGTGCTGGGGCCCGAACCCGATGCAGGCGTAGGGGTAGACCATCGTGCCCGCGCCGATCTCGGTGTCTCCCGTGATGTGGACATCCCCGATGAGGGTGACCCCGGCGCGGAGGGTGACGGGGCCTTCGATGGTGCATCGCGGGCCCACGGTGACGCCCGGCTCGATGGTCGCGTCGCTCGAAACGATCGCGCTGGGGTGGATGGTCGCGTCCTGTCGCGGGTCGAGCGGTGTGTCGGCGGCGGGGGGCATCCGCTGAGTGTAGAGGCGGTCTTAGGATCCGGGGTGAACGCACGGTCCGAACAGGCGGGACGCCGGATCGGGACGCTCGAGGTGATCGACCTTGGGCGGATGGGGTACGCGCGCGCACACGAGACGCAGCGCCGGCATCACGAGACGGTGCTGGGCTGGCGCGAGGACGCGGCGGGGGGCGCGGACCGTCCGCTGGGGCGTGTGCTGATCGTCGAGCACGACCCGGTGATCACGATCTCGAGGCGCCCGGGCGTCGCGGCGCACCTGCTCGCCTCCGAGGCGATGCTGGCGCAGCGCGGGATCGAGGTGTGCGAGACCGACCGGGGGGGGGATATCACCTATCACGGGCCCGGGCAGGCGGTGGTCTACCCCATCGTCGACCTGAAACGCAGCGGGATCCGGGTGATCGAATGGGTGCGGCTGCTCGAGCAGGCGGTGATCGACGCGATCGCGGCGGACGGGATCGTGGGTGAGCGCGACGAGGACGCGACGGGCGTGTGGGTCGGGGGCGCTGACGGGGCCCCCGCGGCGAAGGTGTGCGCGATCGGGGTTCGGGTGCGCCGATGGGTCACGATGCACGGGCTGGCGCTCAATGTGCGCACGGACCTGAGCCACTTCGACACGATCGTGCCGTGCGGGCTCGCGGGACGCCCGGTGACGAGCCTGGAGGCGCTGCTGGGGGACGGGTGCCCGCCGCTGGGGGGGGTCGCGGATCGGGTGGTGGCGCGGATCGCGGCGCTGGTGGGCGAGGCGGGCGGCTAGCGGGCCGACCGTGTCGTCAGCCCAGATCGCGGCCCTGGAAGAGGAGGATCGCGATGCCCAGGAACCCGGTTGCCTGGACGAGCGAGTAGAGCAGGACGAGGCCCAGGTGCGAGGGTGGGACGGTTCGTCCCTGCGTGACGGCGTCGACGAGCCAGAACGAGTGCATGCGCGGGATGACCGACCAGGCGCCGAGCGCGACCCAGTTGACGCGGGTGGGCTCGGTGAAGACCCAGTCCCCGCCCTGCGGGGGGCGGGCGAGGGGGATCCCGGTCGCGCCCCATTGCTTGACCTTGAGCGATTCGGTGGTCGCCTCGAGGACGACGATCGCGGAGGGGGTGCCGGCGGGGAAGAGGTTGCGGTCGAGATCCGCGTCCTCGGGGACGGGGTCAAAGTCGGGGGTGATCATGCCCAGCCCGTTGGGGGAGGGGCCGAAGAAGAAGCGGTCGCCCCGCTCGATGTCGGCGTCGATGGGGGCGCCGAAATAGACGAGGTATTCGTCGCCCGGCTCGTCGAAGGCCTGCATCTCGGGGCGGACGGGCTCGGTGAGTTCGAGGATGCCGACCGGCTCGTTCTGGAAGGCGTGGCGGCCGATGAAATAGTCGCTGAGCAGACCGAGGACGAAGACACCCAGGCAGATCATGATGGTCATGACCTGTCCGAGGCGGGTGGAGGCGGCGGTCGCGATCGCGGTGAGGACGACGAGCGCGCCGGTGGAGGCGATGCACGCCTTGATGACCTCGGGCTTGACGAAGTCCTTGAGTTCCGCGGGTTTCCAGTCGGCCTCGAACGGGGAGGCGGCGAGGTAGGCGAGGAAGATGGCGGGGGTGAGGACGAGGAGGGTGGTCTGGGCGAAGGGCCAGCCGTAGGCGTAGTTGCCCGCGGCGCCGATCGCGAGGCTGAGCAGGACGGCGCCGACCCCGAAGACGATGACGGGCATGTGGATGTCATCGGAGGCGTTCTGCATGACCCCGTGGCGGAGGGCGAGGAGGAGGAAGCAGGTCATGATCGCGGTCGCGAGCAGGGTGGCGCCCATGACCCCGAAGAACTTGCCGATGACGACGGAGGCCCTGTTGATGGGCTTGGAGACGACGGTGAGGACGGTCTTGTTCTCGATCTCGCGGCTGACGATCGCGGTGGCGATGAAGGAGGCGACGAGGATGCCGCAGATGAACATCGTGCCCATGCCGATGTCGAAGAGGAGCTTGTTGTCGCCCGTGACCTCTCCGGCGAAGGTGCGGTAGCCCATCGAGTAGGCGGACATCGCGGTGTTGAGATACTGGAGGACGCCCGAGAGAAGGACCACGACCAGCACGATGGGCTGGCGGAGGCTCTCCACGAAGGCGTTGCGGGCGATGGTGAGCAGTGGTCTCATGCGCGGGCGGGTATCGTGCGGGGTGGGGGCGGTCGCGCCGGGGCGTCCGTCCCGTCGTCCCGGGCTCGGGGGGTCATGATAGCGGTGGGTCCGAGCGGGGTTTTCTTCGTCCGCGGCAGAACCGCGGTTCGCGCCGGTCGTAGAAACTCCAGCCCTCGGTGCGCCGGGTGCGGTTCCGCGTGAGCGTTCCTCCCGGGATGCGTTGCTGCGGTGCGGGACGGCCCGCGTGGGCTTTCCGCGGGCGGCCGACGGGACGCGGGGGGGAGTCCGCGTCCCGGGGGCGTATAGTGGTCCGGCTCGGTGATCCCGCGTGGAGGTCCGGGGCGGGACCGGGCGAGACCGATCGCGCGGCAGAGAGGGAGGGCGATCGACCGGCGGGTGGACACGCCCGGCGGCGCGGTTGAAAATACCCACCCACGGGAGCGCCGGTTCCCGGGTCCGCTCTGCGCACGGGCGGGCGGATCACGGATGGTTGGGTGTGGAAAGAAGCGTCGGCGTGGCCTCGGGTGAGGCGTGGTCGGCTGGGCGATGGTCCGCGGTGATCGTTCCGGGAACGGGGCGGTGCCGGAACCGGCACGAGCCGGGGGATGCTGATGAAGGGCGACGCACAGAGCTACGGTCGGGCGACGGTGGTGTCGATCCTGGGGCTGGTGCTCCAGGCGGCGGCGGCGATCGCGGTCGGGATCTACGCCGCTCTGAGCGGTGGCGACGAAGCGGCGGAAACCGCGGCGTACCACATCGCGATGGGCATCTTCGTCTGGGCGCCGCTGGTGTTCCTGTTCGACATGCACCGTCGCGAGCGGCGCGAGGCGGTCGAGCTCGAGCGTTTGGCGCAGGATGAGCCGACAGGCGTGTTCGAGACCGACGAGCAGCCGCGCGCGGCCCGCTCGCTGGAGGCTCTTCGGAAGTTCGTGCTCCCCGCGATGAGCCTGATCATCGGTGGGTCGCTGCTGGCGATCGGCCTGATGCGGTTCCGCGCGGCGAGCGCGATGGACACCTCGCTCGCGGACACCGAGCTGCAGAACCAGGGGTTCGGCATCGCGATCGGTCTGGCGCTCGCGGTCGCGGGGTTCGTCTTCGCGCGATTCGTGAGCGGGATGGCGACCCAGCGGATCTGGGCGCCGCTCAAGGCAGGCGCGTCGTACGCCGTGGGAACGGCGCTGCTCGGGCTCGCGATCGCGGTGGCGCGGTTCGTGGACAGCTCGTTCGGTCGCCCGGTCGCGGGGGACACGGTGGCGCACGCGGTGCCGATCTTCACGCTGATCCTCGGCGCGGAGATGCTGCTGAACTTCGTGCTGGATATCTACCGCCCGCGCACGCCTGGGGAGGACCCGCGTCCCGGGTTCGACTCGCGGCTGCTGGGCCTGCTCGCGGCGCCCGACAAGATCGCGGAGAACATCGGCGAGGCGCTGAACTACCAGTTCGGCGTGGAGGTGAGCAAGAGCTGGTTCTACCTGCTGATCCAGCGGTGGTGGCCGGGCCTGATCGCGGTGGCGCTGCTGGTCGCGTGGTCGATGACCTCCCTGGTGGTGATCGAGCCGCACCAGCGGGCGATGGTGCTCGCGTTCGGCTCGCCCAGTAAGCCGCTGGTGAGTTTCGGGGCTCGGGACGGGGACGAGATCGGGCCGGGCCTGCATGTGGTGCTGCCCTGGCCCATGACCGAGGTGTATGTGCCCAGGAGCGTCCCGGAGGACCCGGACGCGGAAGCGGTGATGACCTCGACGGGTGTGCGGGTGCTGCGTCTGGGGACGAACCCCCCCAAGGAGGACGAGGCGATCCTGTGGACCAACGAGCACACGGTCGAGGAGCGGTACAGCCTCGTGCAGCCCGCACCGATCGGGCAGCAGAACGACGGCTCGACGGGCTCGGATGTCGCGGCGCTGTCGCTGGTCGCGGTGGAGATCCCGGCGCAGTATGTGATCGACAGTGTCCGTTCGTATGACGAGCTGGCGCAGCCGGACCATCGCGACACGCTGCTGGATGTGATGGGCGAGCGGATGCTGATGCAGTTCATGGCGTCGCAGCGGATCGACCGCGTGCTGGGCGCGCAGCGGACGGAATTGGGCGAGCAGGTTGGGCGTCGGCTTTCCGAGGTGTTCAGCGCCATGCCCGGCGCGGACGGCGGGACGCGGGACGCGGGGATCGAGATGCTGCATGTGGGGGTCGCGGGGGTGCACCCGCCCAAGGACGCGGCGCCCTACTTCGAGCGCGTGGTCCACGCGGGCCAGCTCCGCGAGGCGAAGGTGGAGGCCGCGAAGGAATACGCGGCGCGGACGCTCAACACCGTCGCGGCGCCGATCGAGCGTGAGGACGGGACGGTCATCACCCCGGCGGACATCGTGGCGCTGATCGACGAGATGGACGACCTCGCGGCGCAGGGCGCGAGCGAGATCGAGCTCGCGGAGCAGGAACTGGTCGTGCAGCGTCTGCTCGAGGAAGCGGGCGGCTCCGCGGGCGCGGCGCTGATCCGCGCGAGCGCGACGCGGTGGACGCGGCACATGGGCGAGCGGGCGAAGGCGGCGCTCTACCAGGGGCAGGTCGCGTCGTTCAGGGCCGCCCCGGCGCTGTACATGACCGGGGCGTATTTCGACGCGCTGGCGGAGGTGATGCGTGAGAGCCGGGTCTACCTGACCGGCGAGAGCATCGACCAGCTGAATGTGAATGTGAAGCTCGAGACGCAGAACACGAGCATCGATGTGTTCGACCCGGAGGCGGGCGGACCGAACCAGTAAGCGGGAGTGCCCCGCGCCGGGTGCGCGGGGCGGTGACGGATCGGGACCGGGCGACCCCCGCGGGCGCCACCCCGAAAGATTCCAGGGAGCATCGCCGTGCAGAAACTTCTGAGACCACTGCTCGCCCTGCTGTTCGTGGCCGCGGTCATCGCGTTCGCGTTCTCGTACACGGTCCGTTTCACGGAGAGCGCCGTGGTGACGACCTTCGGGCGCGCGGGCGAGGACGCCGTGGTGAGCGAGCCCGGGCTGAAGTTCAAGTGGCCCTACCCGATCCAGAGCGTGACGAAGTACGACTCCCGGCTGCGGGTGCTGCAGACGCGGAGCCAGACGCAGCAGACCGCGGAGGACTCGCAGGTCGTGGTCGAGGCGTTCGCGACCTGGCGGGTGAGCAACCCGCTGGTGTTCTTCCAGCGGTTCAGCAACGCGGGCTCGCGGGCCGAGGACCACTTCGAGCAGGCGGAGGACATCCTTCGGAATGTGCTGCGGAGCGCGCTGGGCGAGACGAGCAAGTACCGCCTCGACGAGCTGTTCAGCGACGACCCGAGCAAGAGCAAGTTCGCGGAGCTCGAGTCGCGGATCTTCGAGGATGTCGTGGGCGGCGAGGCGGAGGGGCGGAGCCTCTCGGACTACGGCATCGAGGTCGCGATGGTCGGGATCAACCGCGTCGTGCTCCCCGAGGAGACGACCGACAAGGTGATCAAGCGGATGGGCGCCGTGCGTGACGGGCTCGCGGCGAGCCTGGAGAGCCAGGGCGATGCGCGGGCGACCGAGATCCGCGCGAAGGCGGACGCGGACGCGAAGAAGATCCGGGCGTTCGCGGAGCGCCGGGCCGCGGAGATCCGCGCGAAGGGCGAGATGGAGGCCGCGGAGTTCCTGGCGCAGCAGAACAGCGAGCCCGAGCTGGCGGTGTTCCTGCAGAACATCGAGCTGATGAAGGACGCGATGGCGAAGCGGTTCACGCTGGTGGTCAGCGCGTCGGACTTCGGGATGGGCCTGTTCAGCCCCAGCGCCCTGAACGGGCTGGGCGCGGGCGAGCTCCCGACGCGGCTCCCGGGTGACGGGGCGCTGCTGAGCGGGCAGACGGGCCGCGGGAGCCTGCTTGCCGACGAGGTGAGCGGTGAGGCCGGCGCGCGGGGCGCGGGGGGGCAGCGGTGAGCGAGACCCCCAACGACAGCCTGCCCCCCGAGGAGGGGCTCCCCCGCGACGCGGTCGACGAGCCCGGGGCGCCGATCGAGCCCGCGCCGGCGCGGGCCGCGTCGGTTCGTCTGCGTGACGAGAGCGATACCGAAGCGGCGATGATGGACCCCGCGAACCAGTCGCTCGCGGACGCGCTTCGGATCACCTTCGTGCTCGTGCAGGTCGCGATGATCGTGCTCGCGGCGCTGTTCGTGTTCAGCGGGTTCCAGACCGTCCGCGAGGGCGAGCGGGGCCTGAGCGTGCTGTTCGGGCGCGCGGTGCGGGACAACCTCGAGCCCGGGTTCCACTTCAGCGCGCCCTACCCGTTCGGCGAACTGGTCAAGATCGGGACGGGCAACGAGAGCGTGAAGGTGCTCCGCGAGTTCTGGCCCTACACCCAGGAGGGTCGCGAGGAGGACTCGATCGACCGCCTGGTGCCCCGGGCGCAGATCGACCCGCAGCGCGACGGGTCGCTGATCACCGCGGACCTGAACATCGCGCACACGCAGTGGCAGGCGGTCTATCGGCGGACCGATCCGACGGACTTCGTGAAGAACATCCTCCCCGAGGAGGAGGAGGAGATCGTCCGCGCGGCGCTGACGCGGGGTGTCGTGCGCACGCTCGCGACCACGACGATCGACGACCTGCTGCGCCCCCAGGCGGGTGGGACGCGCGCGATCAGCCAGCGGGCGCTGGAGGTCGCGCAGTCGACGCTGGACCGGATGGACGCGGGGATCACGATCGAGCAGTTCGAGCTGGGGCGCAAGACGCCTCCGATCTTCCTGCTCAGCAAGTTCCAGGCGGTGCTCGACGCGCGGAGCGAGGCGCAGCAGGCGATCAGCGAGGCGCGGACCGCGCGGGACAGCACGCTCAACGAGGCGGCGGGCGAGGCATCCGCGGCCCTGCTCTGGCTCATCGGCAAGTACGAGCTGATGCTCGAGGTCGGGGACCGCGACGGCGCGGCGGATGTCCTCGCGCGGATCGACTCGGTCCTCGCGGGTGAGGCCTTCGTGCTGGGCGACGACGAGCGCGACGAGGCGATGGGGCCCACGGGCTTCCCGGGCCTGCTCGCGTCGGACAACCGGAGGGCATCGGGCGCGGTCGTCGAGATCATCTCCGAGGCGGAGGTGGACGCGCTGACCCGCGTGCGCGAGGCGCAGGGCGATCTTGACCTGTTCCGCGCCAAGCTCGCGCAGTTCCGGGCCAATCCCACGCTCATGGTGAGCCGGGATTGGTCGAGCGCTTTCGCGGCCTTCCAGTCCAACGACTTCGTGCAGACCATGCTGCTCCCGGTGCACGACGGGATGGTCGAGCTGTGGATCAACGAGGATCCGGACATCGTCAAGGAACTGGACCGGGCGCTCAAGCAGCGTCAGCGCCGCGACGCGGAGCAGGAGCGGATGGACCAGCTCCGCCGGCGCCAGTACGAGGGCGACCGGGGCATCCTCATCGAGGACAAGTGACCCGGGGCGCCGTCCCGGGACGAGAGGCGGCTGGAGGCCCGATGGCGGTCGATCAACCCATCGCGAAGACGAAGACGCAGCCCGTGGTCGCGTGCCAGGGGCTGACGAAGGTCTTCAAGGATTTCTGGATGCGGCAGCGCGCCCGGGCTGTTGACCGGGTGACCTTCCACATCGAGCCGCACGAGATCTTCGGGCTGCTGGGCCCCAACGGGTCGGGCAAGAGCACGACGATCAAGCTGATCCTGGGCCTGCTGCGTCCCACGAGCGGGCGCATCAGCGTGTTCGGGAAGGACCCGACGGATGTCGCGATCAAGCGTCGGATCGGGTACCTCCCCGAGGAGAGCTACCTCTACGGGTTTCTGAACGCGCGGGAGACGCTCGACTACTACGGCAAGCTCTTCGAGCTGGAGCGCCGCACCCGCAAGCAGCGCATCGACGAGCTGCTGGAGATGGTGGGGCTGACCCACGCGCAGTACCGCCCGGTGCGGGAGTACTCCAAGGGCATGCAGCGCCGCATCGGGATCGCGCAGGCGCTGATCAACGACCCGGAATTCCTGATCCTCGACGAGCCCACGACGGGGCTGGACCCGATCGGCACCAGGCAGGTCAAGGACCTGATCCTCGAGCTCGGGCGGCGCGGCAAGAGCGTCCTGCTCTCCAGCCACCTGCTCGCGGATGTCGAGGATGTCGTCGACCGGATGGTCATCCTCTACGGCGGCAAGATCCGGCGCGAGGGCGAACGCGAGGCCCTGCTGACCAAGCAGGCGACGACCTCGATCATCGCGGACGAACTCGACGACGAGACGGTCGCGGAGATCGACCGGATCATCCGCGAGCGGTCGGGGGGCGAGAAGTCGCTGCGGAGCGTCACCAAGCCGCACCAGAAGCTCGAAGAGCTCTTCCTGGGCATCGTGGAGCAGGCGAAGCAGGAGCAGGCCGCGACGAGCGGCGCGATGCACGGCGGCGGGACCGCGTCGTTCCTCAAGGCGGACGAAGAAGACTCGGGCCCGAGGGGCGAGGACCTGATCGCCTCGCTCGTGACCGCGACCGGCGCAGCGGCGGCCGCGGAGGGCGATCGGCCCGCCGCGGTGGAGGGCGAGGAGCCCCCGCCCGCCGACGAGCCGAGCCCCGCGGACGAGGTGCTCAGCTCGCTGCTCAACGAGGACGAGCCCGCGCCGGAGGCGCCGGCGCCGCGGCACGCGGAGCCCTCGGCGCCGCAGGAACTGGGCGAGGTCGACGAGGGCGTGATCGGCTCGCTGCTGGACGGTGACGAGACGAAAGAGGACGGGGACGGCACGCGATGAAGCTCCGCGATGTGCCCGGTGCGCTCGACCGCACGCAGCACGCACGCTGGTTCAAGATCGCCGCGACGATCGCCTTGGCGCTCGTTGTCGTCGGTGCGTATGTCTGGTACGCGATCGGCGTGCAGAACGGCACCTTCGCGGGCTCATCGACGGTGCTCGAGCGCCTTCAGGAGACCAGCGGGCTCGCCGAGGATGACCCCCGCCTGCGCCTGATCGGGGGCGTGCTGGAGGATTCCTCGGTGACGGTCAGCGCCGGGGTCGGCGCCGCGGTCGCGCTGGGGATCGGTGTCATCGTCGTCTGGCTCGGGCTCGGGCTGACCTACCTGTTCATCACGCTGGTCGCGGTGCTCGTCGCGGGCCCGATGCTGCTGTTCGAGCCGACCGCGGTGTACGGCAAGCTGATCCTGGGCGTGCTCGTGCTCGCGGCGGCGTTCACGGCGCTGATGCAGGCGCTGCGCGTGCTGCTGGGGGGCCCCGGCGCGGTGATGGGCGTAGCGCGGAACATGCTGACCGAGGCGGTCCGCATGAAGATCTCGCTCGTGCTGATCATCCTGCTGATCCTGGGTCTCGCGGTGCTCCCGGGGTTCCTCGACGCGGAGCAGCCCCTGCGGTACCGCGTGCAGTCGTTCTTCCAGTACTCGGTGACCGGTACCTTCTGGATCCTCGCGTTCCTGACCCTCGCGTTCGGCATCGCGTCGATCACCGGGGAGCAGCGCGACAAGGTCATCTGGCAGACCGTCACCAAGCCCGTCGCGGCGTGGCAGTACCTGCTGGGCAAGTGGCTCGGCATCGTCGGGCTCAACGCGGTGCTGCTCGTTGTCGCGTCCAGCGGCATCTTCCTGTTCGCGGAGTACCTGCGCAACCAGCCCGCGATCGGGGAGACCCAGGCGTACATCTCCCCCGAGGCGGCGGTCGCGGAAGACCGGTTCATCCTCGAGAGCCGCGTGCTGACCGCCCGCAAGAGCGTCGACATGGAGATCCCCGAGGAGCTCCAGCGCGGGAGCGAGGAGTTCGAGCAGCGGGTGCGGGAGTACATCGCCGCGGAGCGGCTGACCGACCCCGAGTTCGCCCAGACGCCCGACGACCTGGAGTATGTGGTGGGGCAGCTCGAGGAGAGCACGCAGCGGGCGTACCGGTCGATCCCGCCGGGAGACAGCCGCCTCTATCGCATGACGGGTCTGCAGGCCGCGAAGGCGCAGGACAACCCGCTGACGATCCGCGTGCGGATCGACGCGGAGGGCAACCGTCCCGACGCGTTCTACACGATGACCTTCGCGCTGCCCTTCGCGAGCGACCCGACCCCGCTGGTCAAGAAGATGGGGCTGGGGTTCTATCACAACATCGCGATCACCATCGACGCGATCAACGACGAGGGCGTGCTCGAGCTGGTGATCTTCAACGGGGAGCTGGTGAACACGGGCGAGCGGGGCCTCGCGGTCATCCCGAACACCTCCGTCGCGGTGATCCCGGAGAACGGGCTGGAGGTCTCCTACCGCGCCGGGGGGTACCGCGCCAACTTCGTGCGCGTCGTGCTGGTGCTGTGGGTCAAGCTCGCGTTCCTCGCGATGCTCGCGGTCTGCGCCTCCACCTTCCTGAGCTTCCCCGTCGCGTGCCTGATCGCCTTCGGGCTCTTCCTGCTCGCGGAGATGTCGGGCTTCCTGGTGATGGCCGCGGAGACCTATTCCACCACCGACCGGCAGGGCAACGAGATCTGGTTCAAGACGATCGTCGCGAACATCACCAACTGGGTCGGGCTGTCGTTCAAGGTGTACAACGACCTGCAGCCCGTCAAGCGGCTCGTGGACGGACGCCTGCTCCCCTGGTCGTCGGTCTCGGTGGGCATCGGGGTCCTCCTCGCGGCGACGGGGGTGCTGTACGCGATCGCGATCGCGATCTTCAAGCGGCGCGAACTGGCGATCTACTCGGGCAACTGATCGGGGGACGGGCGGCGCCGATCGCGTGATCGGCCGTGAGCCGGGGTGAACAGGCCCGCGTCGGGCGGCGTAGAGAACGGAGCGGAGCGCAACATGAACGCACGACTCGTCGCCATTCTGCTCATCGTTCTCAGCCTCGCGGGATCGGTGTACATGGTCCCGGCGATCGCGGCCTCCGCGGGGCGGCACAAGATCACCATCACCGAGCGTGCCGAGGACAGCGACCCGCCCGAGGTGAGCTTGGGCATCGCGATGGGCGCCTTCCGCGGCCTGTTCGTGAACATCCTGTGGATGCGTGCCAACGACATGAAGGAGGCGGGGCTCTTCCACGAGGCGATCGAGCTCGCGAACACGATCACCAAGCTGCAGCCCCGCTTCCCGCGCGTCTGGGTCTTCCACGCGTGGAACCTCGCGTACAACATCTCCGTCGAGACGCAGACCCCAGAGGAGCGGTACCAGTGGGTGCTCGCGGGCGTCCGCCTGCTGCGCGACGAGGCGATCCCCGCGAACCCCACCGACATCATGCTCCACAAGGAGCTCGCGTGGATCCTGCTCCACAAGATCGGGGGATACACCGACGACGCGAACCGGTTCTACAAGCGAGAGTGGGCCGCGGAATGGACCGTCGTCGTGGGCGTCCCCCCCAGGCCCGATCCGGACGCGCGGGACCGCGATTCGGTGATCGAGCTCTACGCCGACTGGTTGCAGCCCATCGCGGACGCGCCGGCGCGGCTGGAGACCGTGATCGAGCGGACGCCCTCGGTCGGGCCGCTGGTCGAGGCGCTGCGCGCGCGTGTCGGCGTCGAGCCCGACATCGAGCTGCTCCGCCGGTACACGCAGCACCAGGCGGTGCGGGGCTCGGTCCGGCGCGCGATGTACGAGGCGGAGTTCGGGGAGAAGAACCGCGCGTTCGCCGAGCTGCTCGACGACCCCGCCTATGCGAGCGCGTGGGAGGCGCTGATCCCCTTCGCGCGCCGGAAGGTGCTCGTCGAGGACTTCAACATGGAGCCCAGGCGGATGATCCGCTACACCCGAAAGTTCGGGCCCATGGACTGGCGCCACCCGGGCAGCCACGGGGTGTACTGGGCCACGCGCGGCATCGAGGAATCGCTCACCCGCTTCGACGAGTACAACCGCAAGAACTACGACTTCGTCAACACCGACCGCATGGTGATGCAGGCGATCCAGTCGCTCTACCGCTCGGGCGACATTTACTTCAACTACCTGACCTACCTCGGGGGCGGCCGCGGCTATTTCCAGGGCATGCCCAACCCCTACTTCGTCCAGTCGTACGGCGACATGTACGAGGATGTCGTCGAGCGGGCGGGCGTGTACGAGGACCCCTCCCGCCCCCGGCGCAACTACGCGACGGGCTACGAGAACTTCCTGGCCGACGCGATCTCGTTCTTCTACAGGCGGGGCGAGATGGAGCGCGCGGAATACTGGTACGAGCGCCTCCGCACCTGGGAGGGGCAGAATGTCGTCGGGGGAGAATTCCAGACCGAGGACTACGGCACGCTCGAGGAGTTCGTGACCAAGAACCTCTACGACCGGTTCACCAGCCCCCATGTCGCGGGCGCACAGGTCATGGGTTCGCTCCAGGGCGCCTACCAGGCGCTCATCAACGGGGACACCGAGCTGTTCAGGGGGCAGTTCGAGTTCGCGACCCAGGCGCACGCGTTCTTCATGAACAACCAGTACCGCGAGGTCGTCGCGAGCCAGGGCACGAACGCGCGGATGGAGTGGATGGACCGCGACTTCCCCTATGTCGCGGGCGGCGTGTTCGGCGCGACCATCTCCAACCTCGCCTTCGACGAGGCGGCGCTCGCGTACGACAACGCGCCCGACAGCCTGAAGCGCTACGCCTACGACATCCTCGTCGAGCGTTTCCGCGACGCGCTCGAGCAGCAGCCCACCGCGGAGGGGCAGACCTTCGAGGACCTGTTCCCCGAACCCCCGGGCATGGACGCGCACCGCGCCTACATCGCCCAGAAGGAACGCGCGCGGCGTGCATCCGAGCTGGACTCGATCAACGAGCGCTGACCCCCGTCAATCCGCGAGCAGGCGGTCACGCACCTCGCGGTACCGCGAAAGCGTCCCCTCGACGATCGAGGCGGGCAGCTCGGGCCCCGGGTCCGTCTTGTCCCACTCCCCGCGCGACACCAGGCCCAGCAGGTACTCACGCACGAACTGCTTGTCGAAGCTGGGCTGCGGGTGCCCCGGCTCGTAGCGGTCCGCGGGCCAGAATCGGCTCGAATCGGGCGTCAGCGCCTCGTCGATCAGGATCGGCGCCTCACCCGTCGGCTCGCCCCGCTCGTCCAGCGGCACCCCGAACTCGAACTTCGTGTCCGCGATGATGATCCCCCGTTCCGCGGCGTACGCGCTCGCGGCGCGATAGATCGACAGCGCCGTCTCCGCGAGGCGCTCCGTTGTGCCCGCGCCCGCGATCGCGTCCGCGATCCGCGCGGCTTCCGTTGCGTCGATGTTCTCGTCGTGCCCCTCGTCCGCCTTCGTCGCGGGGGTGAAGATCGGAGAGGGCAGCTGATCGCACTGCATGAGCCCCAGCGGAAGATCGACCCCGCAGACGCGCCCGGATTTCTGGTAGTCCACCCAGCCCGATCCCTCGAGATACCCCCGCACGACGAACTCGACCGGCAGCACGCGGCAGAGCCTGCCGATCGTGACGCGCCCCGCGACCGACCCGCCCCCGCATCCGTCGGGGAGGTCCGCCGCGTCGGTGGAGAGCAGGTGGGTGTCGCACAGCCCCTGCCCCGCGATGAATCGGAGCCAGAACGCCGCGACCTCGGTGAGCAGCGCCCCCTTCCCGGGGATGGGGGTCGGCATCACGACATCGAACGCGCTGATCCGATCGCTCGCGACGATCGCGATCTTCGCTTCTCCGGGGATGCGGTAGACCTCCCGGACCTTGCCCTTCCTCCGATCGGGCAGATCCAGGCGGGATTCGAACAGGGGGCTCACCGCGCCGCGGGCGCTCGTGTCTTCGCTCATGGTCGGGATGGTAACCCGCGACGCACCAACGCGGTCCGGGGCGCGGTCCAGGGCGGGCCCGTCGCGCGGTCTGCTGCACCCCCCGCGGGCCCGCTATCATGCCGACCGGGCCTCAGATCGCCCCGCGCCGGGCCCGGCTCGGCGGGGCGCCGCGGGAGCGGGCAAAGGCCCCGGAAACGCGACTTGCTCGATCCCCCACAAGACGAAGGCGGGACGCACCACGGGCCCGACGCCGTCACGAGGTTTCACGCACGCATGCTCAGTTTTCTGGTGTTCGAGGGAGACAGGCCGCAGCGTGAGCGTGTGCTCCGCCATGCGCACATCCTCGGCCCCGAGAGCGTGCCGATCGCGGGGGAGATCCGCTTCGAGGGCGGGGTGATCCACTGCACCAAGCCCACCGCCGAGGCGGGGGCGCTGGGCATCCAGGTCGGGCTCGACCAGCAGACCATCGACGAGCTGAGCCTCCAGCCGGGCTCGTCGGACGAGGAAGCGGGCATCCCGGGCGTGCTCGGCCAGATCACCCTGCGGACCTGTCTGCTCCCCGAGCGAGAGCGGCCCTACCTGCTGAGCCTCGAGCTGGCGCGACACCGCCTGATGCTCTACCTCAACAAGCTCGAGGACTGGGCCCTGTTCGACATGGGCCCCGACCACGAGATCACCCGCCTGTTCGAGCGGGCCCGCCTCGCGTTCACCCGCGCCCTCGTCGCCCAGGGGCAGGCGGGGCACGACCAGGGCCTCAGCGCCGACGGCCCCGCGCCCTACGGCTTCAACGCCGAGGCGCACCGCCAGGCGGTCCGCAGCCTCTGGCTCGGGGTCGAAGCGGGCGAGCGGCTCGCGCTCGAGTCGGCGCGCCGCGAATTCAAACCCCGCATGGACGGGACGATCTACACCGACATGGTCGAGCGTTCGCCGCACCCTCCGTCCTCGCGCCAGCGTGCGACGATGCCGGTGCTGAGCGTGGACCGCCCCGGGGTGGCGCTGCCCAGCCGACCCGCGATCGGGTGCTCGGTCTCCCCCGCGTCGTTCGGGGAAGCGGCGCAGGCCGCGGCGCAGAAGGCGCTCGACTATCTGCAGGTGCCGATGCGTTGGATCGAGATGGAACCCGAGGAGGGCAAGTACGCGTTCCGGGGGACCGACCAGTGGATCGAGTGGGCGGTGCGCCGCGCGAAGCTGCCGGTCGTCGCGGGCCCCGTGATCGACTTCCGCCAGCGCTGCATCCCCGAGTGGCTGTATGTGTGGGAGAACGACTACGACACGCTCCGCGAGTTCGTCTATGAGCACCTCAAGAACCTCGTGACCCGCTACCGGCGCACGATCGGGCGCTGGATCGTGCTGGGGGGCATCCACGCGAACGACAACTTCCACTTCTCGTTCGACGAGATGATGGATCTCACGCGGATCTGCGTGCTCGTCGTTCGCAAGCTGCACCCGCAGGCGCAGGTGATCCTCGAGATCACCCACCCGTGGGGCGAATACCACACCAAGAACCGCCGTTCGCTGCCCCCCATGCTGTACGCGGACATGGTCAGCCAGGCGGGGATCACCGTGGACGGGTTCAGCCTTCGGGTGAAGATGGGCCAGGCGGTGCAGGGGCAGAGCGCCCGCGACCTCATGGAGTTCTCCAGCCTGCTCGACCGGTACGCGGGGGTGGACAAGCCCCTGAGCCTGACCGCGGTCGGCGCCCCCTCGGGCGTCGCGGAATCCGCGGGCGACCCCGAGCTCGCGGAGGTGCACCCCGGGACCTGGCGCAAGCCCTGGTCCGAGACGATGCAGGCCGATTGGCTCAGCGCCTTCGCGAGCGTCGCGCTCAGCAAGCCCTTCATCCAGTCCTTCACCTGGCAGGACCTCTACGACATGCCCCAGCCGATGGAGATGCCACGCGGGGGCCTGATCGCGACCAAGGGCGAACCCAAGCCCGCCGCGCAGCGGCTC
>MDTD01022733.1_pt1 | contig 19057 bp, 16 predicted proteins | sample 811221 | NCBI WGS metagenome assembly MDTD01 (sample SAMN05326646, study PRJNA326480) | marine metagenome | isolation source: seawater | place: Pacific Ocean: South West | collected 2011 | reverse complement strand
GTGATAAGGTCAGCGTTGAAAAGTGTTTTAACAAATTAATTTTAAATTTTAATAAAATAATAAATATATGGGATTATGGTAGATCATTCACGCGGTTTAAGGATTATTGGTTAATGTTAACGCAGGATCATGGAAGAATTATAAGAGTAAGAATAAAAAATACTTTGATCGAAGGGGTTTTTGAGAATATTGATGACCAGGGAAATCTGATCCTCAGGGTAGGTGGTAAAAAAGAAATTATTAATACTGGAGAAATATTTAGTTAGGAGTCGCATGGCAAAAGATGAATTAGAAGTTTTTTATAGTCCAATTGGTGGGGCGGGGCAGATTGGTATGAATCTCTACCTCTATGGCTACAAACTTCCAAATAAAGAAACAAATTGGATAATGGTTGACTGCGGAATTGGATTTACCGATGATTATTATCCCGGCGTCGATATTATGGTGCCCGATATAAGCTTCCTTAATAATAACAAAAATAAATTATTAGCTATTATTCTAACACATTCACATGAAGATCATTATGGAGCAGTTAGTTCAATAATAAATGATAAGATTGATGTACCAATATATTGCACAAGATTTACCTCAGAACTGCTAAAAGAAAAAATATCCGAAGATTATACAGAAAATTACCTTGATATTAAAATCTTAAAAGATAATGCTACTTTTAATATTGGCAAGTTCAAGTGCAATTTGATAAATGTTGCACATTCTATTCCGGAGCCAAATGCTATTAATATAACAATAGCAGATATGAATATTATTCATACAGCTGATTGGAAAATTGATGATAAGCCAGTTATTAACAGGAAAACAGATCTTGAAAAATTAAAGAAAATTGGTCAAAAACGTTGTGATATCCTTGTCTGCGACTCTACAAATATATTAAGGAAGGAAACGTCAATCACCGAGTCAAAAGTCGCATTAAATTTAAAGAAGGCAATAAAAGACATAAAGGGTATGGCCATTGTAACAACGTTTTCTTCAAACGTGTCGAGGTTAATATCTATAATTAATGCAGCGCATAGTAATAAGAGGCAGGTTGTACTATCTGGTAGGTCAATAAAAAGATTTGTCAAAGTTGCAAAATTTTGTGGCTACATAGATAAGGATATTTTTTTTGTTGATGAAAAGGATATAAGTAAAAAATCAAGAAAAGATGTTTTGCTAATATGTACTGGGAGTCAGGGTGAACCGAACGCTGCATTAAGCAAGATTGCAAATGGAAGAAATAATATAATTCAGTTAGCGAAAGATGATACAGTAATTTTTTCATCAAAGACCATACCGGGGAATGAAAGCTCCATTGGTTTTCTAAAAAACAAAATCATAGAGTACGGGGCAGGCATTATTGATGACTCCATGCAGGATATCCATACAACGGGGCATCCATCAAGACCTGAGGTAGAGAAGCTTTATAATTTACTCAAGCCAAACACATTAATACCAATGCACGGTGAATTATTCCATCTGGCGGAGCATATAAAAGTTGCAAAAGAAAATAATATAAAGAACCCAATTTTTGCAAAAAACGGCGACTTGATCAGATTGTATCCAGGTAGTCCAACGCTCTGGGATCAAAGCGAGCCGAATTTCTTCTTGCGTGATGGCGATGTATTTATAACACCAACTGATAGAGCCTTAAAAGATAGAAGAAGACTTCAGGACTCTGGAATAGTTTTTGTAAATTTGGTTTTAGATAAAAATTTAATTTTGTACGTCGATCCAATAGTAGAAATGTTTGGAATACCAAATAAAATGGACGATATAGACAATGTTTTAGAATTTATAGAAGATAAGATTGATGACGCACTAGACTCCCTTCCAAAAGCAAAAAAATCAGACGATGATTACATGATAGGGTATATTGAAAAAGCTATTAGGAACCACTTATTTACTTTATGGGGCAAAAAGCCACTTATAAGGGTTTGTTTAACGTTTGTATGAGGTGATTTTAATATGAATTATTTCACATTATTCGGTATTTTCTTTATTTTATGGTGGATAGTATTTTTTATTGTCCTTCCTTTAAATGTTACCACTCACATGGATAAAGATATAGATATAGAGGGGACTCATGGAAGTGTGCCAATAAATCCAAACTTACTATATAAAATCATTGTTACAACATTTGTTACATTTATTATATTATTGATTTTAATAGCAATTTTCTATTTTAATATTTTAACTATAGATGGAATATTAGGGATTAGTTGAGTTAGCAATGAGATTAAGTGAATATTTTTTACCTACCTTAAAAGAGCACCCAAAAGATGCTGAGATTATTTCGCACCAATTAATGTTGCGTACCGGTATGATCCGTCAGGCAAGTTCCGGTATATATGTATGGTTACCATTTGGTTATGCAGTTTTGAAGAAAATCGAACAAATTGTTAAAGATGAGCAAGTTCGTGCAGGCGCGATTGAGCTATTGATGCCAACAATACAATCAGCAGATTTATGGAAAAAAAGTGGTCGATATGATGACTATGGAGCTGAGATGCTAAGGATGAAAGACAGGCATGATAGGGATATACTCTATGGGCCCACAAATGAAGAGCAAATCACAGATATATCTGGCCATTATTTTAAATCTTATAAGAGTCTTCCAAAAATTCTATTTCACATTCAGTGGAAGTTTAGAGATGAGATAAGGCCTCGTTTTGGTGTTATGCGTTGCAAAGAATTTCTAATGAAGGACTCATATTCTTTTGATATTAGCGAAGAAGATGGAAAAATATCATATAATAAAATGTTTTTATCGTACCTAAAGACATTTCAGAGAATGGGATTAAAAGCAATCCCTATGGAAGCTGAATCTGGTCCGATAGGCGGTAATTTGAGTCATGAGTTCATAATATTAGCCAATACAGGTGAAAGTAAGGTTTATATCGACAAGAGAATATTAGACTTAGAAATTCCAGAAAATATAGATTACAAAAATGACTCAAAAAATATTGTTCAAGAATGGACGAAATATTATTCAGTTACAGATGATATGTACGATCAAGAAACCTATGAGAAAAAAGTCAGTAAAGAAAACAGACTTGAAATGAGGGGTATCGAAGTCGGTCATGTGTTTTATTTTGGTGACAAATATACAAAACCGCTAAAAGCAAATGTTCAAGATAGTGAGGGCAAGGTGAATCCCATACAATCCGGTTCGTACGGCATTGGAGTCTCACGATTAGTTGCAGCAATCATAGAGGCAAGTCATGATGATAAGGGTATTATTTGGCCAAAAACTATCTCACCATTTGATTATGCTCTTTTAAATCTTAATCCCAAAGACGATAATTTGGTTAAGCTATCTGATAGGATTTACAATAAAATATCTGATAACTATAGTCTCATTTATGATGACACAACAAGCTCGGCTGGTGAAAAGCTAAATAGAGCTGATTTGATTGGAATACCCGAACAAATAATACTTGGGAAAAATTCAGTCGAGAATAATACACTTGAATTGAAAGAGCGGTCTACTGGGAGCGTGAATGTGGTAGATATCGATGAGTTTCTGAAGCAATTAAATAATGAATAATAACACTCAAATAAATAAACAAACATTACCATTTGCTTCATTTGAATGGAAAATAGCATTCAGATATCTGCGTTCCAAAAAAAAAGAAGGATTTATATCTATTATTAGCCTATTCTCATTGGTCGGCATAATGTTAGGTGTTGCTACTTTAATAATAGTGCTTGCCGTAATGAATGGCTTTCGTTCAGAATTACTTGATAAAATTCTTGGCATAAATGGTCATATAATAGTTCAATCATACAGTTCTGATATCACTCGATATAACGAAATAAAGGACAACATTAGTCAAATTGATAATGTTTACTCGGTTGTACCCACAATTTATTCGCAGGTTATGGTCTCAAATGGTGAACAAACCGCCGGAGCTATCGTTAAGGCAATAGACTACAATGATATTCAAAATACCCCAAAAATGGATAAAAGTTTAGCTTTAGACAGTTATAACGAAATAGATGGTCTGCTTATTGGCTCTGGGATGGCACGTAGTCTTATGATTGGTATGGGGGACTCGCTAACATTGATCTCACCGAAAGGTTCGCAAACACCTTTTGGAACAACGCCAAGGATAAAGTCGTATCCGATAACTGGTATATTCAATATTGGTATGTCAGAGTATGACTCAAGTTTTGTATATATGCCGTTACAAGAGGCTCAGAAATACTTTAATAAAAAGGATAAAGTTAATACTATTGAGGTATTTTTAGATAATCCCGAAGAAATAGAACTAGCTTTAATCAAAATACGTGAAATCGCTGATGGAGTTGGCTATGTATCTTCATGGAAAGATCAAAATAAAACCTTTTTTACTGCGCTAGAAGTCGAGAGAGACCTGATGTTTATTATTGTGTCACTAATTGTTTTGGTGGCAGGTTTAAATATCATCTCAAGCCTAATTATGTTGGTGAAAGATAAAAATTCGGATATTGCAATTTTAAGAACAATAGGGGCGTCAAAAAGTTCAATAATAAGGATTTTTTTTATAGCAGGTTCTTCCATTGGTGTTGCTGGAACAGTACTTGGAGTGATCATCGGAATAATATTTTGTCAAAATATAGACACAATTCGCCTATTTATCTCAAAAATAACGGGCACTGAACTCTTTTCACCCGAAATGTACTATCTAGCCAAATTACCGGCTCAGATTGATAGTTACGAATTGCTATCCGTTGTTGTGATGGCATTATCTTTTTCAATATTAGCGTCAATATATCCCTCATGGAAGGCATCAAAAATAGATCCAGTTGAGGTTTTAAGGAATGAATAATAATAATAAAAAACAATTAGATATAGTTCTAACCTTAGATAATATTTCAAGAATATATTCACAAGGGAACAACCAAATAAATGTTTTAAATAACGTAAACTTGGAAATGAGAAGGGGGGAAATTATATCTTTAGTTGGTAATTCAGGATCTGGCAAATCATCATTACTTCATATAGCGGGATTACTAGAAAAACCAAACAGTGGTGAAATATATATAAGTGACGTTAAATGCTCTAAAATGACTGATTTTGAAAGAACAATTGTAAGAAGAGTTTCTATCGGTTTTATCTATCAATTCCACCACTTGTTATCAGATTTTACAGCAGTCGATAATGTTGCAATGCCCATGCTCTTGTCAGGATCTGATAAAGTATATTCAAAGAATAAAGCAATAGATCTTCTGAATAATTTAGGTCTACAAGACAGAGTAAATCATTTACCTTCTCAGCTTTCTGGTGGCGAACAACAAAGAGTATCTATATGCAGAGCGCTGGCTAATAAACCTGATATCTTACTTGCAGATGAGCCAACAGGTAATCTTGATATCAAAACAGCTGAGGTAGTTTTTGAACAGTTTATATCTCTAGCTAGAAAAAATAATACAAGCGTGTTATTAGCTACGCATAACCAGAAACTATCTGAAAAATCTGATAGAACTATTAGAATTATCGACGGCCAGCTTGTTGAGAATTAATTCCTTAGCCAATCTGGTACGGGTAAATCTCTTTCTGTAAGAAATTTCTCATTGTATATTTTACTTTGATATCGGCTTCCATGGTCGCATAAAATGGTAACTATTGTCTTTCCTGCGCCAATATCTCTCGCTAAATTGACGGCTCCAGCAATATTTATTGCACTCGATCCACCTAGAATAATACCTTCGTTCTTTACAAGATTATAGATGTAGTGCAACGCATCTTTATCCTCAATTGTATAACAATGATCAACTTTTTCAATTTCATCAATTATAGGGGTTACTCTTCCAAGTCCGATGCCCTCTGAAATTGAATTACCATCGGATGGTTCTACCTTATTGTTCTGGAAAAAATTATACATAGCCGCTCCTTTAGGATCAGCAATACCAATCTTAACATCAGATTTATTCTCGCGGAGATATTTTGAAACCCCTGATAGGGTTCCACCAGTTCCAACCGAGCAAATAAAGCCATCTATTTGATTATTTGTTTGAGATAAAATCTCAGGTCCAGTGGTACTGTAGTGAGCCATCATGTTATCAAGGTTATTCCACTGATCTGCGAAAATTGCTCCCTTTGGGTTTGTTTTCATTTCTTCTTCAGCAATTCTACGCGCAACGTGTTGATAGTTGTTGGGATCAGAAAATGGCACAGCAGGAACTTTTATAAGCTCAACACCGAGCGCAATTAACGTATCAAATTTTTCTTGGCTTTGTGTATCTGGAATTATAATTTTGACATTATAGCCTTTAGCATTAGCAACAAGGGCTATGCCTATCCCAGTATTACCTGCGGTTCCCTCAACAATTGTTCCACCTTTTTTTAAATCACCCCGTTTTTCAGCGTTTTCAATAATACTAAGCGCAGCCCTGTCTTTCACAGATAACCCAGGATTTAAGAATTCAGCTTTTCCATAAATATGACAAGATGTAAGTTCTGAAACCTCTTTTAAATATATAAGCGGTGTATTACCAATTTGGGATATAATATTCATTGTTTATTTATAGTAGTTGGGGCAATTAAAAACAAATAAATTTATTCGACCCTGAAATATTATTCTAATGATTTAAATCTCATTATTTTGTATATAAAATATTGGTGACCATCCGTATTGCTGAAGATGAGCTGCGCTAGCGTCTGAATTAAGTATGGTTAAAATATCCCTTTTTTCCATTTCGTAATGCTCAACATAAACAGTCGGATTTCCTTCAACAAAACCTGGAAAAACAGATATGTTTAGATATTGAAGATCATTATGAACATTAACAATTAAACCGCTTTCACTTAAATCAAGGCTCTGAAAAGTTTGTGACTCAACATAATTACTCAGCATATCAAATGAGAGCTTATTTAGCATGGTATAAATATATATACCATCATCAAATTCTTGAACTAAATAGCCTATTAAACTGTCTGTATTTTCAAAATCCTCTTGGGAGGAGTTAATCGGAACACGAACCCTTGAGGTCACATAAGACATAAAGTCATTACCAACATCGCATCCAACATAGCTGTATTCTATGAAATAATCACTCAGTGTATTATGAAGATCGTACAGGTCCTCATCACATGATGATACTTGAAAGTTGACTAGCATTGGTATATCAATTTGCTCCTTATTTTCGAGCACATCTATAAGATCAGAAGTATAAATATCACCTTCAAAATCAATCTTACATGCCGATAATGAGGTTATAATGATTGCTATAAATAATAATGCTTTTATTTGTCTTATAACTGTAAACATTCAATCTACCAGTTTCAAAATTCAATATATTTATAATTACATAATAAAATTAATTGTTGAAGCTAAAAATTGAGTTAATGTTGACTATTAATTAAAGCAATTATATTCATAAGAAATGTATTTTATTCGAACTATATTATTTTTTTGTATTTTTATTATTTTACCGAATGAAGCTAATCCAAGTGTCTATCAGGACGACAAAGGTAAGCTTGCGCTTGATGCACCATTACACTCTGGATTTAAGACACATACCAATTATATGAGTCAAAATGCCTATAGTTATAAATATATAGAAGATTCCTCGAGTTCCAGAAGGGGTAAGTTTTATCAACGATTTGAACTCAGAGATGGTGACTGTTTTGGTGATGATAACTGGAACGACTGTGCGGCTGATCGAGAACGAGTCGAGTTTTCGTCAAGACCTACTCAAGAACCAGAAGGCATACAATGTTTCGCGTATAGCATTAAATTAGACAGTGATTTTATTGATACCTACCCAACAAATACTGACTTAGGCCAAATCCACCAAAAGGGTGGCCCTTCAGGAAAAGCTGGAGGTTTTTTATCATTACCACCACTTATACAGATAGGAGCTAAGCGCGGAAAATTACATTTCGGGTGGCATTCTTTAACAGGATCTCCAACAAATATAAGAGATAAGAGAATTGATTATCACCTTCTAAACATCAGCGATATGATTGAAAAATGGAATGATATTTCATTTTGCCTAAACTATGTTGATAAGATTATGGAAGTATGGGTAAATGGTAACAAAAAGCATGAAATAACTAAATCGCCAATAAACTTTACCCCGGAGTCAACATATTTCAAGTATGGCATTTATAGGAGTTTTGTGAGTAGATACAAAAAGAGAAAAGAAAAAAAAGGTCAAGATCCAGATTTGCCGACACAAATTGTCTATTATGATGAGATAAGACGTGGCAATTCAATTATGGAAGTTGATTTTAATATCAATCCCAACCTAAAGCCAGTTGATTAGGAAAGGCTCGACTGTTGTAATTGGTATAGAAGTACATACACTCCAATTATAGATATTGCTATACCAGTTAAGACCCGTATATTTATAATTTCATATTTTCTATTGAGCAGATATCCAAACAAGACACGAAACGCAATGGAAGATCGCTGAATTGGCTCAACATAGGACATTGCCAACAAAGCAAGTGCCATATATCTTAGTAGTTGGGATACGAAGGCCATAATTCCCGTAATTAAGAACCACTTTTTCCCCTCTGGTTCCAACTGATATAACTCTTTTAGTGGAATTCTTAATATAATTATTATTAAGAATAAAAAAATAGAAGCTGATAAATATGATATAAAACCGCCAGCTACATTATCCTTAATTCCCCCATCGTTTGAGCCTAATTTTATGAGCAAAGGACTGGTACCATAGGCGAGTGAACATAAAATCCCCCAAATGAAGCCACGGGCATAATTAATCTTTAGGCCAGACTTTGTAGTATTATTGTCGCGACCAGCAAGAATGACAATAGGACCAAAGAGTATAAGTAAAATACCAAGTAAGTGCAGGTAGGTGAATAATTCGTTCAGTATGAAGAATGCGAAGAACACCGAAATCAAGAGGGATATTTGTATTATTGGACCGGCAATGGTCGTACCTAGATGCTCAATAGACTTATAGTTACAAAATCTTCCAAATATAAAATGGAGTATACCGGCAAGAGCAAAGAAAAAAATCGATGAAGCTGTTTGATTTAATAATGCGTCAACACAGTCAAATATTAATATAGTAGAAATAAATAAGGGAACACCTATCGGAACAGTTACTGCAATTGATTTATAGACGGAGTTGTATAAAATACCGCGTCGGACTGCCACATCATTGAAAGCAAATGACATGGCCGATAACAAAGCCAGAAAACTTCCCAACATAATTAACCAGAATTAAATATTGTGCAGGTTATTAGAGCAACAAATATATCACTAGTAAACAAAAAAACCAGCCAATAGGCTGGTTTCTTCGGAGTAGTTTAAATATTAAACACCAATTTTCTATTTAAAAACTCGACTACTTTCTAACATTCATTTTATTTCAATACAATAGCTTAATTGATTATATCAAGAAGAAATATTACTTGATGTATGCCGTGAGGTCGTATTGGATACTACACGATGGAATTGGTAATGGTCCCGAAGTTTTAAATAGTGTACTCGCGGGCATTTTATCTCCTAATCTTTTAACCCAGAGGTCTTCCGTTACAGGAATATCCACCATATCAACGAAATGAACTCGCCTTCTAACAAGATTTTCAATAGAAGTACCAGCAGCTTCACATATGTTAGAAACCTTATTAATTATATATTGCGCCTCAAGGCGTGCTTGATTTTTATGATATGGAAAATTAGGGTTGACTGTAGCCTCAGGCGCAAGACCAGTTTCAAAATCTGTAGCAAGTTGTCCTGATAGGAATAGGTATGGCCCTGCTTTTACAGCAACTGATTCAGGGCTAATTGAATTTGGTACGCTCTTACAATTCACAATTTCTTTTTTGTATGGACCATCTGGATCAACAGCAATAAATTCTGACTCAATTCGCATTGGAAGTACCACTAGGGGCACTGGGATTATGACACGTGCAGGAGGGTCAACAGGGAAGTATTCCTCCCATAATTCATCAACTAGTGCAATGTCTTCCATATTGGTCATATGTAATTCCGCTCTCACAACGTGCTTCAGTGATGCACCAGCATCTTCTAGTAGGTCCTTCATCCTCTCAATCTCATAGCGAAGTTGATATTTAACAATATTATTATCATAAGGAAACGGATAATTTGGAAGCGTCTCTTTTAGAGGACCATCTTGGTTATGTGCTGTAGTGCCACGAGTAAAAATAAATCCAGCACCTTTTAAAACCTGTGAAAAGACCGCCCAACCAATCGATTTTACTTGGGCAATATCAGGTGACTTAGTTAGTTTAACTGCTTCAATAGGCATTTTAGCTGATTTTGATATATTTATCATATCAAGTGACACTCTTGCCTCTTGCACAGGTAGTTCTGGAGTAAAAACCAAAGTACTCGGAGGAGGGTTATCTTTGCTAAACCAATTCCTTCTTTCTCTCAATGCCATATCAACATCGTCACCATGCATATGAAAAGAATTTATTTTTAATATGTGTTTTAGAGATGTGTCAACCTCATCTAAGGAACTGTCAAGTTTGCTATATATATATTTTAATTGTTTCTCGATTAGAGATCCATGATAAGGCATACCCTCGTGTAATTTTAAGTTATCCGGAACACCAACACCGCTTTCATAAGCCATTTGCCCACTAATAAAAATTAGATCACCAGCTTTTACTGCGAGAGGATAAATATTATTATCTTCTACTAAGTATTTTAATTTTGATGTCATAACTATTCCCCTTTACTTGTTGTTTAAAAAGCTGCACCTGTTGCGTTCTTACTAGTAAAACGTTGATAAATAATCATGATCAATAACAGTATTGCAGTTTGAATTACCATGAATGCCGCTAATCTTGCTGAATGCCTCTCCATCAGCATGAAAAAGACAACTGGCATAACTTCTGTCCCGTGACGGTATAAAAACATTACAGAAGAAAATTCTCTAATAAATAATATGAACGACATAAGCCATGCAGATACAATCCCTGGCTTTAATAGTGGGGTCAGTATCCTACGTGTTGACTGAAACCAACTTGCTCCATGTATTCGTGCCGATTGCTCAAGCTCCGGATGAATAGATAGGCGGACAGAGTATATTGTCCTGTATGCTAAATAAAAATAGGCGATAACATATGCAAAAATTATAATAAAAATTGTATTATAAATAGGTGTTTTTACAAATGCGAATAGCACCATCATACCGAAAACAGCTCCTGGTATTACAATTGGCAATAAAACCAACAGCCCCATAAATGCTTCAGCATTACGTGATCTAATTTGGGATAGAATTAATGCAAAAATCACAGAAATTGTTGCAGCAACCGAACAGGCGAATAAACTATTTTTTATTGCTCTTGCGGTAACATCATATTCAAAAAGAACAGTATTGAAGTTAGCCCAAGTGAAAAATTGCATGCTAAATGAACCTGTCCAGAATTTTTGAAGTGCTACAAGTATCAATGTCACAATCGGCATAACTACTGCAAAAATAATGTATGTTATTGCAAGAGTAAAAACGATCCACTTCCAGCGCCCAAGGGATATTTTCTTCGATTTGTAACCCTTACCTGTAACTGTTGTAAATTTTCTATTACCAAGTAATTTTCTTTGTATGATAATACCAATAGCTGCAATAAGAATTGCTATCATACCAAGTGCCGACGCTGCTGTTACATCTTGTGGCATATTATTCATTAGAGCCCAAATTCTGGTTGATAATACGTAATTACCACCAGCGGAGCCAAGCGCCATTGGTACTTCAAGAGTTCCGACGGACATAACAAATACAAGGATCATTCCCGATAATAATGCTGGCCCATTTACAGAAAGAGTAATTTTTCGAAGAGTATTCCAGTTACCAGCACCATGAATTCTAGCAATCTCTTCAAGCGTTGGATCCATCTGTCTAAATGATGCCACTGCATAGAGATACATAAATGGAGAGTAGAAAACAGACTGGATAAAAATCATTGAGCCGAGAGAGTAAATATCAGGTAGTAAAAATTCTGGAAAACCATGTTTGGTCAAGAACATGGAAATCATACCTGCGTTTGGTACAAAAAGAAGGCGCCAAGCAATGGCTCCTACAAACGCGGACATAAAAAACGGAATAACACAGAAAACCTCGATCGCTTTTACGCCCGGTACATCAGTTCTAGCATTGACCCACGCCAAAGAAACACCGATAACAGTCGCCCCAAACATTGAACCTGCAGAGAACATGAGTGTATTCCAAATATCTGATGCAATAGTATCAAGTTGAAGAATCCTCTCAAAACCAGCAAGTGTAAATATATCATTCTCGAAAAATGCAGCCCTTATTGCCATGGACGCTGGATATAATATGGCAACTAACATCAGCGCTGCAGTTATCCAAAAAAGAGATCTCTCGATTGATATATTCTTAATAAAGCTGTTTATGTAGGTGTTTTGAGTAGACAATGTCATATACTTCCATTCAAAAGACTATTGCTTTGTTTTTATTTACTTTTATTGAAACCTTATCTCCAACGACATATTCCTCATCGTCTGTAACAGATGCTTTTATGTCTGCAAATTCAGTTTCTATAATTAATTCAGACCTATCTCCTAAGTATTGAAAGGTTCTTATAACACCATCGATTGAATTTTCTTGGTCATCATTATTCCCTTTTTGAATAGATATCCACTCGGGCCGGAACAAAAGCACACCTCGCTCAGAGTCTGTATTGTGAGATAGTCTCGCTCTAATAATCTGTTCACTATTTTCATTTTTTAGAGATATTTTACACGAATTGGAGTCTTTTTGAATTATGTGACCTTCTATCATGTTTGCTGTTCCAATAAATTCACCAACAAACTTCGTCTTTGGGTTATTATACAAGCTCTTAGCTTGATCACTTTGCTCAATTTTACCATTATTCATCACTATGAGTTCATCACCAAGACCCATTGCTTCTGATTGATCATGTGTAACATATACAGCTGTAATACCAATTTCTGTTTGAATTTCTTTCAATAAGTAGCGCATTTGCTCTCTAAGTTTTGCATCAAGATTGCTAAGTGGCTCATCAAATAGTAATAATTTTGGTCGGCCCACAATTGCACGTGCTAGTGCTACACGCTGTTGCTGACCTCCTGATAAATCTGTAGCATTTCTTGTCCCAAGACCTTTTAACTGAACCATATCAAGAGCTTCTTCTACTCGACTAGCTAATAAATTCCTATCAAACTTTGACATTCTAAGTGGGAAAGCAATATTCTCGAAAACGCTCATATGTGGCCAAATTGCATATGACTGGGCCACCATTCCCATTCCACGCTTTTCAGCTGCTATAAAAATTTGCTCTTCATTATTGGAGATAGTCTCATCTTTGATGCTTATAATTCCATTATCAGGTTTTTCCAATCCACCTATACATCTCAATGTTGTTGTTTTACCGCAACCACTTGGACCTAGCAGTACAAACAGCTTTTTTTCTTCGATTTCAAAGCTTATATTATCTATTGCTTGGTGGTCGCCATATCTTTTTGATAAATTTTCGACTTTTAAAAATGCACTCATACTTCAGCTAATCCTATTAAACTTATACTTTACTAAAAAAATACATTGCTTTGCATAATTAAATACAAAGCAATGTATAATTTATTTCAGAGTTGATATGAATTATTAATTTACAAATAATGCTCCAAACTCTGCCTGTGCATTAGCAACAAGATCAGCATCCTTCACCATTGCCTCATAATCAGGAGCAAAGGCTGAGTCCATCAAGTCATCATTATTTGGTGTAACTGCACAGCTACTTGGAACACCAGCTCTTCCAGGTACACGTCCTTCATGATACTCAAATATAGTTTGACCTTCGTGACTTCTCAAGAAATCTAACCATAATTGTGCAGCATTAGGGTGTGGGGCGCTCGCAAATGCAGCAGAAGCTTGTTCTTGTAGCATTACGCCCTCAACAGGTGCGGCTGTTTTTATGAATGTTGCTCCTTGACTATGAAGCACACAAGCATCAGCTGATACACCTAGTATTGATACTGGTCGTTCACCAGACATCATCATATCTATTGATAGAGATGAAGTTGATGAAATTAATACATCCTGGTCAGCTAGTCGTTCCCAGTAATCATCAGGAAGTTTACCACTTTTTTTCATATAGTCATAAACTAGAGCTACAGACTGTTGAAGTGAACCATCAAGTATGCTCATTTTACCTTTTAATTGCGGATCAAGAAGATCCATCCAGCTATTAATTTCAAGATCTGGTAGTGCGTTACTATTCCACATTGGCACAAACATATACATATCAGATGTCCAATATGGTACATTATTTAACCCAATTTTTTCTGGTAGTTTCATCTCTGCGTAATTAGGCGAATTATAAGCCATGATCAGGCCTCTATCTACAGCATCCATGAACCAGGTAATTGCAGGCATTGTTGTCACATCACCTGAAATTGGAACCCCTTCACTTGCCTCAGCTTCCAGTCTTGCAATTGTACCGGGTGTATTTCTGATTTCAAATTTTACTTCAAAATCGTCATCTAGGCACCAATACTTTTTAAAACCTTCGCTATGAGCTTTAGTAGTTTCTGGTGTCTCATATATACTCGCCACAACCAGTAACTCACCCTCTCTATTAGCTTGAGCAACCCTTGGGTCAGCACATCTCTCTTCATCTACCTCAATAATCCATGCGCCTGGCGCTTTTGCAAGACTAGACGTAGTTGTTAAACCTAGCAAGAACACACTGAAGACCAATAAGGAGGGCACTGCTAATAATTTAGTAATTTTATACATTAGAATAATTTCCTTTCATTGGTTAATGCAACCAATCTCAGAATTTAATAAAGTAAAAAATCAATAATCGATGGTTAATCTACTTGTTTCGATTATAGCTTCTGCTGTAATTTCAATCTTACATTTTGGAAAACCTAATCCAGAGATTTGCAGAAGTGTACTTGCAGGTCTATTATTTTTGAAGTATTTGAATCTTTCATCAGACACCCCATAATATTCCTGCAGATCTAGTACATATGTTTTAGAAGTTACTACATCGTCAAATGTTGCACCGACATAATTTAAACAGATACCGATATTCTCGCATGTTTGTCGCAGTTGATCGCGCATATTATCACTCTCAACAGAGCCGTCTGGCAATCTCGCTGTCTGCCCCGCTAGATAAATGAAAGTTCGAGATTCATCGATGTTCAATGTTATTGGAACGTATAAAAGTTCTCCATCTGGACATTGATCGGTTTTTTGAACCCGTTGCCAGACGTTTTCTGGACTTAGAAACTTCCTTTTTAACATAAAACTACTCCTAGAACATAATTACTTATTAAATAAAAAATTGGTTAACTAATGTAATCACGAATCATTTTTATTGTCAAAAATTCAAGTTCGATTTATCCACAGGATAGTTATTATTACCGAATTTTATAATTGATCTTACGCGCGCAAAACGGTTATGTTCAAGGGTTTTACACAGAAACTATGCTATTTAATATTATATGTAGTTTTTTGGATAAAATATTTTAAACCAGTTCTATCAATAGGTGTTTAATATGCAATTTAAATATTTCCTCTACATAAGTTTTATTTTTCTCTTACAAATAAATCCTGCAACTTCAGCATGTCCTGATATTGATAATTTGAAAGTTGCCGAAAGCTTTGGTGTTCAAATCTGCGCGATGCCAAATGTAGATCAAAAATTCGTTGATCATGCAAAAAATGTTATGGATAAGCTCATAGACTACAACGACGATGGTTTGGTTGATAATCAAGCTGTCGTTGATAAAGTTATCACTACAGGCAGTGTTTATGCTGTTTTCAAAAGTGGAAGGGGAGAACGTAAATTCGAAGATGTATTTTGGTCAGAAGAAGTCTACGACGAATTTATGCCTATTTTCAAGAAGAAACGCTGGGATTGTGAAGGGGAAGACGAGGATAAGTGTATGCATGCTGTTGAAAGCAAGTACGGAACTTTCCTAGCCGTATTTACAAATGAGATGAATCTTAGTGGAAATGGATGGGACCCAACTATCGAAGAAGGGCTGCACCTGCTAACTCATATGGGATATGCTCATGTGTATCCTGAAATTTTTGGACAAAATAAAGATTCCCAGATTGCAAAATTAATGGACGTAGCAAGAGGTGGATATTTTGAAAAAGCTCGAAGAAATTATCCACACGGAGCTTACTATACATACGATGACCGGAGCTGTACTTATTCATGTCAAATAACAGAATTTACATATTGGGCAATCACATCTCTCAGAGGTCAGCAAGAAGCCAGGGATAGAGAGATCAGAGAGGAGTGGAAACTATCCACGCCAAATAAGATGCAGGAAATAGCGCCAGATTTGGTAACTTTACTGTCTGATAGTAAATACGGTATATACTTTAATTAATAAATAAAATCACTTTATAGGTGCCATAACCTTGAGAGAGTTTGAACGTTTATATAGCTTTGATTTTTTGCGAGCATTTGCAATGATGCTTGGGCTTGCTATTCATGCTCCTCTTATTTTTTATTTTCCTGATGCTGCCAAAGAATTGGGTATCACCGATATATCCCCTGCTGAAAGCTGGATTTACTTAATATTGGAGTTCATAACAATTTGGAGAATGCCACTATTTTTCATGCTTGCTGGTTTTTTTTCTATATTAGTTATTGAGAGGAAAGGTCTCAATAAATTTATACAAGATAGATTTATTAGAATTGGTATTGCTTGTGTTTTTTTTGCAGCATCACTTGATTTACTTGATGGTAATCTTGATTTTACCCTAGATCATTTATGGTTCTTATATTACCTAATGCTTTTTATTATCTTATTATCGTTACAGTGCGCTTATCCAAAATTAAAGCATTTAATAACATCAAAACTGACAATTAAAGGGGTAATAAAGACATTCCTTTCCATGCTTCTATTGATACCTCTATCGGTACTGTTCAGCGGCACATGGCAACCTTTATCTTTTTTTCCACCCAGTACTTATTTTGATATAGATATCGGCGCTGTTGTTTATTATTTTTCTTTCTATTTTCTTGGCACAATTTTGTATTCTAACCAAGAATTCTTTAGGCTCATAGACAGTCGCATTATCATAATTATCAGTGGATTGCTATCGATTATAGTTTTTTTTCTATATCTTCGGATTAACGACTATATGTTTCGAGTAGGCAATGAAGAGTTATATTTTCTATTCTCGGGTGAGGAGGCTTTTCATGATATAGAATTGAATCCGATAATAGTTTTTATCAATAACCTAATCAAACAACTGAATACCATATTATGGATTGTTTTCCTCATGTCTATATCAAGGCGGTATATTACCTCAGATAGCAAAATATTAAGATGGTTTGTTGAATTATCTTATCCTGTTTACATACTACACCTTACGCCAATAGTGCTCGTAAGTGCCGAACTATATAAAGCAGGCTTTGATCAGTTTCAGATTTTCATTATCTCTATCTTAATTGGTTTTTCTATCTCGGTTATTCTTTATTATGCTGTCATAAAATTTTCTCCCTTGAACTGGCTCCTGAATGGGTATAAGAGGTCTTACTTTAAGATTAGATACTTGAAAGATTGAGATAAATTACCATCTCTAAAATTATGAATAACAAAAGTGAAATCAGAGAATACCGTCGGGAGAAAAAGAAGCTCTCTCATATAAAAAAACGAAAGGGTAGACTCGATCCAAGAACCGGGCGTCCCGGTAAGAGAAAATAATCTTTTCAACTCACATGTTTTTTTAATATTTTCTTTGTTGTTTCAGAGTTTCTAATTTTAGACTTTATAGAATATAATACAGCCGCTGCTTTTTTTCTTGTTTCACCTTCATCAATTATCGGAGCAGGATAATTATACATGCCTTCAATGATTTTCCATGGCTCATGAATATATTCTACGGGACAATTTTGCAGCTCTCTAACCCATTTTTTTATAAAAATACCATCTTTATCTTGATCATAGCTTTGCTTGATTGGGTTATATATACGGATTGTATTTATTCCTGTAGTTCCTGATTGCATTTGTATTTGTGAGTAGTGTATTCCAGGCTCATAATCTGTGAAGATATTTGATAAATGATGTGCAAATTTTCTCCAATCCATCCATAAATTATTACTTGCGAAACTTACTAGCATTGCCCTCATCCGAAAGTTAATCCAACCAGTATTTATCAGAGAGCGCATGCATGCATCGATTAGTGGAAAGCCAGTTTGGCCCTCTTGCCACGCATGATAGAGGTCTTCATTAAAATATCCATCTCTTATATCGTTGTACGCATCATGTAGATTCTGATTCTCGATATTAGGTTGGTCTTCAAGCTTTTGAATAAAGTGTGATCTCCATCTGAGACGATTTTTGAACGCATTTATGGAGCGAAGATTCATATTATTTGCGTAATCTTCACCATCTTTAAAAGCGTTAATGGCAGTTTTTGTGTAATAGAAAATTTGCTTAAGAGAAATATTACCAAAAGCAAGGTATGTAGATAATCTCGAGCATGTCTCGTGAGAGTGCGTTGGGGACGAAATATTTTTAGAATAGTCAAGCGATCTTAATTTGAGGAAGCTATTCAATACATTTTGTGCTTCTCTCTCCCCACCACGTTGTCTGTAGGGACATTCAATAGATTTTATACCTAGATCATCTGCACTTGGTAGAGTTTCAGATAATATATCTATGCTATTTAATTTATCGGGTTTCTCGTATGGGATTTTTTCCATCTCTTGATAAAACATGCTGGTCCATAATTTTCTATCATTTAATCCTCGAAATACTCCGTTGACGTGAATTTCGTGCCACTTTATATTTTTGGAGGTAAATAGTCTTTTAAGTTTGAGGTCTCTTTGGTAAGTCCAGTTATTCCAAGTTTCCTCGTGGGACCAAATATTTTCAACGGCGTGTTCTTTGATCAGGTTTGAGAATACCTGCTCAGCATTACCAACTCTGATAATCAATTCTTGTCCTAAATTTTTAAGTGAAAAATTTAAATCCCTAAGAGAGTCAATCAAAAATTCATAATGCCTATCACTTAAATCTGGTTGCTGCCATAGATCTGTCTCAATAATGTAAAGGGGAATTATTTTATTTAATTTCGAAGCTCGAAATAAAGGTTCATGATCATGGACCCGAAGATC
>MDTD01133023.1_pt1 | contig 19058 bp, 16 predicted proteins | sample 811221 | NCBI WGS metagenome assembly MDTD01 (sample SAMN05326646, study PRJNA326480) | marine metagenome | isolation source: seawater | place: Pacific Ocean: South West | collected 2011 | reverse complement strand
TATTTCATCTTCTAAGTTTATCTTAAAAGTATTTTTTTCTTTATCATATAAATTGCTAATAAAATTAAATGAGTTTTTAGCATAAAGGTTTGATGCAGAGACTGGTAACTTATTTAAAATATTAGATTCACCCATAATTTTTACGCCCTCAACATCAACAATCTGATCAACTTCCGTTAATTCTGTGTTTCCTCCTTGTATTGCTGCTAAATCATAAATTACTGATCCATTTTGCATAACATCTATCATATCTTTTTTAATTATAACTGGTGCTTTTTTTCCAGGAATCAGAGCAGTGCAGATAACTATATCAATTTTCTTTAAAGTTTCTTTTAATAATTCCTCTTGTTTTTTTTTAAAATCTTCTGAAGCTTCTTTTGCATATCCACTTTCGGTTTCTAGATTTTCTGCACCTTCCACTGTCAAAAATTTACCCCCTAAACTTTCAACTTGTTCTTTGGATGCGGCCCTAACGTCAGTAGCAAAAACAATTGCCCCCATTCTTTTTGCGGTTGCTATAGCTTGCAAACCTGCAACACCAGCACCAACGACTAAAACTTTTGCGGCTGAGATTGTGCCTGCAGCTGTCATCATCATAGGTATTGCTTTCTGAAAATAAGCAAATGAGTCAATTACTGCTTTATAACCAGCTAAATTTGCTTGTGATGATAAAATATCCATTGATTGAGCTCTTGTAATTCTTGGTAATAACTCTAGGGAAAAGCATTTAACATCTCTTGATATTAAACTTTTTAATTTTTTTTCATTTAGATAAGTATTTAAAACTCCAATTAAAATCTGGTTTTTGTCAAGCTTACTTAAATGATCTTCATCTGGAATATTTAATTGTAAAATTATATTTGATTTTGACAATACTTCATCACTTGTAAAAGTTTTTGCACCTTCATTTTCATAGTCTTCATTTTTTATGCCTAAATGTGATGCATAATTTTTACATATATAAACGTCTAATCCCAATGATTTATATTTTTTTACAATCTCTGGAGTTACTGCAACTCTTTTTTCGTTAACCAAGTTTTCTGATATAGAACCAATAATCATTTTACAAAAGAAATATTGCCATTAAAATAAGAACAACAACAACAGCAACAGAACCCCAAAGAACAAATTTGGTAAAATTATTCCACGTATTCTTATGACTTTCATTGTCCATAAATTATTTTTGTCTAGCTTTGAACTTGGGATTTTTTTTATTTATTATATATACCCTGCCTCTTCTACGAACTAACTTCGAATTAAGATCTCTTTTTTTAAGTGACTTTAGTGAGCTTGCTATTTTCATAAATTTTTTACTTAATAAACGATCTTATATAATCTTTCAAACTTATTTTTCCATATCTACGATTTATTTTGGGGCTCGATGATATATTGGTCAATGCAGATGCATATCTTTCACCAGATCTTGAGGGTAAAAACTTTATTTTACATTTAAACATTTTAGCAACTTCTAATATCGTGTAAGACTTTTTATTATAAATACTATAGTAAGCATTATTATTTTTTTTCCATGCTTCATAACATACTTTGACTGTATCAGACACATGGGTAAAACTTCTAGATTGTGATCCAGGTCTAACTACTGTTAAAGGTTTACCCAACTTATATAATCTCTCAAAAATGCCAATTACGGTTGCCATTTTTCCTTTTTGTATTTGTTTAGGGCCATAAACGTTATAAAAGAAAATTATCTCATAGTTTAAATTAAACCATTTTTTTAAATTTTGTAATAATTCCAAATTTTTTTGTTTAGTAAAAGCATAAGGAGAAAGATCTTTATCTTTTCCATAATTACCCAAACTTGCAGAAGTGGCTGAATAAACTAATTTAATTTTATTATCTAGACAAAATTTAAATACTTCTTTGCTACCTAAAGAATTAGAATTAAAGCATTCATGAAAATTATTAAAACTTTGATATATTCTAGAAAATTCACCAAAGTGAAAAATCACTTTTGTTTTATTCTTATAAATTTTTAATTTTGAGTTTATTTGACTAGTATTGCCTTTTATATACTTAACTCTATCAGATTTGATATGATTTTTAGAGGTTCCTGATGAATAATTGTCTAAACTTATAATTTTATTTTTAGTTTTAGATAAGAGTAATTTAATCAAATTAGAACCAATGAAACCAGCTCCACCAGTCACAATAATAATTTTTTTCATTTGGATATAGCCTGGCAATGTCCTACTCTTCCATGCCTTAAGACAAAGTACCATCGGCGCAGTAAGGCTTGACTTCCGAGTTCGGAATGGGATCGGGTATTTCCCTTACGCAATAATCACCAGGCATCTGACTTATAGAGGTTAAAAAAAATATGTAAACTAAAAAAAAATATTATTTTATGTAATATTTTGTACAATTATTTGTATATACAGATTTATTTTATTAATGAAAAAAATATTAGTTGTACTCCCTGACCGCAACCTAAAAAACAACATAAATCTATTAGTTATAAATCTAAACAAAAAATTTAATAAACATTATATTGCTGTTATTGGTGACTTTGAAAATAATAAAACAATAAAAATTAATAATAAATAAAAATATAAGGGTATTTTACAAAAAAATTAGAAAAAAAATGTATGATTATTTAAGGTTTTAAAAAGTTTTATAAAAAAATAGTGTTTAAGATAAATATTTAAAAATTGTAAATGATAAAAAAAAAAAAAAATATAATTCTAATATTAATATTTGGGATTATTTTATTTATTAGCTACAAAAATTATATATTAAATAATGGCTTTGGATCTGGGGACGATATAAGTAATCTTATATTTATCGGCAAAGCTGATAGTTCTTTAGTTGAGACTTTTAGATCTTCATATTTCAACCCAACAAATATCGCAAGACCTATTTCAACACTTTTGAAAGTATTAACTTTTAAAATATTTCAAGAGAATTTAATTTTATACAATTTAACCAGCTTTTTTACTTGGATTACAATTATTTTAATATTGAGCATTTCAGTAAAAAAAATTTTTGGTAATATTACTAGATTAATCTTTATTATACTGGGAAGTTTTCCTTTTTTTTCGTCTATAATTTTTTTTGAGAACTATCTTTTTACTTCATATATGGCTTCGATACTTTTTTGGTCAATTTCTTTACTTTTTATGATTAAGTATTCAGAAAAAAAAAGCACATCAAATTTAATTTTAGGAACTTTATTTTTAATATTGTCTATTTTAACTTTAGAGTATGTAATTCCATTGTTGATATTAAATTTATTAATACCAATAATTAATTTTTATAAGTCTGATGTTCAAAAAAAATATAATTTAAAATCAATTTTTAAAGAGCATAAGTTTATACAGATAATATTGCTTGTTATATTATTATTTTTAATATTTAAATTTTTATCAGTCAGAATTTTCTTTAAAAATGAAAGCGTTTATGGATTTACTTTTAATGGTTTAGATTCTTTTTTGCAAAGTGCTTATTTTTTTATAATGATTATTGTAGAACTGCCAATATTACTTTTTAAAACATTATTTTATATTTCAGAAATTAAATATGCATTAATTTTTTTTATGCTTTTAATTTTTTATTTGTACTTATCAAAAACCCAAATTAATTATGTACCTATTAAATTACACAAAAACTATTTTTTCTACGCTTTTATTTTAAGTCTAATCAGTTGCTTAATAATTTATTTTTTATCTTTTTATCCCGCAACATCTTACGGTTACTACAACAGAATGACATTACCTAGTTTTATTTTATTAACTATTTTAATCAGTGTTATCTTTCAAAAAATGATTGCCTCAAAAAAGTTAGTAAATATTTTTTTTATTGTTGTAATTTCATTTTTATGGTTAAGTTCATTAAACATTCAAATAGATAATTTTGTTAAATCGTGGAATATAAGAAAAGATATTTTAAATAAAGTTTCAGAACAAACAAAAAAAGTTGAAAATTTCACTGATAAAATATTAATTTTAAACGCACCTTACTATCTATCTAATAATTATAACAATGAACCAGTTTTTTTTACAACTTGGAATTTAAGGTCACATTTTTATTTATTAAATAAAAAAAAGGTATTGGCTTGGCCGATATCTCACAGAATATTAAGTGATAAAAATTATTATCCAAGCCATAATATAAATAATTTTTATCAAGTTATTAAAAATAAAAAATTCTTGTATTTGGAGATTTCAGAAGGAAATGAATTAAAAGTGTATAATTTTTCTGATTATGAAGAATTAAAAGTTTATTTTGAAAAATTAAAAAAAAGAAAAATCAATAATCACGATTTAATATTTAGAGAAAAAATTAGGAATAAACTAATTAGTTTTGTAAAAAGTACAAAATAGGTTTAAGATTTGATAGTTTTCAATATATTTTTGATATTCAAGATAACTACGAATTACTATTTTTGCTTTTTATTGACCAAATCAATATTCCTACAGGGTAGAAAATTATTATACTGATCCAATTATTAAAAAAATTTCCACTAGGAGCGAGAGGCCATAATGAAATAATTAAAGCTATAAATAAACATATCTGAAAATCGTTATATTTTAAATTTTTAGTACTACTAAAAAAATTTGCTAATGTATGCTTTATCATTATAAATAATATTAAAATAAATAAAGAAAAAACTGTAAAAAATCCAATTATTCCATGTTCAGATAATAGCTGGAAATAAATATTATGTGGATGCGTTGAGCATGAATTTTCTGAAACTAAATATTTGTCTTCTGAACATAATAATCTGAAATTTTTGTGTCCCACTCCAAATATAGGGCTATCAGAGAACATCCGGTAGGCTGAAATTATGTGCTCTTGATGTGTTTTTGAAAAAATATATATCTTACTGTTGTCGTACTTCTCTAAGCTTGGCTTGTACATATCGTAAATTGTATTATCTATAATCCTTTTTTTTGCATCTAAATTTACAAAAGATAACAGAAAAATAACGAAAGCTGAGGCTGCAAATAAAAACAATCTAGTTTTCTTATAATTAATAGAACTGAAAATAAATATTAAGGCAGCAAGATTTATGAAAAAAAAAGCAGTTCTTTCTCCACTTAAAAAAACAGCAATATCAGCAAGTATAAATAATAAAAAACTTAAATATTTTAAATTTTTAGAAATATAATTTTTTTCTGAACAGAAAATAATTACAGCAAAGAATAAGGGCATTAACCTACTTAAATAACTTCCATATACAAGCTCATCCCCAAATAAACTGCTTATTCTGGGACCATGATGTAATTCAAAGCCTATTATATTAAATTTAAAATAGTACTGAAAAAACCCATCAAAGATTAAAATAAAAAAACATATAAAAATTGAATAAAAGATTTTTTTTAATAAATAATTGTCGTTTTCTAATATATACCAAGCACATAAACTAAAAACACCAAATCTAAAATAAAAAAAAGAATTTTTTAAAGAGAAAATTATATCTTCAGAAATAGTAATTGAATTTACAACTAAATATAACCAAAAAAAAATGAATAATATAAATGGCTTATACTTAAAATATTTAATTAAGTTTCTATTCAAAATACAATTGATTAAAAATAAAATTGAACAAATAGATACTGCTAAATCGCTAAGCAATGGACCTGAAATCAAAAAAAAAGGTATGAGTACAATCAATATAGATGGAATCTTGATAAATATATATCTTTGAGTGGTTAAATTATACATCAGTTGTAAAAATATAACTTATACTAGTATAATTAATCCTAGTAAATCTATATGATTAGTTTCACGAATTTCATATTTTATATATAAATAAGATATTTATGAAATTAATCTATATAAACCTCATTATTTTAAGCGCAGTTTTTTTTTTAAACTATTATTTTAGATTTAAAATTTCTTATTTATTAAATATTCTAGATAAGCCCGATCGTAGAAAGAAATTACATTTAAACATCGTACCGTTAAATGGAGGTGTTTGGTTTTGGGCATTTTTAATAACACTTATTTTTGAATATATTTTTTTTGAAAATTTAATATCTAGTGATTTAGCAATAGTTGTATTTGCATCAGCTGTAATGTTTATGGTGGGTTTTATCGATGATAGAAAACCAATAAATCCTAATTTAAGACTTATAATTTACTTTCTTATTTTTTTCTTTTTTTGTGAATTTAATAAAAATTTTAAACTTAATATAATTTTTTTTGAGAGTGTAGAATTTGATATACAAACATCATTCTTATCATCTATAATTTCTGCATTTTGTCTTACAGCATTTGTAAATTCCATAAACCTCATTGATGGTATAAATTCTCTGGCCAATTCTTATCTAACGATAATGTTAGTATTTTTGTTTATAATTTTTCCTGAACACCAAGCTATTATTATACCTTTAATAATTTTTTTAATATTAAACTCAATTTTAATATTTAATAGTAGTTATTTTCTTGGAGACTCTGGCTCAATAGGTATCTCTACTTTTTTAGGAATGTATGTGATATATATATATAATATTAATCTTAGCAGTAATAATATTCTTCTTCACGCTGAAGATATATTTATATTAATGGCTTTCCCTGGATTGGATATGATAAGAGTTTTCGTCTCAAGAATATTGAATAAAGAAAATCCCTTTGAAGGTGGAAGAAATCATTTGCATCATTATTTGATAAACAAACATAAGTTACATATAACACTTTTATTGTATATAACATTTGCATTTTTTCCATCTTTTTCAAATTTTATATTAAAAAATTATGCATCATGGAATTTTTTGATTTGTTTAATTTTGTACATTTCTTTGTTGAAATATGCAACGCATGATAAGATAAATAAAATATGAATATAAGTGCTATAATTACTTATTATAACGAAGAAAATAAAATTTTAAATACATTAGAATTTATAAAACAACAGTCAGAAATTTTAACAGAAGTAATTTTTATTAATTCTAGTTCATCAGATAATACACGTAATCTTATTGATAGGTTTATTGTTAAAAACGAATTACAAAAAAAATTTAAAAACATAAGCTTTGATACCGAATTTCCATCAGATAGCAGTAATTTAGGTATAGAATTATCAAATTGTGAATACATTTTTTTTTTAGATTGTGGGCTTGAGTTTGATAAAAATTTTTTAAATAAACAAATTAATCATATAAAAAAAAATATTGATGCTGTTTTTGCCACTACAGTTATGACTGGATATGGTCCCTTAGATGTGGCTAATATTTCACAAAGTTATGGATTTGGTAAAGAAAATGTAATTTTGCCTGGGTCTTTAATTAAGAAAGATGTTTTTTCTAAAGTTGGTAATTTTTATAAAAGCAGGTCATTTTATGATGTTTTATGGAAGAAAAAAGTATTTTCAGAAATTAAGTATTCAATAAATAGAGAAGATAAATTAATTTATAAGAAGCCAGTTTATGGATTAAATCTATTTGATGTTTTTTATAAAAATTATAAATATTCTGAAGGACCAATCAATATATTAAAAAATAAAACTTCTTTAATTTATATATCATTGTTTATTTTATTTTTATTTACAATGACATTTAGTTTGAAATTATCTTATTTTTATTTAATTTCTTATTTTGTAATAAGACAAATAATTCCTTTTTTTAAATCTGGTAGAAATTATAGTTACTTAAAAAAAACTAACATTTTTTACATTTTTTTATCTGGTCTAATGATAGATGTGGGAAAATTAGTAGGATTTTTTAAAAGTTTGATTAGTTTAGCTAACTATAAAAATATATTATTCACTTTTTTAGTATTAGTTTTTTTATCTTTTTTTTCACCGATCTATTCATTGTTAGGCAGTAAGTTAGTAATTATTGATGAAAAAGTAAAATCAGAAACTGCAATAGTTATGTCTGGTATGGGTGAAGCAACATATTTTAATCCTGACTTTCAACAAAGATCTATCATTGCTAAAGATTTATATAGTGAAAAGCTTATAAAAAATTTAATAATTGTATCTGGCAAAACCCAAACAATTCATGAGGCAAAACTAATAGAAGTAATATTAACAGGTTATGGTTTACCGAAAAAATCACTTAAAATTATGAAAGAATATCCAAATAGTACTTATGATGCTATAATTAAAATTAAAAATATTTTAAAAGATAATGATAGTAATGAAATATTATTTCTAACTTCACCATATCATAGTTTAAGAACAAAATTAATTTGGAATAAAAATATAAGTAATAAGAAAATTATTTTTCCAGAAACTACAGAATCTTTAGATAAAAAGAAAATAAGATTTTTTTCCAAGTTTGAAGATATATATGTCATATTTTATGAGTATTTATCAATTATTTATAACTTTATATTAGGAAGATTATAAATTATTAAATTTTATTCCATTTAAATCTTTGGATGAAATTAAATACTTAGTTGATTTTGGCCATTTAATTTTTAAATTTTCATCATTCCAAATTATCGTTACTTCTTTATTTGGGTTATAAAAATTAGAACAAATATATTCTACTTTTGCGTCTTTAGTTAAAGTCATATATCCGTGCGCAAAACCATTTGGAATAAAGATTTGTTTTTTATTACTTTCAGAAAGAACAATAAAAAAATGTTTGCCGTAATGTTTCGATTTTTTTCTAATGTCAACTACAACATCAAAGATTTTTCCTTTTACCACTCTTAAAATTTTCATTTGAGACGAAGGATATTTTTGATAATGCAGACCTCTTAGAGAATTTTTTTTTGAATATATAAAATTTATTTGCTTAGCTATAAACTTATTGTTTATTTTTTTCTTAAAAATTTTTTCGTTGTAAATTTCAGAAAATTGTCCTCTTTTATCATCATATTGGTCAGTTTTAAATATTATACAGCTATCAAAAATTTTTTTATAAATTTTCATTTAATTTACTGAGCAAACTATCAAAATAGTAATTATTTTTATAAGAATTATTAACAATTTGTTTTCTATTTAATATTTGTTGTTTGTAACACTCATACTCAATTGATCCTATTAAAGTTTTATATTTAGTCTCATATTTAAAAATATTAATGCAAGTTTTTAAATAATCTTCGTGATTTCCAGCATCATACCAATTTTGAAATTTATTAAGTTTCATAATCTTTAATTCGTCTTTTTTAATTAATAAATTATTCAGATCTGTTATTTCAAGTTCATTTCTATGAGATGGTTTTAATCTTTTCGCATAATTTATTACAGTATTATTAAAAAAGTAAATTCCTGTGACAGCATATTTTGAAACAAATTTTTTTGGTTTTTCTATAATTTTAATTAATTTATTTCTTTTTGTTTTAAGAACACCGTACTTATTTGGATTTCTAACTTCTTTCACAAAAATAAATTGATCAGGAGACTTGCTCGCGTTAGTAAATAAATTTTCTATACCTTTTCCAAAAAAAATATTATCTCCTAAAATTAAACACAGATTTTTACCTTTTAAAAATTTTTCGGCTAAAATTAAACCTTCTGCTATTCCGTTTGGATATTTTTGTATCTTGTATTTAATTTGAATTCCAAAATTTTTACCATTTCCAAGTAAATTTTTATAATGCTCTAGATGGTTAGGTGTTGAAATAATTAATATTTCTCTAATTCCTGACATTATTAAATTAGACAATGGGTAATAAATCATTGGTTTATTAAATATAGGAAGTAATTGTTTGGATGTAACTTTTGTCAAAGGGTGTAATCTTGATCCAAAACCACCAGCTAAAATTATTCCCTTTCTTTCTCTCACCTCAGATTTCTCCTTAAATCGTTTTTCCAATTGATTAAATTATTTTTTAATATTTTTTGTAATTTTATAGTGCTTAAAGTTGAATTTAGAGGTCTTTTGGCCTTGGATTTGATCTTGTAAGTTTTTATTGGTTGTATCTCATTATTTGTTTTTAAAAATTTTTTTAAATATAAACCAACTTGATATCTATTTGATGGTTGACCTGTTGCTAAATTAAATGTTCCATGTGGGAAGTTTCTTTTTTTATAAAAACTAATTATTTTTAATAAAATACTTGTTACAAATCTAACGCTTGTTGGGCTTCCAAATTGATCATCGGGTAAAAAAATAATTGTTTTTTTTTTCATTTGTTTGGTCAATTTATATATAAAATTATTTTTCTTACGAATATTGTACAACCATGAAACTCTTAAAATTATATGTTTACAATTAATTTTTCTAATAATTTGTTCTGCTGTTAATTTTGATTTACCATAATAGTTTAATGGTTTACATATTGACTTTTCGTTATAGGGACCTTTCTTTCTACCATTAAAAATATAGTCAGTTGAAAAATGGATTAGTAGAATATCATTAATTTTACAAATCTTTGCTAACATTTCAACAAAAAGAACATTGGTTTGTTTACACAATTTTTTATATGTTTCAGCTTTATCAACATTTGTAAAAGCTATACAATTGATAATCATTCTAGGTTTATGCTTATCTATAATTTTTTTTACAGAATTAAAATTACTTATATCAAAATTATGATTTTTTTTTCTATTTATATGAATTGATTTTATTCTTTTTGAAATTTCACTTCCTAATTGACCATTGCTACCAAAAACCAGAGTCTTCATAAGTTATAAATATTTCTTAACATAATGGTCAATTATTTTATTAAGACCACTATTTAAACTAATTTTTGGTCGCCAATTCAATTTTTTTATTTTATTTGCGTTAATTGCATATCTAAAGTCATGCCCAGGTCTATCTTTGACAAATGTTATCAAAGAATTATATAAATTTCTACGAGGATATTTTTTATCAAGTATTGAACAAATTTTTTTTGTTAAGTCTAAATTATTTATTTCACTATAACCACCAATATTATATTTTTCAAATTTTTTTCCTTTTTCTAAAACTTTAAAAATTGCATCACAATGATCATCTACATAAATCCAATCTCTTACATTATTTCCTCTTCCATAAATTGGAATTTTTTTATTTAAAATTGCATTTCTAATAATAGTAGGTATTAGTTTTTCTTTATTTTGATATTTACCATAATTATTTGAACAATTAGTCAGGAAAAATGGTAGACCATAGGTTTTTGAGAAACTTCTCAAAATTAACTCACATGCTGCTTTACTTGAAGCATAAGGATTATTTGGCATAATCGGTGAAAATTCATCAAATGGTTTTTCATTATATTTTAACGATCCATAGACTTCATCAGTGCTTATGTGTAGGAATTTGAATTTTTTTTTTGAATTTGCATTTAATTTTAAATAGTAATCCCTCAAAGCTGTAATGAATTCAATAAAATCTAAGCAATTATTTTTAAAGAAATATCTTGGATTATTAATAGATCTATCAACATGACTTTCAGCTGCAAAGTTTACAATCGTTAATATTTTATATTTATTTAATAATTTTTTAATCTGATCTTTATTATTAATATTTAATTTATAAAAATTATAATCTTTTATTTTTTTTAATTTTTTTATCTCATTTTTGTTTGCGGCATATTTTAATGTATCTAAATTGAAAATTTTGTATTTTTTTTTAAGGCATTTTAATATAAAATTAAATCCTATAAAACCTGCCCCACCTGTAATTAAAATTTTTTTTTTCACTGTTTATTTATCTATTGCGTAAATATCATGATACATCTTTTCATATTTAAAATAATTTTTTTTAAATGAAAAATTGTTTTCCACATATTTTTTGGCAGTTTTTCCCATTTTTTTTCTTAATTTTTTTGATTTAATTAACTTAATTAAACAATTTTCTAAATCTTTTTTGTTATTTTTTGTGAATAGATATCCATTTTTTCCATTAATAATTATTGGTGATGTGATAAATTTTAAATTAGTAACAACACAAGGTAGACTACAAGACATGGCCTCTAACAACGAATTTGGCATACCCTCTGTTGTAGATGGTAGAACAAATATATCACTATGATTATAATGTTTTTTCATGTTTCTATCATGATCTATGAATTTTAATTTATTCAATATATTTTTATTTTTTGCGTCATTAAAAATATTTTTATAAATATCTTTTTTGGACAGATAATAATCAAATTTTTTTTTACCAACAAAAATTAAATGACAGTTTTTTTTTTGTAAAATATTTAACCATGCTTTATATAGTAATAATTGGTTTTTAATTTTAGAAAAAAAACCAACACATATAATCTTAGGAATTTTATTTTTAACTTTATTTTCTTTTTTAAATTTGTTTGTGTCTACCAGATTAGGTATATATTTATAATTAAATTTCTTAGTAATAAACTTATTTTTTGACTTAAAAAAAATCGGGGAGATACAATGTATTAAGTCAACTTTAAGTAATAAATAATACATAAACTTGTTATTGATTCTCAGTGTATTTAGATCATCCTCAAGGTATCTTGTTGGGGTATAGATAATTTTTTTTTTTAATAAAATTCCCATAATAATTAAAATTAATATTCTTTTAGTACCACCTCTTAAATGAAGCACATCAAAACTATTTCTTATAGCAAAAAAATAAATAATTAATTTAAAAATCGATTTTAAAATTAAAATATTATTATATTTTTTTATTCTGTAAACTTTTTTAATTCTAAATGAAACTTTATCATCAAATAACTTTGAAAAAGAAATTACACTAAAATTTATTTTATTTTTTAAATTATTAATTATATTTTCTTGCTGTATGGCTCCACCAGCAATTTCAGGATTATAACCGCCTAAGCAAACAAGAACTCTCAATTTTTTTTTCATTTTGAATTTAAAATTACTAAGGTTGTATCATTTTTTAATAGATCTCCAATTTTACTTAATTTTATTATTCTTAAACTTTTCAATTTATTCTTAATTATTTTTAATGCAAAAAAAGGACCATAAATTTTATTAAATATATCTTTGAAACTTTTAATCTCATAATAATCATGAAGAACAATTATGCCGTTTTTATTCAAACAATTTAATGAATTTATGATATCTTTTAATACTTGATTGATAGTATGGTTACCATCAATAAATATTAAATCATAATTTATTTTATTTTTATTAAAAAAATTATCTGATCCACTTTTTATAAATTTAATTTTATTAAAGACTTTATTTTTAATCAGAATTTTTTTTGGTGAAAAAATTTTGTTATCATTTGCATAACGATTTATTTTATTCACATCATAAATATCTACTGTATCTATAGAAGTATTTTTTAAGTTATTATAGCTTTTAGCACATGCCATTGAATTCAAGGAGTGTCCTAAGTGTGTTCCGATCTCAAGTATTTTTTTTGGTTTGTAAAAACTAATTAAAAAAAAAAACAATTTTTGATCCTTAATATTTACTCCTCCAGAGTTGCTTGCAAAATATATTTTTTTTTGTTTTTTTTTAAATTTTATCCATAGCTTTACAATTTTTTTATTTGACAAAATTTTTTTAATTTTTTGTTCACTGAGATTTTTAAAGTTTATTTTTTTTTTTATTTTCGTGTAATAGGAAAAAATGCAAAAAAAAGTTAAAAATATTTGAATTAATAAATACCAAAATTTTTTAAATATTTTGATCATTAATTTAATTTCAACTACAATCTGAAATCAGAGTAATTTTGTTTATAAAAAAATTTTAAGTCAAATAATTTGCAAAATTTATTTCCGAATTTTGTCAAAGGTCGCGTATAATTTTTATTTTTAAAAATTTGGTGTGACACAGCGAGTATAATTAAGTCGTAGTATTTTTTTTTTGGTTTATTTATAAGCTTAATTTTATATTCTGAATATACTTCATTTTTATCTGCATTTGGATCAAAAATATGTAATTTCAAACTTTTATCTTTTTTTTTTAAGTGTTTTATTACATCAAATACTTTTGAGTTTCTTATATCCGGACAATTTTCTTTAAATGTACATCCCATAATTAGTATATTTTTTTTTGTTGTAATTTTTTTAAGACTTAATATTGCTTTATCAGCAACATATTTACTCATGTTATCGTTAACTTTTCTACCAGCAAGGATTATGCTTGGATTGTAACCTAGTTTTTTTGATTTATACGTCAGATAATATGGGTCAACACCTATACAGTGTCCACCAACTAACCCAGGTGTGAAATAATTGAAGTTCCATTTAGATGCTGCTGCTTTTAACACTTCTTCAGTATCAATATTTAGCTTGTTGAATATTTGAGATAGTTCATTAATTAAACCAATATTTAGATCTCTTTGAGTATTTTCAATCACTTTAGCAGCTTCAGCAACTTCTATGCTGGAAGTCTTAATAACTTTAGCTTTAATAATTTTTCTATAAATTTCATAAATTATTTTTAAAGCATATTTGTTTGATCCTGAAACAATTTTGTTTATATTTTTTAAATTTTTCGATTTATCACCAGGATTTATTCTTTCGGGTGAATATCCACAAAAAAAATCAAAATTATATTTAAGTTTTGAGTTTTTTTCTAAAATTGGAACACATATTTCTTTTGTAAGACCAGGATAAACAGTTGATTCATAAACAACAATGTCACCTTTTTTTAAAATTTTTGATAATTCTTTTGTAGCTGAAATTATTAAACTAAGATCTGGTATATTTTTTTTATTAATTGGCGTTGGGACAGTAATGATAAAAATATTTGCAGCCGATAAAGATTTAAGATTATCACAAAAATTTATTTTGTTTTTTTTTAATTCTTTAAAACTTAATTGCATGTTTCTATCAAAATATTTTTTTAGCTCTAATATCCTTTTTTTTGATTTATCATATGCATAAGTTGTAAATTTTTTCGAAAATTCGTTTGCTATTGGCAGACCAACATACCCCAACCCAATCACTCCAATTTTAAAAGATTTAATTTTCATTTATAATTTTTTTATATACGTCTATTACCTTTTTTTCTTCATAATTTTTTTCTACAATTAATCTACTTTTCTTCCCCATATTAATAATTTCTTCATTATTTTTTGATAAAAGTTTTTTCATGCTTCTAAAAATTGAATATGAATTTTGAGACTTAAAAAGAAATCCATTTTCTCCTCTTAACACTAATTCCCTACAACCTGGCACATCAGAAGCTAAAATTGGCATTTGATAACTTGCAGCTTCCAGAATGGATCTTGAAAGACCTTCTCTGTAAGATGGCATTACAAAACAATCTGATTTTTTATAAAATGCTGATATTTTATTTGTGAATTTATAATATTTTATATTATTAAACTGTTTTAAATTTAATTTTTTTTTCAAAGTTAGGTCAATTTTACCAACAAGAATTAGCTGAATATTTTTAAATTCTTTATTTAACAAAGAGAAAGCTTTTATTAATTCTAATATCCCCTTTTCTTTTATAATTCTCCCGACATATAAAAAAGTAAACATTTTGTTAATTGATTTTTTTTTTAAAACTTTAATTATTTTTAAATTTATTCCAGATCCAGGTATTATCTTATGATTATTTTTGATTATTTGTTTTTGTTTAAAATATTTTAGATCTTCTTTGTTTTGAAAGAGCACAAATTTTGAGTGCCTGATAGAAAGTCTATACAAGAATATTACAAATTTTTCTAATGCACCTTTATTTATAAATATTTCTCCTAACCCTGTTATATTTGATACTGATTTTATATTTAATATCCTACATGCAAGAGCTCCGTAAATATTTGGTTTAATTGTAAACCCAAAATAATAATGAGGGTTTATTTTTCTTAGTAGTGATAAATAATTTAAAAATAGTTTAAAGTCATCATTAACCGATTTTCCATGATGACTTATTTTTATGTTAATAAGTCTACATCCAATTCTTTTTAATTTATTAGAGGTCTGATCTTTTGACCCAAAAATATAAACTTCATTATTTTTTAATAATTCTTTTACTAACCCTAGTCTAAAATTAAATATATTCCAGTGTGAATTAGCTGATAAGATTATTCTCATTAATTAAAACTAAAGTATAAACTCGTATAAGGAAGCCAATATGAAGAGTGATTAGAGTACATTAACCAAAAGTTTAATAAAAAAAGTGAAAAAAATGATGATATAAAAAATATATAAAACATATTTTTTTTTGAAATAAAGTCTTGGTTAATTAATTTACATAAAAATAATGAAACAAAGAAATAAGAATAAATTAAAACTCTATCGACTAATAAAGAAAAAAAACCAGAAAATGGTATAGGCAAAATAATTAAAATAAAATATATATCAAAGACATTTTTTTCTCTACTATTTTTAAATTTTAATCGATCCCTGTAAAAATAATAAACAAATGAGATTATAATAAAAATAGGATATTTATAAATTAAACCTGGAGATGTTCTTTGCTGTCTCAAACTACTATGTAATTCTAATTCAGAAAAAATATATACTCCGATTAATCTTTCAATATCTTGATATAAAAAGAAAAATGGTAATAATAGGATGCTAAATATTATAAACCATAATTTTTTTGACTTAAATAATTTATAAATATCATAATTGTTAGAATTAATTAAATTTTTAGTAAAAATATAAGAGAAAAAAATTACAAAAAAAACAGCTGAAGTTTTATGACTGGCTAATGAAATTAAAAAACATAAAAGTGCTGGTATATTTTTTTTTTCTATAAAAAAATATAAAAAAAAATATATAAAACCTACAGATAAAGATTGTCTTGTAAAACCCATTGACAGAATAAGAAATAAAAATAAATAATTTACTAATATGCCAAAACTAAAGTTTTTATACCTACTTAACATTATATATGCTCCAAAATAAAAGAAAAAAGCACAAAAATAATTAGCTCCTACCAAGCCCCAGTTTAATTCGAAAGAAATAACATTTAATAAAATATAAAAGGGATCTGACGCTTTGAATATTGCAACCGATGGGAAACCAATTTCTGAAAAACCTTTAAATTGATCTAAATAATTATGCCAATCCCCTCCAATATTAATTCTGGATCCAACAAAAAAAACTAAAACAATTAAAACTATTATGTTAATTAAATTTTTATATTTTTGATTTTCTAAATATAAATTTAATAAACTACAAATTAAAATAAAAAAAAATATAGAATTATAAAAAATCATTTTGTTTTTTCCAAAAAATAAAAATTAAAATAGGCCATAATTTTGTCTGCCAATTTCTCTTTTCGGAGGAATGTTCATCCCAATATTTATTTAGTACTTTTTTATCAAAGTACTCACTATAGATATTTGAAGAATTTATTAAATCATTTGCCCAGTCCTTTAAAGAAGTTCTCAAATAAATATCTATTGGAATTGAAAACCCCATTTTTGGTCTATTAATTAATTTTTTAGGTATATATTTTTCTAAAATATTTCTTAATATTATTTTACCTTTATTTTTGGAAATTTTAAATTTTAAAGGTATTTCTTGCGAGTAATTATAAATATTTCTGCTTAAATAAGGAACTCTTGTTTCCAAACCGTGAAACATTGCAGCTCTATCAATTTTGCAAAGTATATCATCTGTCAAATAAAATTTAACATCACTCTTCATCATATTTGCAATTGGACTTTTTTTATCTTTTAGTTTCTTGTGATAATCAACAATACAATCAAATGTGTCTATTTTATCAGTAAAAAAAATATTTGATTTATCGCTCCACTCAGAAATTAATGATAAATAAAAGTCGTCTAAATCTTTTATTGTCTCTAATTTATCAAAAATTTTATGCATTTTATCTCCAGAGCTAATAAGATTTAAACCTATACTTTTTGCAAAAGAAGATACTTTGTCGTAGGTTGACGGTCTAATTTTTTGACCAAATTTTCCAACCAAATTTCTCATGTAAAAAGGTGTAAATTTAAATAAATTTGAATATAAATTTGAATAAATATATCTATTATAACCTCCAAATAATTCATCTCCACCATCACCTGTTAATGCTACAGAAAGTTTTTGTTTTACATAATTTGACAAAATAATAGATGGAATTTGTGAACTATCTGCAAAAGGTTCAGAGTAAACATAAGGTATTTTTTCTATTGTTTGAATAATATCATTATCATCAACACTTAATTCATTGTGATTAGTTTTTAAATGTTTGGATACTTCTCTGGCATAGTTCAATTCATTGTATCTTTTGTCTTTTTGACCAATGGAGAATGTCTCAACTTTAGAAATTGAATTTTTTTGCATTAAAGCTGTCACTAAAGAGGAATCTATACCGCCAGACAAAAAACTACCTATTGGAATATCGGATATCATTCTTGATTGGATAGACTCTTCAAGTAAATTCTCTACCTTTGAAGTAATTTTGCTCAATGATATATTTTCCTTATTTCTTTTTTCCAAGTTATTAATCCAATATTTCGAAATAATATTAAGATTATTTTTATACTCTATTGGTTTTTCCAAATTAAATTTAATATATTTACCACTTTCAAGCTTATAAATATTTTTGTAAATTGAGTAAGGTGCAGGAATATAACAATATTTTAATAACAGATTTACACTATTTTTGTTAATAGTTGGTTTAAAATTTTTTACTTTCTTTAAAACACTTAAGTCAGATGAGAAAAAAAAATAGTTACTTAAGTATCCATAATAAAGAGGTTTTTCACCAAATTGATCTCTAGCTAAATATATATTTTTTTCTTTTTTATCATAAATAGCAAATGCAAACATGCCATCACACATATTAAGAGTATTTTCTATTCCAAATTTTTCTAAACTTTCACACAAGACCTCAGTGTCTGAATGACTTTTCCATTTAAATTTATTTTTACAAGATTGGTTTATTTTTTTTTTAATTTGCTGGAAATTATAGATTTCTCCGTTAAATGTTATAACAAATCTGCCACTTGATGAAATCATTGGTTGACTTGCGTTAGATGATAAATCAATAACAGATAGTCTTGTATGACCAAGTAATACCTTATTATCTAAATCCTTCCATACACCTTTGCTGTCGGGGCCTCTGCAATCTAGATTAGACAAAATATCATCAAAATTTTCTAAATCTTTTATTTCATTACCAAAAAAACCAACTATACCACACATTATATTTTAATCTCTTTTATTATTTGATTAAATTTTTTAGCATAAATAGTTTTTGTATAATTTTGTGAAATTCTTATTTTCCCATTTTTTCCTAATTTTTTTGACAACTTTTTATCATTTCTTAATTTTAAAATATATTTGATCCAATCTTT